>Ga0256407_10010688_pt1 | contig 12843 bp, 7 predicted proteins | sample RumenRJG_04DNA_FD_193489 | JGI IMG/M metagenome (GOLD analysis project Ga0256407, IMG submission 193489) | Bovine rumen microbial communities from Lethbridge, Alberta, Canada - RJG_04 | ecosystem: Host-associated > Mammals > Digestive system > Stomach > Rumen | place: Canada: Alberta | collected... | reverse complement strand
GTATGGTTTTTTTTATATTTTTTTTTTTTTCGTCATTTACAGAAAAATTTATTTTTTATAATATGTTGATTTGTTTGTGAAATTTGATATTGTTTTTGCTAAACATATATTTTTATTTTTATTTATTTCTTCTTTCATTTTATTTGAAAAATTACGACCTAGAAAAAAATGTTTTGAACATGAGTTAAAACTTTCTAATATTAGTTTTTTTCTCATATTATTATTTTTAATATCAAATTCTGTAAAATTGTTTTTTGTATTAATAAAATCTGAATTATGATGATTATGAAGATTATTATTTTCAATAAAAATTTTTTCATTATTAAAAGTAATTTTCTTTTTCTTTTTTTTATCATCATTTGAATTATAATTCCCATAATCAATTGTATAAAATTTTTTTTTCAAATTTTTATTTTTAAATTTATTATCATTATCAGAAGAAAAAGATAATAAATTCAAATTTTTTTTATTATTTTTATCTTTTATATTATCAGGTGAAAAAGATAATAAATGAGAATTTAAACGTAAATTTTCAGGTGGAAAAATTTTAGTTTTAAAAAAAGTTTTAAAAGGTTTATTAATAGTTTTATTAAAAGTTTTTTCATTAATTGTTTTATTTCCAAAAACTTTTTTTTCAATATCTTTTGATAATGTTCTTTCTCTTGGAAATTTATGAAAATGTATATCTTCATCTAAAACATAATCTAAATCTTTTGTCCATCCTCTTAATTTAATTGTTGTTATTTGAATATTTTTACTTTCTTCATTTGTTTTATTTAAATTTTTTTCTATTATTGTATTATATTTTTTTTCAAAATCTTCTTCTATTATATTAACTTTATTTTTAATTGAATTTTTCATTAAATCTAATAAAATTAATTTTTTCTCTAATATTATATTTTCAAAAGTTCTTTTTACTTTTGTTTCATTTTTAAAAGTTTTTAATATTTGAAGTAAATAAATTATTTTTATTTTTTCAACATGAGCAATAGAAGAAACACATTTAATAGAACAAAATCTTTTTTTTAATTCCATAGTTTCTTCTAATCCAATCACATCTCTATAATCAATTTTTTTAAGATTAACTCTAAATAAATTTTTAGGATCATTTAATTCATCTTCTTCTTTTTTAATATCAAAAACATTTTCTTCAATATTTTGTATTCTTTTTATTTTAATAACATTTTTTTCAATTATAGAAGGACAAGGTGGTAATTTTTTTTTTATTTTATCAATTAATTCAAATAATTCACTTTCTCTTTTAGGTTTACTTTTTTCTAATTCTTGAAATAAATTAGTATTATTATTTAATATATAATCAAAATATTCTTTTAACCAAGCAAAAGATAAATTACAAAACATTTCAAAAGTCCCATCTTTAATAATAAAAATACAATCACTTTCATCATTTTGTTTAAATAAAAATTCCCCTTGTGTTAATCTCAGATGTTGAAAACAATTAAAAATATCTAAAATATTAGCATTAGACCAATTAGTAAAAAAAGGATAATTAATTTTAAATTTATTAATATCTTTTTCTAATCTTTTTTCTTCTAATCTTCTAATTATATTATTATAATCGAATTTTTCAATTGATAATAAAGAAGAATGTTTAAGTGAAATTATAGTAGCATTTCTTTTTGTTCTTTTAATTAAAGCCATTTCTCCAAATGTAAATCCATCTGAAAATTCTCCTAATTTTTCATTTTCTTCCATTATAAAAGTTAATGTTCTTCTCATATAATATGAATTTTCTGGAGTATTTGATAATATATTTAAATCAATATTTAAATGTTGATTTTTTTCTATTATTCTTTTCATTTTATAAATTTTTTGATTTTTTTTTAATAACATCATATATGTATAATATTCATTTAATGACATTTCTTTTTCTTTATATATTGGTTTATATACTCCAACTTTCCCATTGAAAACTATATAAAATTTTTCTCCTGGTTCACCAAAATTTATTATTGTTTCTTTTGGAGAAAAAGTTTCATAATTTAAAACTTTACATAATTTATCTAATTTATTTGGTTCTGTTTCTTTTATTTTTTTAAAATATTCATATTTTGAAGATAAGTATTCTGAAAGTAATTTATTTTCTACTATATTTCTTGATGATCTTGGTTTTATTAATATATGTAATATTTGGTCTATTGTTATTTCTCTTGGTTTTTCTATTGTACTTTTACGAAGTTTTCTTACTTTTTTTTTTGTGAAAGATTTACTTAAACTTAATGATATTTTTGAATTTAAAAATGTTGAATCTCGGGATAAGAGTTTTGGAATATTTTTTATCCCGTCATCCATTTTTATTATTTTTTATAAAAGTTTTATGTTAAATTTATGAAAATATATATTTGGAAATTATTATAATTTTTTTATATTAAATTTTTCATTTATTTTTTATAATAATTAAATAATATGAATTGATATATCTTTTTTCAATGTTTAAATATTATTTTTTTAATTAATTAAAAATTCAATGATATAATTATTTTAAATCAAACTTAATATTATATATCATTATAATTTATTTAGTTAAAAAATTAAATTTAAAATTTAAATATATTTCAATTTTTATTTTACTTAAATGTCATTTTATTATGAGCAAATAAATAAAAATCAAAATAATTCTCATTTTCAATATAAAATATCAAATACTCAAAAAAAGAAATCACCATTACATCATTTAGAAAAATTAAAATACAAAACTCCAAAAACAAACCAATTAAAAAAAATAGAAAATAAATTATTAATTTCAGGAGATCGATTTATCCCACTAAAAAATGATAGAGAAAATTATCAAAATTTTCTTTTAAAATCTTCAAAAAATAATTTAAATTCATTAATAAATGACTCAGATTCCTTTTCATCATATCCCAAAAAAATAAAAGAAACATTAAATTATTCAAATATGATATTAAATTCTTTATTAATAAAATGTGAAGATTATTCAATTAACAAAACAAATAATTCAATAAATAATTCAATAAATTTAAATTTAAAAAAGCAAAATTCAATATTATCATTTTCTCAAAAAAACAGAAATATACACAGTTTACCATTTTTAAATTCAATAAACTCAATAAACAATTTTTTACTAAAAAAAAATCAAAAAAGACAAATTTCAAAAACAGCAGAAAAAATGTTAGACGCTCCAAATTTAATAGATGACTTTTATTTAAATCTCTTAGATTGGGGTTCAAAAAATATTTTATCAGTAGCATTATCAAATGAAGTTTACTTATTAAACACAGAAACATTTCAAACTCAATTATTAATGTCACTTCCAGAAAATATAAATATAACATCATTATCTTGGATTAACTCAGGTACAGTTTTATCAATTGGAAATATATATGGAGAAATTCAATTATATGATACAATAAAATTAGAAAAAATTAGAACAATGACTGGAAATTATGGTAGAATTTCTTCATTAAATTGGAATAATTATATTTTAAGTTCAGGAGGTAAAGATCAAAAAATTTTTAATCATGATGTCAGAAAAAAAAAACATATAATTTCACAATTAAAAGGACATAAAGGTGAAGTTTGTCAATTAAAATATAATAATGATGGTTTATTACTTGCAAGTGGTGGTAATGATAATTTATGTTTAATTTGGGATGTTCGTAATTTAAATAATAAATTAAATGATATTTCTAATTATAATGAATTTAATGGTAATAAACCTTTAATTACTTTAAATTATCATCGTGGTGCTATTAAAGCAATTTCATGGTGTCCTTGGATAAGAAATTTTATTTGTACTGGAGGAGGAAATAAAGATCAAAGTATTAAATTTTTTAGTATTGATAATAATAATTTAGTTAATAGTATTAATACTGGAAGTCAAGTTTGTTGTTTATTATGGAATAAAAGAGAAAAAGAATTAATTAGTAGTCATGGTTTTAATAAGAATCAAATTTGTATTTGGAATTATCCAAAAATGAATAAGGTTGCTGAGTTAAAAGGACATATGAAGAGAGTTCTTTATTTAACTATGTCACCTGATGAATGCTTTATTGCTTCTGGTGCTGGGGATGAAACACTTAGATTTTGGAGAATTAATGATAAGATTATTGAAGTTAGTAAAGATGAAGATGATGATATGTTTTTATTTAGTCATGTTAGATAAAAATGTTTTTTTTTTCTTTTTTTTTCTGAATGTTATTTTTTTCTTTTAATTAAAAATGTATTTTTTTTATATGATAAAAATTAAAAATAAATATATGAAAATTTATATATTTAAAATTTAAATTTATTTTATAAAAAATTAATTATTAATTAAAAATAATCTTTTTTAATATTTTTAAAAATAAAAATTTTTAAAAAAAAATGAATAAAAATGCAAGTGTTGAAAGTAGAGGAATGTATGGTTTTGATCCAACAGGATTAGAAAGAGCAGCTAAAGCAGTATCAATTTTAGATAAATCACCAAATGCAAAAAATGCATTTGAATTAGCAGTAAAAGAAGAAGAAATTAAATTATTAGAACAAAAAAATGCTCTTAAACAAAAAGAAATATTACATTCAAAATTAGAAAAAGAAAATAAAATTTCTGAAATAAAAAATGAATTAGAAGCTTCAAAAGAAAAAGCAGAATATGAAGATTTTTTAGCAAAAAAAAGAATTGAATATAAATTAAAAAGAGAAAAAGAAAATAATGATGAAATTTTAAAAAGACAAGAACAAAGTATAATTAAACAAGAAAAAGAAAAAAAAGATACTTTAACTCATGAACATAATTTAAAAGTTTTACAAGATAAATTATTTCTTCAAAATAAATATTATACAAAAGCAAAAATTGATAGAGAAAATTTTGATATTGTAAAAGAAAAAATAAAAGCAAAAAGTGAAGAAGATAGAAAAACAAAAATTCAAATTCGAGAATTAACTTTAAATAAAATTGGAAATGGAATTTCAAAATTTTTAAAAGATAAAATAATGTTTAATAAATTATTGTTTGGTTTATCAACTGCATTTTTATTAACATATACAAGTAAAAAAATAATAAATTTAACATTTCTTAAAATTCAAGATAAATTATTTACACCAAAATTAATAAAAGAAACAAATAAATTTTCATTATTTAATCATAAATTTTCATTAAAATCTCTAATTTCAAATATTAAAAAATACAATAAAGAAAAAATAGAAAATAAATTATTTTTTGAACCAATATTACAAAATAAATTAAATATAATATCAAATTCTTTAAAATTACATGAATTAAATAAAATAAAAACTCCATTTAGAAATTTTTTATTTTATGGTCCTCCAGGAACAGGAAAAACTGCTTTTGCAAAGAAATTAGCAAAAAATAATAATTTATATTATGCTATAATTAATGGAGCAGAAATTTCTTCTTTAGGAAATAAATCAGTTATTGAATTAAATAAAATTTTTGATTGGGTTAATTATTCAAGAAAAAAAATATTATTTTTTATTGATGAATCAGATGCTTTTTTAAGAAATAGAAATGATAAAATTAATTTAAGTGAAAATTTAAGAAATACTATTAATACTTTTTTATATAGAACTGGAGATTTAAATAGGAAATTTTTTTTTATTTTAGGAACGAATACTCCTTTTTTAATTGATAATGCTGTTCATGATAGAATTGATGAAATTGTTAAGTTTGATTTACCTAAAGATAATGAAAGAAAAGATATTTTAATTTTTAATGCTAGAAATCATTTTGATAAAATAAGTTATGATCTTTTTATTAAACATATTAATTTAATTGTTGAGAAAACTAAAGGTTTTTCAGGGAGAGAATTAGTTAAGTTTGTTATTTCTTTATTTGATCATTATTCTTGTTCTAAAAATGGCATTTTAAATAATGAAATTTTATATAATTGTTTAAATAGTTTTATAGAACAAAAAAAAATTAAAGAAAAATGGAAAGATATTTCATATAAACATTAATAAAGTATTTATATAAATATAAAATAATTCAATTGAATATTTAATTTTTGAATTGTTATTTTTTTAAATTTTTTTTATATTATATTATATATAGAAATAGTCTATTGGATAAGTTTTTTATTTTTTTATGAATTAATGAATTTTTAAATAATTATTTTTTTAAGGAGTTAATTAATTAATTTATTTTTATTATTAAAAAAAGATAAAAATATTTTTTGAATAAAAATGAATTGAAAAAGTAAAAATTATAATAATACACTATTTATATTTAAAAAACCTTAAAACTAAAAAAAAAATAACTATTAATAAAGTAAAATTATAAATCTTAAAATTTAAAAAATGAAATTTAAAATTTAAATTTCATTTTTACTTTTTTTCACTTTCTGAAATTATTTTTAAATACTCCACATCTATTACATTTAGTTCGAAAGGAAAAATTTAAATTAAGACAATAATGACAAATCCAATCACCAACTCTTCTATCATTATTTGTTTTAGTTTTTTTTTTTTTTAAAATTAAATTTTTAGGAACAAATAAATAATTTTTATCAACAAGTGGAGTAATATTTTCTTTTATTTTATCATTTTGAATTTTTTCTTCATCAATTTAACCGCTCTTTTGAGAAGAATAAAAAATTGAAGAATCATTTGTTTCATCTAAATTAAAATTATCATTTATAATTTCATCATTTTTTATTTTTATTTCTGGAGATAATGAATCAATTGTTTCTAATAAATCTTTTGATAAACATTCTTGTAATGAAAAATTATCATTATTTAAATTTTGAAAAGTTAATTTTTGTTCTATTTCTTCTTCAAAATCAATAGTTTCTTTATTTTGTTTTTTGTATTTTTCTAAATCAAAATATAATTTTGAATTAAAATAATCTTGAGAGTTAAAATTTATATTTGAAAAAATTAAATTGTTCGACATTTTATTTTGTTTTTCTTTTTTTTTACTTTTTCTCTATTTATCTAAAAAATATTAAAATCAATTATTATTTTCATTATTTTTTTTATAAAAGATCAAAAATATATATTTTTATTATTAAAAAATAAAATAAAATTAAAAATTAATAATATTCATATAAATATGAATTTAATGAATTATAATTTTTACAATGAATGAGACAGAAAAAAGTGAAAATTTTTCTAATGATGATTATATAGATTTACCAGTTGAAAAAATATCAAAAAATGAATTTTCAGTAAATAATGTTTCAAAACTTTCAGAAAATAATAATATAACATCATCAATAATATCAACATTAAAAATGTATAATGATAAAGATCAAGATAATTTAAGTACAACATCAAAAAGAAATAATTATATTTATATTAAAATTATGGGTGATAATTCAAGTTTAAAAATTGATTTTTCTTTATTAGAAAAAGGTTATCCTGATATTTTATCTCATATTAATTATGATACTAAAACGTTAATTTTAAATGAAAAATGGATTGATTATAAAACTATAAAAGATTATTTTACTTATGTAAAATTATCTTATTGTAAAAAAATGAATGAAAGTTTATCTGATTTATCTTTTAATTTTAAAAAATTAGGTTTATTGGTTAATTATTTTGAAAATGAAAAAATTTTAGATGATATTATTAAATTTAATTTAGAGCCAAATATTAATAGAGATACTTGTATTTCTTTAATTAATGATTCATTTAAATATTGTTCTGAAAATTTAAATTCAAATATTAAATCAAAATGGTTTACTTTATTTTTAAAATTAAGAGATTATATTATTGAAAATTTTTTATTTTATTTAGAAGAAGAGCAAATATATAAATTTCAAAAATTAGATAAAAAACTTTTAAATGAATTAGTAGAAACATTCTTATTTGATATTTATACAAAAGGAATTGAAATAACAAGTCAAAATGCATCTGAATTAATAATTTTAATAAATTATTTATATGATAATTCCAATACTATTAATAATAATATAAATTATGAAACAATATTTTTATTTTTAAAAGATAGTAATTTAAAAAATACAATTATTCCTCAAAATTATAAATTTCCTGCTAAACCAACATATTCAATTAATATTATGAAAGATATATCATTTAATTATCAAGAAAAATTAATTCAATTTTATAAACAAGAATGTATATTTATTTCAATTTATAATAAATCAGATGATACTTTTTCAATTTCATTAAAATTAAATCCAATAAATAATATTGAAGCTTTTTCTTTCATATCATATGCTCATTTGATTGAAGATAATGAAAGTAATAATAATTTACAAGTAACATATAATACAATTAATTCTAATAGTATTGTTACTCTTTATACAATTAATAATTTTAGAAGTTATATTACATATATGAAAGGGATAAATGATATTGGTAATTTAATACTTGAAATTAATTTAAAATTTTGTGTTATTGAATCTTTTATTATTTGTTATTTAAAAAGTTGTTTTCAAAGTATAATAAATGAACAAAGTATATTTAATTTACCTTATAATATTTTGAATATTTTAATTGCAAATATTAATAATAATCAACAATATAAAGATGAAGATATATTAAAAGTTATTGATAATTGGTTGAGTTATGATTTAAATTATAAATTTAAAATTAATAATATTCAAGAAGTTTTTGAACAAATTAATTGGAAAAATATTCCTTTAGAAAAAATATTTGAATTTATAATTAAATTCCCTTTAGTACTTGAGAAATTAAAACAAACTGAAAATGATATTATTTCAAGTATATTTACAAAATCAAATGAAAAATTAATAGAAATGAATAAAGATGTTTTATTTAATAATAAAATCATTTCGGATGATGATAAAAAAAGTTTTAATAAAAGAAAAAATAGTCAATATAGTTTTGAAGGAGATAATGAAAAAAGTAAAGTAATTATAAATGAAAATGAAGGAGAATATAAAGAAACAAAATCAAAAGAAAATACAAATGAATTTAATAAAAATAAATATAATAAAGAGAATTTAATAACAAATGAAAATCAAATTAATTTACTTTCATATTTTTTTATAAATTTAGTTGAATGTAGTAAAAAATTAAATTATCATAAATATGAAAATAATTTTAAAAATAAAATAAAGACAAATAATTCTAATAATAATTTAAGTAATAATAATATTAATAAATGTGAGAGTTTAATTACAAACTATAATATTAATAAATCTTTATCAAATCAAGAATTATTACATAAATCAAATGAAAATTTTGAAAATCCTTTAATAATAAAAGATGATGAAAAAATTGAAGATAATGATAGCAAAATAAATGAAATAAAATCAGATGAAAGAATGCCAACTTTAGATATAGATTTAGATAATAATTGTCTTGAAACAAAAGAAAAAGAAATTATTGTTAATAAACCTATTAAAGAAGAAGAAATTGAAGATATGAAAGAAGATGATAATAAAGAAATTAAAAAAGAAATAAATGAAGAAATAAAAGATAATTCTAAAATAAATAGTTTTAGAAGTAATAATAATAAAATTAATGAAAAAAATAATCTTAATTATAGTAATTCTAGTAATCAATCTTATAATTCAAATTCAAATAATATTATTAGTACTAATAGTTCAAATAAAAATAATAAGAGTAATTTTATATATGAAGGAGTGAAAAATTTGAGTCCTTCTGTTAAACTATATTCAATTGTATTAAAAGGGAAAAATAATAAAAAAAGATTTATATATGATGCAAATAAATCAATGAATGAACAATCTTTTAATAGAGAAAAAGAGAATAATTGAAATTATATTAAATTATTTTTTTTTTGTATAGAAGTATTTTATTTTTAATATTTTCAATATATATTTAATATAAAAATAAAACATATATCTTTGAAAGTATAAAATTAATAAATACATTATATATATAATATTTAAATACTTATAAAATAATAGTCATAAGCTTTAATCTAATATTTGGAAATTAGATATAAATTAAAGATACTAATTTATTATATAATTAAAAAAATTAAATAAAGAATAATTAAATACTGTTATAATAATTAAAGTATATTACAATTAAAAATAATATTATTCAAATATATAAAGAATTTTGATAATTATTAATCTTTAAATTATGTTTTATATATTATTAAATTTTATTTTATGAATTAATATATTATTTTCTAATTTTATATTTAATTATAAAAAATATGTTAAATTATTTATGAATATTTTAATATAAGAAAAATATCAAAAATTAATTTTCACAATATAAATTAATTTAAAATTTAATATTTCAACGCATATAAATAAATAATCTATATTAAAAAATAGAAAATTATTTATAATCATTCTTTTATATATATTAATAAATTTTTAAGAATATTTTGAGAAGAAATAATTTAAAATTTCATCAAACTAATTAAAATTTGAAATAAACTTTTTATATTGTTTTTTTATTTTTTTTGAATTAATTACATTGTAAATAAACCCAAAAAAATATGATATAGAGAAAATATAAAAAATAATGAATTTTTATTTATATAATTTATTAATCAATGAAAATATATAAAAGATAATAAATATAAATGAAAATGTGTTAAAAATAATAAATATAATTTTATTAAGATAATAAAATGACTTTTAAAATGTAATTGATTTATATTTAAATAATTAAATATTCTATTCTTTTATTAAAAATAAAAATTCAGTAATGCAATAAAATTTTGATAATCTTGAATATAAATATTTATATTTTCTGCATATTTAATAAACTGATAACTCAATCTTTCATTATGTCTTTGATTTAAATTTCTATATTCATCCAAAAAAGATGTTAAATAATAACCATAATGCTTTCTTAAATTATTTAATAAAGTTAAATCCTCATTTGAAGGTCCTAATTTTTTTTTTAGATTTTGAAATTCTTTTATATAAACATCTTTACTAGTTTTATAATTATTATAAAGATTTAAAGCTTCATTTAATTCTAGCTCAAAATACGTAAAAAAATATTTTAAATTACATAAAAAAAATTCACTTTGATTTTCATAACCTTTACTCCAATTTATAGTAGTGTTAGCTAAAATATTCAATTTTTCAGAAAATCCATTATTTTCAATATATAAATTTTTAAGTTCATTAAAACATTGTGATAATTCATTCATATATTTTTTACAATTATTAAAAGCAGAAATAATATTATCAAAAGCATTATTTAATTTCAAATAAGCATTATTTTTTTTTAAAATATCTTCTTTATATTTTAAACATAAATTATCTCTTTCTTGATTAATTAAAATATTAATTTCACCTTTTAAATTAGTAAAAGTTGAAAAAGAATCTGGAATTTGTAATTTTTCATATTCATTTTTTTGTTTTTTTTCAAATTCATTTAAAGGAAGAGAAATAAAATCTTGAAAAATTTGAGTAGATCTAATAACTTTATAATGACTTAATGAATTAAGAAAAAATTCAATAAAAATCATTTTTTTTTTTGAATCATCTTTTATATTAAAACCTCTTATTGGAATTGGAGAAAGTATTACTCCAGGATATAATTCGGTTAATTTATTATATAACCAATCAAAATCTTCTAATTTTCTTTCTATTTTATATCCAAATGATGGTGTTGATATTGTATATTTATATGTTGATTTTGAGAAAAATCCTCCTTTTATTAATATTGGGTCACTTACTATTATTTTAATATCTTCTATTTCTTGAAAATTTGTAAGAGGGAATTTTTGACAATATAAATTTAAGGAATAGTTATCTAATGGGTTTGATGATAAATCTATTGATGATGACATTGCTGATTTAAATGCATTTGTATTTTTATCTATTAATGTAAAACCTCTTATATTATTTTCAAAGGGAATGTTTATATTATTATTTTCAATATTATTGATTTTGTTATTATTATCATTATCATTATTATTATCATTATTATTATTATTGTTATTATTATCATTATTATCATTATTATTATTGTTATTATCATTTTTATTGTCATTATTATCATTATTATCAATATTATCATTATTTCCTTTGTTTAAATTTATTTCTTTTTCATTTTTTTCAGAGTTTTCATTTATTATTGGTTCTATTTTTTCTTGTTTTATTTCATTTAACTTTTCATCTTTTTGTTCTATATTCTCTGAATTTGATTTTAAAACTTTACTTTTATATTGATTTACTACATCTCTCAATTCATTCATATACCAATCTTGTAAATTTATTTCTCCTTCTTTTAAATCTGATAAAAATAAAAAAAAATCATCTGGACTATAACCTTTATCAATAATTTCACTTCTTAAATAATTTTGTTTATCTTCAATACTTTCCATTATAAAATTGTCTAAATATTTTAAAAAAATATTAAAAAATGATATAACCAAACATAAAAAATAAAAAGAAAAGAAAAAAAAAAATTAAATATCTAAATCAAAAAAAAACTTTTTATTTAAAACCTAATTTAATTCATAAAAGTATTAGGATCTTGTCCAATAGTCATTTCCATATCACCAATTCTTTTTTGAAGTTCATTAACTTTTTGATACAAATCTAGCTTTTCTTTTTTCAAAGTTGAAATTTCTTGTTGTAATTTAAGAGCATCACTTTGTTGTGTTAATTGATGTTCTCTCAAAGCATCAAGCATTCCATTTAATTTACTGTATAATTCTTTTCTAATTAAATCTATTTCATTACTTATTTCTACTTCCATTTCTTCTTTTTGTGATGATGTATCTGTTGTTCCTGATTTTATATTTTTTTGAGATTCTTGAAGTTCTTTTAATTCTATGTCTAATCTTCCTAATTTTTGAAGGACACTGTTTAAAAATGCTGAATTTGTATTGTATTCATTTGCATTTTGGTATTCAGTTTCTAAATCTATATTTTTTTTTTTTTATATGAGAGTTAGTTACCTTTTGTTGCCATTTGTTTT
>Ga0256407_10010685_pt1 | contig 12845 bp, 10 predicted proteins | sample RumenRJG_04DNA_FD_193489 | JGI IMG/M metagenome (GOLD analysis project Ga0256407, IMG submission 193489) | Bovine rumen microbial communities from Lethbridge, Alberta, Canada - RJG_04 | ecosystem: Host-associated > Mammals > Digestive system > Stomach > Rumen | place: Canada: Alberta... | reverse complement strand
TGTACAAGTTGCACATAACGAGATTGTATAACTTAAAGATTGAGCACTCTAAGTTACTAAAAATCTGCGATATATGCAACTTTTTGTTATACATTTTGCTAACTATTTAATTCCGCCAACGGGTAAAGATGTACCATCTGGCGTTCTCCATACTCTATGACGAGGACGAGAGCAAAGACGTGGTGAGCGAGGTGTTTGCCTATCTGCTAAAAAAAGATGTAGTGCTTCGCGCAGAAACGGCAGAGCAATTTCTGCTCACGAGTGTCCGCAACCAATGCTGCGATGTGCTGAGGAAGAAACAGGTTCGCGAACGGTTCTTCCGCCTATTCTCAGAAGAGATGCTGCAACAAACCGTCATCATAGATGACATGCAGCGGATGGAAGAACTGCTACGATACGTTGATGGGCATCTGCCACCACTCAGCCTACAGATTCTCCGACTGCGCTATCTGCAAGAGATGACCTGCCAAGAGGTGGCCGACACACTGGGCATCAGCCGCATGACCGTACACAACCATTTGCGACTGTCTATAGAGCAAATCAGGAAATACTTCAAAACCATCGCAATATGACAGAACAGGAACTTATCAACATGCTGCTGGAGCAACAAGAGCATCCAGAGCAACAGTCCGAGGCTTCGCTGAAGCAAGCCCTGAAAGACAAGGCCATACGCGAACTGCTGGAGCAGATGGTCTTCACGAAGCGGGCCTTGGCGTGGCGGGAGGCACAGGCAAAAGAGCCGTCCGTCGAAGAGGAATGGCAGTCCTTTCAGGAAGTGATAAATGATAAAAGAGAAGTGATAAGTATTGCGCCGAAAAGGACTTATCGACCATCGCTTATCACTCATCACTACTACAAGATTGCCGCCTCGTTCATCGGGGTACTCCTTGTGTCGGGCATTGCCTTTGCCGCCGTACATATCATGCAATCCCTCCAAGAAGTGAAAAGTGATAAACAAGAAGTGACAAGTGCTGTGCCGAAACAACTTATCACTCATCGCTCATCACTCATCACTTCTCAGACCGACACCATCCCCACACAACAACCCGTGGTGTTTGAGAACGTTGCCATCGACAAGATACTCAACGAAGTGGCTGCCTATTATTCGGAAAAGGAGAAGCCTATCACCGTGGAGTTTGGGAACGACGAGTTGCGGCAACTCCGTTTCTACTTTGTCTGGAGGCAGGAAGCTGGGCTGGATAAGTTTATTGAGCAAATCAACCACTTCGAGAGCATCAGCATCACAAGGCAGGGACATCAAATCATCGTAGAGTAGCGGAGCCATGAAAAGACGTACTGTATTCTTTCTCCTTGCCCTGTTGGCTACCATCAGCACACAGGCGCAGAAGGTCACCCGCACCTACAACGACGTATCAATCTCTGATGCCCTGCGTGAACTCAATGCGACATCGAAAGACTATTCCATCAACTTCCTATACAACGAGTTGGAAGACTTCCGTATCACCACCAACGTCAAGAACAAGCCCCTACCCGATGCCATCCGACAACTAATAGGCTTCTACCCCATCCGAATGACCGTCGAATCAGACAGTATCATCTACGTGGAATGCCCGCAGAAGACGATGCTCCGCTATAAGGGTTCGCTTGTGGACGAGACAGGACAGCCCGTGGCCTACGCCAACATCGCCTTGCTCTCGCCCCAAGATTCCGCCGTCATCACGGGCGGCGTGTCGAATGAGAGCGGTCTTTTTGTCATTCCCTGTGAGCAAAGCCCCATCCTCGCCCGCATCTCATACGTCGGCTACAAAACCATCTATCGCCTGTGCGAAAGCCATCATGCTGGCACTATTCGGATGCAACCAGAGCCGCAGACCATCCGCACCGTTGTGGTGAAAGGTCAGGCACCGATACTCCGTCGCGAATCGGGAGCCATTATCTTTGACACGCGCAACATCACGGGAGCCATCAATGCCACCGACCTGTTGCGTTACACTCCAGGTGTATTGTTGACCGACGACAACATCTCACTCTTTGGCACCAGCGGCATCGTCTTCTGCATCAACGGCAAGGAGCAGCGGATGGGTCAGAAGGAAATGTTACAGATGCTGAAGTCATTCCCTGCCAGCGACGTGGAGAAGATAGAAATAGTTCAGATACCAGGTGCCAAGCATTCGGCAGCGGGCAATGCGGGCATCATCAACATCAGACTGAAGAAGAAAGGCAACGATTACATCGGTGGCTCCGTGGGCTATGCCCATACGCAGTACAAGGAACACGGAGACGAGGTAAATGCCAACATCATCTACAACAAAGGCAAGGTGTCTACCTCGCTCAACGTGGCCGGAACGTGGGACAACACCCGTTACCGTGAGGCGAACACGGTACAGTTTGATGACTACGTCCGTGACAACATCGACAACGGGCATCTCAAGAAAGAGAACTATTCCACCCGATGGCAGATAGACTACAATGCTTCCGACCGTCTCTGCCTTGGTGCCTACGCCATGATGACCGACGGCAACCGGCGATTGGGCATAGACGGGGAATACACCTATGACGGCCACGATCTCTACGACGTGAACAAACTCAACACCCGCACCGACCGCCATGAGGACACCAAGAACTATGCTCTGAACGTCAATGCCTCGCAGAAACTGAATGACAAAGGCGCGAAGGTAGACTACAACCTCGACTACTACCGCATGAAGATGGACGATGCCCGCACGACAAGCAATGTCAATACGCCCGCAGAGGCCAAGCAGGGTGAACTCTTCTACCAGAACGACATCGCCCAGACCGTCGATAACTACTCAGCCAAGGTTGATGCCAGCGTGGGCAACTTCAAGTTTGGCAGCCACTACACACAGACCCGCAGCAACCGACAACTGGACTACACGGTGGCGGAACTCGGCCTTCAGCACGACACATTCATCTATGACGAGCGTGTCGTGGCGGCATATGCAGAATGGGGAAAGCGTTTCGGCAGCAAGTGGTCGATGAATGTCGGCGGCCGCTACGAATACACTTGGACGAAAGGCGACAATCAAGGCATTGGCTCTCTGAGCCGCACAGCCTACGGCAGGTTCTTCCCCTCGCTCTGGATAGGCTACAATCCCAACCAAAACCATTCCTTCAACTGGAGTCTGAGCAATCGCATCACTCGCCCAAACGTCATCAATGTCAACCCGAGTGTCGTGTGGAGAGATGCCTACCACAACTCTATGGGCAATCCCGACCTACAGCCCTCCTATTTCTACAAGGCGATGATGGGCTACACCTACAAGGGTGTGCTGAGTTTCGACCTCTACTATACCTACGAGCCAGACCGCGCAAGTGCCATCTCGCGTATGGATGATACCCAGGTGACCACCACGACATGGGACAACGTGGTCAATGAGCACCAATTCGGCATCAACTCATTCTACTATTTTGCCCACCTAAAATGGATGACGGCTATTTTAATGCAAAGCATCAGCTATTCAAAGACGGCGAGCACGTCATCGTGGGTGCAGCCCCGCATCGAAAGCCTCAGTTATACGGGAGTCTTGCAGACATCATTCTTTTTCGACCGTGAACGCAAGTGGATAGCAAACTTTAACTTCACCTACAGTTCGCGGGAGAAAGACGTCACAAAGGTTCTCAATAGCCGATATATGATGGACTTGGGACTGCAACACAGGTTCTGGAAAGACCGCCTCACCCTCGGCCTCACCTGCCGCAACCTGCTCGCCTCGCGCATCAAGGGAACGGAATACCTCAGCGGTTCGACTATGGACTTCAACAATAAGTTCAACTACCGCCAGTTGCGTCTCACTCTCACATACAACTGGGGTGCCCGCCTACGCCAGAATCGCCGCCAGTACCAGAGCGACGAGGTGAAGGAGCGTGTGGTCAATGACTTTTAGAAATGGCTAATTGCCAGACTCGCCACACCCCGCCCATTTGTACGAATTTGCCTCCTCTTGATGGACTTATTTCTTTTTTCTTGCTGTAGTTTGATTTCTTTTTTTATTTTTGCAACAGTTAAAACAATAAAGATGCGAACAGAACATTTGGATTTCATCACCTACTGCGTGGGCAATCTGGCAGATGCACTCGGCAAGAGCGCATCGCAGGTGTATGGCGCATTGCGCTCGTCGGGCGTACTGAACGGCTATATCATCCCCTGCTACGATGTGCTGCATACGTTTAGCAAGGACTATCTGGTGAAGGAGCTGACAGAGGTGTTGCGGGAGAAAGGGGCATTGACATGAAATTGTATCACGCATCAACCGTTGTTATTGAGAAGCCCGACGTGCAGCACTCACGCGACAAGTTGGACTTTGGGCGCGGGTTCTACCTGACGAGCATCCGCGAGCAGTCCGTGCTTTATGCGGAGCGATTCACTCGTCGGGGCAAGGAAGCTTTTATCAATGAGTACGAACTGGACGATGAAATGCCAGGCTTCACCATCAAGGAATTCCCAAGCTACGATGAGGAATGGCTTGACTATGTGGCTGCCTGCCGCCAAGGCCAGCAACCTGAGCAGATATACGATGCCGTGTCGGGCGGTGTGGCCAACGACAAGGTGTTCAACACCGTTGACCTCTACTTTAGTGGCATCATTACCAAGGACGAGGCACTTGGCCGTTTGAAATACGAGAAGCCCAACCATCAGCTTTGCATCTTGAATGGGCCGATGCTCAACCGCCATCTTCATTTCATTAAAGCTGAGAGGGTATAAGAATGGAGGCAAACAAGACGATACTACAGATGAAGTACGCCCGCATCGTGGCTATTTTTGCCAAAGAGTCGGGGCTGTCGCTGGAGGACGCGCTGGCCTTTTTCTATGATTCCGATACCTACAAGCTCGTCAGTGAGGGCATTGCCGATATGCATTGCCGCAGCGACGAGTATCTGGCCGACGAGCTGATGATAGAGTATCGGGGGAAAAAGTAACACACTCCACAAAACGTCTTTTGTAAAGAAAAGCGAAGGAAAAGTGGGCTCAATACTCGAAAAAAATCCACGAAACCCTCTCGCGCTTGCAAATAAGCGAGTTTTGAGGGGTTTCTTCTAACGTTCTGTGTATCAGTATCTTGTTCTGGTATGTAGTAAAAGTAGCATGCCAGATGCGCTCAACGGCGGTGCCGTACTCATAGCACGGGGCGGTCGTTCTCATAGTACGGTACCCTTGTGTACTATCAACGGCACCGCCGTTGAGCGCATTCTTGGCCGAAAAAGTGCAAACATCCCCCCCTTTTTCTTCCAAAAACACTATCCTCTTGCCCCTTGCTCCCCGCCCCTTACCCCTTTTCACTCCCCTCCCTCAGGGGAGGGGCTGGGGGGTGGGGCTTCTATTTTCCGATTTTTATTTGTTAAAGCTTTTTACTTTTTGTCGTGTTTTTTTCATGTGTTTACGAGGTGGCAGTTGGTGCCTTGGCAATAAGCCTGTCTTGTCTTATCCGATGAATCCCAGGAATGCGTCGGCTTGCGATTTCAAGGCTGCCAGCTGTTCCTTGGTCAGCACCATGCGCCCTTCAGTCCATGCCTCCGTGCCGAGCGCGATGCCCGTCTGCTGCTCCATCACATCGGCCTTGATGAAGGTCAGCAGCTCGGTCAATTTCTCGCGGCACTTTGCCGTCGCCATCTTGCCGCCCGCACCGCTCAGTGCCACCTTCTTGCCATTGATGACGGTGAGGGTGGCGTAGTCGTTGGGAACGACGGGGCGCGACAGCCAATCCAGCAGATTCTTGACATGGCCAGGGTAACTGAAATTGTATTCGGGTGTGAACATCCATACCCCGTCGGCCTCTGCCACCGTTTGTCTCAGACGGCAGACGGCCTCTGGAGCAGGGTACTCAATGTCTTGGTTGACAAACGGCACATCCGTATAGTCAAGGTAGGTCACTATGGCACTTTGGCCAATCATCTTCTCGGCTTCGCGAGCCAGCTGACGGTTGAAGGAACCCTCTCTCAACGAACCGACAATAAACAGGATTTTCTTCATGTTCTCAATGTGTTTGTAGTTTAATTCTTCGCCATACAAACCTTGGAATCCTTCGCCACAGGGCCGTTAGGATGCGGTAGCGCCAGTCGATGACGTGGATATGCTTCTTTCGGTTGATAGCGCAGACAATCTCCTGTGCCACCCGTTCGGGACGGAGCATCATGGGATAGCGATGGTCACCGCTCAACAGGGCGGTGTCTACAAAGCCGGGCCTGATGTCGGTGAAGCGGATGCTCAGGCCTCGGGCATGTGCCTGCTGCTCCAAAGCCTGAAGATAGACGTTCTGCATGGCTTTGGTGGCCGAGTATGATGGGGCAGGGCCAAGTCCTTTCGTGCCGGCTATAGAGGTAATGACAGCGATATGGCCGGAGCCGCGACGGGCAAAATACCGATAAGCCTCGCCCGTCATGCGCGTGAATCCCAGACCGTTCGTCTCGACGGTGGCCAGCTCTATGTCCTCCTCCAGCTCCCTGTTCTGCTTGCCGATGCCAGATGCATGGAAGAACAAGTCCATGCCCCCGAGCCTGTCGATAAGCCTCCGTAGCCGTTGCGTGGCATCGTCTGCTGTCACGTCAATCTGTTCCACCTCTGCGGCACCGATGTCCTGCAACAGTTCTATGCGGCGTGCGGCCACACCAATTGTCCACCCCTGCCTGAGGGTAATCATGTGGTTAAAAAATGTAAAATAAAGTAAGGTGAAGCCTTATTCACACAAAAAAATATATCTTTGCAAACAAAAGTACCTCTCAGCTCCCCATCGGGGGAGTGGGAGCCTTCATTTACATTATCAATCTAACTAAACATTTTAATACTACTACGGATGAAAAAATTATTAGCTTTAATCTGTCTTGCCATTTCCAGCCTGCCGGATTATGCTGGCGATTGGCATTACACGCCGCTCCAGCTGAACGGGCTGAATGCAGACCTGGTGATGGCACCGGGTGAGGCATGCAATGGCGTCATCGACAACGACGGCTGGTCGTTCTACTCCGACACCCGACAGGCTCGGGGAGGACTGCCACAGCAGATTCACGGCATGTTCTCGGATGTGCCCTACACGCTGGCCGATTTCTCGGGCAATTGCGCCCTACAGCTGCTCTCTTCCGCGAAAGACTCCGAGAAGGGCACCTCGTATGGGAGCCGCAAGACACTGACGTTTGGTTCTTCCGTCAAGGCAAAGACCTTCTGGATTTTGGCCACGGCGGGCAATGGGCCTGCATCGATGAAGGTGACCATCAACTATTCGGATGGTTCGTCGAGCGATGCCGTCACCAAGGAAGTGAAAGACTGGTACAGCAACAGTTACTCTGGCGTAGGCTTCTGGCAGCTGGGTAGGATGAACGGCTCGGGTGAAGTCACGGGCGAGAAGAAGTTCTCCCTCTACGAGTATGCCATCTCGGGCGATGCCTCGAAGACGGCCGTATCCATGACCTTCGAGCTGGGGGGCGCATCGGGGAACGAAGGCCATTTCCTCTCCGTGTTTGCCGTGACAGCCACCAACAAGGACATTCCCGGGTCGCTGAAGGACAAGAAGACGTTCTATATCTCCGACTCCCACCTCGACACGCAGTGGAACTGGACGGTTCGCACCACCATCAGCCAATATCTCAAGAACACGCTTGAGCAGAACTTTGCCCGCTTCGAGGACAGTACCTCCGACGAGTTCGCTTTCAACTTCGAGAGTGCCATCCACTACCAGTGGTTCAAGGAATACTATCCCGACCTCTATGCCAAGTTGAAGAACTACGTCAAGGCTGGTCGATGGAATGTGTCTGGTGGTGCCATCAATGCCAACGACGTGAACATTGCGTCGGGCGAGGGCTTGATGCGCAACTTCCTCTATGGCCAGAAGTTCTTCCAGAGCGAATTGGGCGTGCAGGGCGGTCGCGATGTCATGCTGCCCGACTGCTTCGGATTCCCCTGGTCGTTGCCTACGGCTGCTGCCCATTGCGGCATGAAGTACTTCCACTCACAAAAGTTGTCATGGAACTCGGCCTATGCTTATAACCAACTGCCGCGCTATGCTCGCTGGGTAGGTACCGACGGTTCGGAGATATTGGCTGTGCTGAAGCTCTGCCCCTATGATGCGCACGAGGACTTCCGCAAGGATATGTCTACGGACGAGGGCCACTTGGATGAAATCAACACCAACCTCTCCAGCTATGGCATCCCCGCCACGTTCAAGTATGTAGGTCCGCGTAGCGACCGAGGTGGCGGTCTCGACAAGGAGACGGCCGACTGGTTCACGACGAGCGTGAACGGTAGCGGCCCCATCGGCGTGACGATGAACTCGGCGACGGGCATGCTCGACCAAGCTTTCCACATGGGCTACGACAACCTGCCCACCATCGAGCATGGCCTGCCCATGCGTGCCCATGGTGTGGGTGGCTATACCTCGCGTTGCATGCTCAAGTTCTGGAACCGAAAGGGCGAACTGTTGGGCGACGCAGCAGAGAAGGCATCCGTGGCGGCCAACTGGCTGGGCGCACTGCCTTATCAGCAGAACACATTGACCGAGGCTTGGACGCGCCTGTTGTGGCACCAGTTCCACGACGACATCCCTGGCACTTGTATCAACGAGGCCTATACGTTCAGCGTGAACGATGGCGTGCTCAACCAGCTTGACTTCTCGCGCACGATGAACAACGCCGTTGGTGCCGTGGCCAAGAATATCAACACCAGCAGCTGCACGGACATCCCGATGGTGGTTTACAATCCGCTGTCTATCGAACGCACCGACGTGGTGGAGGCAACGGTGGAATTGCCCGCCGACGCACCTTACCTGAAGGTGACAGACCCCAATGGCACCGAGGTGCCCAGCCAGATACTGGAGTCGGAGGGGCTGAAGAAGACGTTCATCTTCCTCGCCACTGTTCCTGCCCTGGGATATGCTTCCTACAACGTGGCTCCGTCTACCAAGGCCCCTGTTTCCGCAGGAACGCTTTCGGTGAGCACCACGGGCATGGAGAACAGCCGCTACAAGCTCACCATCAACGGCAATGGCGATGTGAGCTCGATTATCGACAAGGGCCAGGGTAACAAGGAGTTGCTTAGTGCGCCCATCCGCCTGGCTATGCTCTTCGACGAGTCATTGTCGTGGCCCTCGTGGGAAATCCATGGCGACCAATTGCAGAAAGACCCTCGCGAGTATGTAGACAACGAGGGGCTGGAGATGGAAGTGGCCGAGGAAGGCCCGCTGCGTGCCGCCCTGAAGGTGAAGCGCACCAAGAATGGTTCCACTTTCTATCAGTACATCCGTTTGGCTGCCAAGGGAGCCTCTGACCGTGTAGACTTCGTGAACGAGGTAGACTGGCAGTCGAAGGAGCGAATGCTGAAGGCCACCTTCCCGCTGACGGCTTCCAACTCGCAGGCCACCTACGACCTGAGTCTGGGTGTCGACGTGAACAACAACAGTACGGACTATAGCACCGACTCTAACAACACCGACTCCCACTGTGAGTTCCTGGGCCATCAGTGGGCCGACGTGACCAACTCCGACAACTCGTTTGGCGTGTCCATCCTGAACGATTGCAAGTATGGATGGGACAAGCAGAAGGACAACGTGATACGCCTCACCTTGATACATACCCCGAAGGTGGGTGGCAACTATTCCTACGAGGGCGAGCAAGACTTGGGTCTGAACAAGTTCACCTATTCATTCTTCGGACACTCGGGCAAGTGGGGTGCCGACACCCAGTGGGAAGCCGACAAGCTGAACGAGCCGATGGTGGCTTACCAGACTTCTGCACACGAGGGTGCTCTGGGCAAGAGCTTCGGCTTCATCGACGTGAACAACAGGAACGTATCCGTGAAGGCCATGAAGAAGGCTGAGGATTCTGACAAGATTATTGTGCGATTCTATGAGCTGACCAACAACGGGCAGGATGTAGAGGCCACCTTCCCGGCCGACATCGTTGCCGCAGAAGAGGTGAATGGCGTGGAAGACTATATGGGTCCGGCCAGCTTCTCGGGCAAGAAACTCTCGTTCCACATCGACCGCTTCCATCCCAAAACGTTTGCATTGACACTCGCAGCCCCGTCCATTAGTGGGCTCTCTGGCGATGCACCCGTTTCCGAGACGGTCAACCTGTCGTCCTACTACAATGTAGACGTATATAGCAACAACTCCAAGCGCGATGATACGAGCCTGTCGAAGGCCTATCCCAGCGAACTGGTGCCCGATGTTATCGAGGCCGACGGCATCGACTTCACGACGGGTCCGAAGACCAATGGCCAAAGCAATGCCGTGCGCAGTGCTGGCCAGACCATCACGCTGCCTACGTTGGCCGATGGCAAGAAGGTCTATCTCCTGGCAGCCTCCACGGCACGGGATGGCTCTGTGGGCGACTTCGTCGTGAATGGCGAGACGACCACGCTGCGCATCGAGAACAATGGCGGCTATGTGGGTCAATATGCTGTCAAGCAGGGCGAGAGAAAGCACTATCGCATGGAGAACACGGCCTTCACCGCTACCCACAGCCACGTGAAGAAGGACAACAGCGACGGTGTCTACGACTACCTCTATATGTATAAGTATGCAATTCCCGTAAGTGGTTCGGCTACGAGCCTTACGCTCCCCGACGATGAGAGCATCCTCATCTTCGCCATCACTGTTTCCGACAACGACAACGACGATACGGTGCCTGCATCGGAGGTGGTGAAGGTGTTGAAGCACACCGACACGGAAGACCCTTACAAAGAGGTGGTGCATACAGACCCCGCTCTCAAGCCGAATACGATTAAGGCATCGGCCTACACCAACAGCAGCGAAAAGCCCGACATGGCCGCAGACGACGACGATGACACAAAGTGGTGTGACAATAGTTCGCCGATGAAATGGCTGGAGTATCGATTCAACACTCCGCAGGTCATCAATGGCTGGCGCGTGCTGAATGCTGGTTCGGAAGGCGATGGCAGCATCAGCCGTGAGTATCATTTGCAGCGTTATGTTGACCATGGCTGGGTAGACGTGGATGACGTGGTGGAGAACTCCATCAACGAGACCGACCGCGAGTTGGCCGACCCCATTGTGACCACGGGTGTGCGTTTGCGCGTGGCACAGAGTGAGCAGAGCTCGGATGCCGCCGCTCGTATCTACGACTTTAGGGTGTATGGGCATGAGGCTTCGGAGGAAGAGCTGCAAACGCCGATGATTATCAGCCGTGTGCCGTCGTATGGCTATGGCAAGCAGGTGGCCAATGTTCATTCGTGCAGCGGCTACACCAAGCCCCTCGAAGGCCCCTACAATCTCTTTGCCGACCGTGATGCCAAGTGGTGTGACACTTCTACCGCCAACCCGTGGGTCATCGTCGAGTTGAGCGACATCTATTCGTTGAGCCGTTTCGACATCTACGACAGCAAGACGCATGAGAATTATGCCAATGTGGCCGACTACACCATCTCCGTAAGTACCGACGGAAAGAACTATACGGACGTGGTCGACGACACCGACGTTGCCGACGAAGATATCCACGTGGCGAAACTGGATGCTCCGGTTGATGCCCGCTATGTGAAGTTGCAACTCAAGCGTGGTGCCACGAATGCCATCCGTATCTATGGATTCGACATCTGGGGCGTGTTCAAGCAGAAGGCACAGCAGGCCAGCGATGTTCCCGCAAGCCGTCACAAGACGATTCTTGGATGCTACGATGTGCAGAATCACAAAGACACGCCGTTGACATTGATTGATGCGGTCAAGAACGATACCACCTATACGTGGAAGGTCACCAAAGGTTCCGACTCCGACCCCATCAAGTGGATGATCATCGATCTGGAGGATAGCTACGACATCACCAGTTTCAAGTTGTATGACTCGAAGAGCGTGGGAACCGTAGACAACATCACGGGATACAAGGTCTATGTGTCGAGTATTGAACCCCGCGAGACGGCCATGACTGCCTACAAGCAGCGGAGTGGCGGTGCCAACTGGACCTTGGCTGCTGATGTGACAGGGCAGGGTAGCACGAATGTGAAAGAATACGCATTGAGCACCCCCATGCGAGCCCGCTATGTGAAACTGGAAATCCAGAATGCCCGCATGAGCGATAATGCCCAGCTCTACGAATTCGAGGTCTATGGCGACATTGTCAGTGGCATAGAGAATGTGCAGGGCGATGGTGGCATCGGCATCTATCCGTCCACCGTTTCGCGAGGCCAGGACTTCTACATCTCCTCACCTGCCGCTGGTACGTACACTATCTATACCATCGATGGCGCGCAGGCTATCAGCGATGCAGCAAAGGCTGGCGAGACGACCGTGTCTACCACGTCGCTTCCTTGTGGCATCTATCTGGTCAAGGTCGTTTCCGATGGCCATGTGACGAGCAAGAAGTTGGTTGTCAAGTAAGGAATGGGCAATCAACATCCATAAAGGAATCCCCTTCACTCCCAATGAGGTGTGAAGGGGATTTCCTTTTTATTCTTTTGCCCTTAAGAGGGAAGTTTCCTCCATGTTTAATGCTAATACTCTCCCCGCTGCTTGGATGTGTAGACGGCAATGATGCTGCCAATGACGATGCAACCCGGTCCCCCTAATAGTAGGAGGTTCGATGGGGTGGCGGGCAGGAGGTAGGCAATGACCAAGATGGCCACGCCGAGATAGACCAAGGGAAATCCCAATCGTTGTATGACTCGTTTCATTTGCTTGTGTTTGGGTACAAAAGTATAAAAAAATTTGGCTAATAAGCGGAAAAATCGTAATTTTGCACCGCATTTTTGCAGGCATACCCCTTCTGAGAGGTGTCGCCAATCCATTTATTCATTAAATTCTACCCGTTGGCGGAATTAAATCAGTGCGTACTTGATTCTGCCTATGGGTTTGTTGTTAATGTAATTGATGTATTGTAATGCGGTCATCGCACTGACTTTGCCCACTATTCGGGCAAAAAGACCGCAG
>Ga0256407_10010683_pt1 | contig 12846 bp, 9 predicted proteins | sample RumenRJG_04DNA_FD_193489 | JGI IMG/M metagenome (GOLD analysis project Ga0256407, IMG submission 193489) | Bovine rumen microbial communities from Lethbridge, Alberta, Canada - RJG_04 | ecosystem: Host-associated > Mammals > Digestive system > Stomach > Rumen | place: Canada: Alberta | collected... | reverse complement strand
CGTTTTTTCGCCACTGCTGCCCTCGTCAATATATCGCCGTCTGCCAACCCTCTGACTTCCTACGGCGTCTCCGCCACCTGTCCGCCTGCTTGTTCTCCGCTGTCCTGCTGTCTCCGCTGCGTCCAGCTGACGGGCCGCCTTCGGCAGGTTCGGAAAAGCTGCTCGGTCGCTGTCGCCGCCTAAACGGCTAACTCAGTCCTTTTACGTCTCCTTCGTCGCTTCGCTCGAAGTCGCCGTAACGTCCTTCAGACACACGCCGTTCTTCACGGCGGCGCCGGCCGCTCCCTCGCTCACCGCTTTTCCTCAATGCCTCCGGCGTCTCCGTCACCCGTCCAGCGGCGTCCGACTTCCGGACAATTGTCTCGCCCTCGCTTTACGAGTCCTCTAATCCGTCGGACAAAGCATTGAGGGTGCAGCAATGTGCCATTGAGTGGCCTGTATTAAGGGATGGCGCCCCCTCATCCCTGTTTATTCGGCATTGAGGGTGCAGCAATGTGTCACTGAGTGCCCTGTATTAAGGGATGCTGCCCCCTTAACCTTGGTTTTCCGGCGTTGAGGGTGCAGCAATGTGCCGCTGAGTGGCCTGTATTAAGGGATGGCGCCCCCTTAACCTTGATTTTCCGGCATTGAGGGTGCATCCACGTGCCACTGAGCGGCCTATACTGAAGGATGGTGCCCCCTCATCCCTGTTTTTCCGGCGTTGAGGGTGCAGCAACGTGTCGCTGAGCGGCCTGTACTAAGGGATGGCGCACCCTCAACATAAAAAGGTCCGCGCCATTTAAATGGTCTACGCCGTTCTTCACGACGTCGCCATTCCGGCCGATATATGTATCGTTTTCTGCGAAAAATTCTTATCTTGCAGAATATTCAGGTTTTTATGAAAAGAATACTCGCTATTGCACTGGCTCTCGCGGCAGCACTGACGCTCTCCGCGCAGAAGCCGAACTACGGACTTGCAGAAAGATTCTCTGCAAAGAAAATCAATTCCATGGTCTTCTCAACCCAGATGAGACCCGCCTGGTTCCGCAACTCGGACCGCTTCTGGTACTCATGGAAGACCCCTTCCGGCACACGCTACTACATTGTCGATCCCGCAGCCGGAACCAAGACTGAAATCTTCGATAAGGAACGCCTCGCGATGCAGATATCCGAAATCGTACGCGACCCGTTCGACGCCAACCATCTCCCGATCGACAACCTCAAGCTCAAAGACGACAGCTATTTCCTCTTCGATATCCACTCCAGCATCGACGTCAAGGACAAGAAAGACAGCACTAAGACCGTCAAGAAAATCTTCCACTTCAGATATGACATAGCCTCCGGGAAGCTCACCGAGCTCGAAGAAGGCGAGAAAGAAAAATACCCGGACTGGGCAGCCGTCTCCCCGGACGGAAAGACCGGCATCTATGTAAAGAACCATGATCTCTACTGCATGGATGCAGAGAATCTGGCAAAGGCTGCCGAGGATGACAAAGACAGCACCCTCGTCGAGCGCCGCCTAACCTTTGACGGAAAAGCCGACTTCAGCTGGAACGGAGACAATTATTCCGGAGACACCGAGACAGACTCGACCGCAAGAAACATCCCGATGATCCGCTGGTCCCCGGACTCTAAGCACTTCGCAGCCTTCCGCTTCGACATGAGCCCGGTAAAGGATCTCTGGGTAATCAACTCTGTCAGCAGCCCTCGTCCGAAACTCGAGACATACAAATACCAGATGCCGGGAGAGCCGGGACCTGTCAGCTATATCTATGTCTTCTCGATGCCGGACGGCAAGTACAGGGAGATAAAGAACCATGCTTTCAAAGACCAGGACCTTGCCTTCGAGATTCCTGCAGAAACGGTCGAAGACAGTTACCTCGAGTGCTATAGCCCGAAATGGCTCGGCGACAATACCGGTTTCTATATCGATCGTCTCAGCCGCGACCTCAAGCGTATCGACCTCTGCTGGATAGGCGTGGACGCCGACTCTACCAAGGCAATCGTCAAGGAACGCCTCAATACATACGTGGAAACCCGCGGAGTACGTCTCCTCAAAGGCGGAAAACAGCTCCTCTGGTGGTCCGAGCGCAACGGCTGGGCCAACATATATCTCTACAACTCCGACGGAACCCTTGTCAAGAACCTTACGGAAGGAGCCTTCCACATCTCTGACGTACTTGCCGTCAACGAAGCCGCCGGCTATATGCTGGTAAGCGCCTGCGGAGTAGTCAAGGATGAAGATCCTTACCAGAACCATACCTACAAGGTATCCCTTTCCGGCGGAGCCCTCCAGCCTCTCGACATCAGGGACATGGACGTGATGTCCGCAGCCAGTGACGATGCCAAGTACTTCGTAGCCAATTATTCCCGCGTGGACTATGCTCCTGCGGTAGCCCTCTACAATGCTGCCGGAAAGAAGATAATGGACCTCGAGAAAGCCGACCTCTCACTTCTCTTCGCCGCCGGATACAAGTTCCCGGAGAGATTCAAGGTCAAGGCGGCCGACGGCGTTACAGACCTTTACGGCGTAATGTACAAGCCATTCGATTTCGATTCGACAAAGGTTTATCCTATAGCTGATTACGTCTATCCGGGCCCACAGGTCGAGGCCAACAACATCTCCTGGTCCAGGGGTATGACCCGCGTCGACCGTCTCGCCCAGATCGGAATGATCGTAATCACCGTCGGCAACCGCGGCGGCCATCCTGACCGGTCGAAGTGGTACCATAACTACGGCTACGGCAACCTCCGCGACTACGGCCTCGAGGACCAGAAATACGCGATCCAGCAGCTCGGCGCCCGCCACTCGTTCATCGACCTGAGCCGTGTTGGCATCCACGGGCACTCCGGCGGCGGTTTCATGTCAACGGCCGCTATCCTCAAGTATCCGGACTTCTTCAAGGTTGCGGTATCATGTGCCGGCAACCATGACAACAGCATCTACAACCGCTGGTGGAGCGAGCAGCACCATGGCATCCTCGAAAAGATCGACCATGGCGACACCACCTTCGTCTATCATATCAACACCAACCAGGAGCTCGCCCGCAATCTCAAAGGCCATCTGATGCTTGTCCATGGAGACATCGACAACAACGTCAACCCGGCCAACACAATCCGCGTCGTGGACGCCCTGATCCGCGCCAACAAACGTTTCGACATGCTGATTCTCCCGGGCCAGAGACATGGCTTCGGAGATATGAATGAATATTTCTTCTGGAGGATGGCCGACTATTACAGCGAGTGGTTCCTCGACGGGACCGGCCGGCCTGAAACAGACATCAAAGAACTTAATAACGACTAGTTTCGACTATGAAAAGAATTGTTTTAATCGCTCTCGCCGCCGCTGCGGCACTGGTCTCATGTTCCCGCAACCAGGGACTCAAGACTGCCGTGTATGAGAAATCTGCTATCGTCGCCCTCGCCGAAGGCGCGACTGACTCTATCTCTATAGACGTAAAACTCGAATATCCGGTCTCCGGTCTCTCAAAGGAAGCCATGGATGCCATTTCCAGGTCCATTCTCGGCCAGACCCTGGAGTACACCGGAGAGAGCCCTGACTTCGAAGCTGCAGTAAGCAGATATATCGACGCCACAGTCGCAGATTACAAGGATACCAATCTGGAACTCTGGCAGGAAAGCCAGGAGAACGGAGAGCATTACATGGGGCTTACATGGGGTGACGAACTTGTCGGCACCTTCTCCGAACCTCATGGCAATATCGTGTCCTATGTTCTCTATTCCTATTCTTTCCAGGGCGGAGCCCATGGAAACTGGGGCGATTACGTAACCAACTTCAACATGGAGGACGGCTCGATCGTTTCCGAGGAGGACCTTTTCATTCCTGAATACAAGGAGGAGCTTTCCAGACTTCTTACCGACCATCTCTACGAGTCCATGCCTGACGAGGATGCCTATGACGGCCTTTTCGTAAAGGAGATAGAGCCTAACGGCAACTTCGAGGTGTCGGAGGCAGGAATATCTTACCTTTATAATCCATACGAGATAGGACCTTACGCTATCGGTCTGATCACGGTGACCGTTCCTTGGCAGGAACTTGAACACATACTAAAATGATGTAGCCATGGACGACAGTGACCTGAAATGGATTGTTACCAGAATTGACGGTAAGATAACGACGGTCTCGACCGATTATCGCTCAACAGCCCGGATCCTTACCGGGCTCTCCACTCTGCCGCCTTCCCGTTTCGGGGAGATATCCTGCACCAAGGTCACTACCGATGAAATATTCGCCTTGTCCGACAAGGTGGAATGGGACGACCTGATGCTTTTCGGGACTCCTTTCCAGAAGACTGTATGGCGCCGGATGTTCGAGATTACCCATCCCGGAAATCCGCGCCTTCTTTCATATACGGAACTTGCCGGGGACATAGGCATGGCTCCCGGTGTAAGGGCCGTAGCCCATGCAGTTGGGCTCAATCCTGTGTCAGTGATAATACCGTGTCACCTTATTATCCCGAAGGAATCCATAGAAAAGCTGCACGAAGTGGAGGATAATACCCTTTTCAAGTGGGAGACCCTCTACATGGTTGACCAATATATAGATTATGGCGAATATGCTTTGGGCGCCGATCTCAAGCGCGAGCTTATCCGCTACCACATGAATAGATAATAGATATGAAAACAAGACTCATTCTTACGGCGGCGTTGGTTGCCGCCGGTTCTTTCGCGGCCTTAGCCCAGCCTGTGAATCGGGAACCGTTCAATGATGGATGGACTTTCACCAGGAACGGCGAATCCAAAGTAGTGAACCTGCCCCACGACTGGGGCGTGGAAGGCCCGTTCGTCCAGGAGTATCCCGGAGAGTCCGGAAAACTTGCCTGGTGGGGGAAGGCCGAGTACTCCAGGAATCTCAACGTCAAGGCCGGTCAGCTCGAAGCCGGGAAGCAGTTCTATCTTGACATAGACGGTGCGATGTCCTATTCGAAGGTATGGTGCAACGGAGAGTTCGCCGGAGAATGGCCCTATGGCTATGCTTCGTATCAGGTTGACCTGACCTCTTTCCTGAAGACCGGGGACAACGAGATAAAGGTGACTCTGGACAATCCGGAGGAGTCCAGCCGCTGGTATCCTGGCGGCGGACTGTACCGCGATGTCTGGCTTACCGTCGCCGATCCCGTGGGGGTTGCCCATTGGGGAACGTATGTGATTACTCCTGAAGTGCATGCCGATTATGCCACGGCGTCGATAAAGATCAGGCTGCGCAACAATACCGGGGCCCCTGTCTCAGGCAGAGTCGAATCCGTGATCTCGCATGGGGGTGAAGAAGTCGCCAGGACAGTTACGGATGTTGACGAAATAACCGACGGAAAAGAGATAACCCAGGGAGTGACCATCAGAAATCCTCATCACTGGGGACCTTTCCGTCCGTGCCATTATTTCGTCACGACGACCGTTACCGCCGGAAATTATAAAGAGGAGTATCATTCAGTCTTCGGTATCCGCAAGATAGAATTCAGGCCTGACGGTTTCTATCTGAACGGCAACAAGACCTTCCTCAAAGGCGTCTGCCTGCACCACGATGCCGGAGCTCTCGGCGCCGTCTGGAACTACGATGCATGGCTGCGCAGGCTGCACATGCTGCGCGACATGGGCTGCAACGCTATCCGTATGTCCCACAATCCGCCGGCACCGGAGCTGCTGGACCTGTGCGACCATCTCGGTTTCATGGTCATCGATGAACTGACTGACACCTGGACTGTGCCGAAGAAGGAGAACGGATACGCGAAGCTTTTCGACGAGTGGGTAGAAAAAGACCTTGTATCCATGATCCACAGGGACAGGAACCATCCGTCGGTAATCCTCTGGAGCATCGGCAACGAATGCGGGGAGCAGGGCGACTCTACCAAGTGGGACATCCCGAGGCGGCTTACCGAAGTCTGCCACAGGGAAGATCCTACCCGTCTCACGACTGCCGGCAACGACAATCTCTGGGCTGCATATACCGATTACCGTAATACTATAGATGTATATGGCTTCAATTATAAGCCTTATGCATATAAGGATTTCCATGAGAAGTATCCGGAGAAACCGTATTTCGGCTCCGAGACCGCGTCCTGCGTAAGTACGAGGGGGTATTATCTCTTCCCTGTATCGAAGGAGAAAGGTGAGGGCTGGACCTTGGATGCGCCTTATCAGGTAAGTTCGTATGATCTTTATGCTCCGGCCTGGGCGACGACGCCGGCTTTCGAATGGTCATTCGAGGATGACAATCCGGAATGCGCCGGCGAGTTCGTATGGACCGGATTCGATTATCTGGGAGAGCCGACGCCGTTCAATCTGGATCCGTCGGTGCTGACCAATTTCCATACGGAGGAGGAGAAGGCTGCCGAGATCGAGAAATTCAAGTCCTGGGGACAGACGTTCAGCGATCATCCGCTGCCGTCGAGGAGCTCCTATTTCGGAATCATCGACCTGGCCGGATTCCCGAAGGACCGTTATTGGCTCTATCTTTCGCGCTGGCGTCCGAATGTTCCTATGGCCCATATCCTGCCGCATTGGAACTGGCCGGACCGCGTCGGTTTGGTTACTCCAGTCCATGTATATACCAGCGGCGACAGCGTCGAACTTTTCCTTAACGGGGTGTCGCTCGGAAAGAAGGAGAAGGGCCCGAAGGACTACAGACTCTGCTGGGATGATGTCGTATATGAGCCCGGAAAGCTGCTGGCCGTCGCATATAAGGACGGGCAGATATGGGCGACCGATGCCGTCGAGACTACCGGAAAACCGTCCAATATTGATTTTTCGCTGGAGGATGGACATGGCCCTTCGGCAGGGTTCGGCGGGCTCGCGGAGGAGTTTTATGTGAAGTCGACTTATGAATCCATAATCGGATATGACATTACTTATATGGACATACGCATATTGGACTCGGAAGGCCGTCTGGTCCCGGACGCTTCGGTCGAGCTGACTCTGACTCCGTCGGGGGACGGCGAGCTTGTGTTCGCCGATGCCGGGGATCCGACTTCGCATGAGTCGTTCCGCAGCGGGAAGGTAAGGACTGTCGGCGGTCTTGCTTCTGTCGGTATGAGGCTCACTAAAAAGAAGAAGGGCACGTTCAAACTGAGGATTTCGGCAGAGGGATTGTCTGATGTGATTGTTGAAGTGAAAAAGAAGGGCACCGGTTATAGTGTTTACGGTCGTATCCCTATGTTTCGGTAGCCCTGAAATAAGAAAACTTTGTTAATTCAAATATTATTCGTACATTTGCGGTCCCGCAAAATGTGGGGATTAAACATAAATTATAGATTTACAATCATTTATGCCAACAATTCAACAGTTAGTTCGTAAAGGACGCGAGACTCTCGAAGTAAAGAGCAAGTCTCGTGCGTTGGATGCTTGCCCTCAGAAGAGGGGTGTTTGCGTACGTGTTTACACAACAACGCCTAAGAAACCTAACTCAGCAATGCGTAAGGTTGCGCGTGTACGTCTCACCAACTCTAAAGAGGTCAACGCCTACATCCCGGGCGAAGGTCACAACCTCCAGGAGCACAGCATCGTGCTTGTTCGTGGCGGCCGTGTGAAGGACCTCCCTGGTGTACGTTACCACATCCTTAGAGGAGCTTTGGATACCGCTGGTGTAGAAGGCAGGACCCAGTCCCGTTCTCTCTACGGTGCGAAGAGACCAAAGAAATCTAAGAAGTAATCCAGTTTTATCACCTTAATTTCTTTTAACAATGAGAAAATCGAAGCCTAAGAAGAGGATTCTACTTCCTGATCCTAAGTTCCACGACGTGAACGTTACACGTTTCGTGAACAACCTTATGTTGCAGGGGAAGAAGAGTATCGCGTATTCTATTTTTTACGATGCCATTGACATGGTAGGCGAGAAGATGAAAGATTCTGACAAGGCTCCTCTAGATATTTGGAGGAAAGCTCTCGAAAACGTAACCCCTCAGGTTGAGGTCAAGTCACGTCGTGTAGGTGGAGCTAACTTCCAGGTGCCTACTGAGTTGAGACCGGAAAGGAAGATTTCAGTTTCTATGAAGAATATGATACTGTTCGCCCGCAAGCGCTCCGGCCACTCAATGGCTGAAAAACTTTGTGCAGAAATAGTTGCTGCATATAATAACGAAGGTGGTGCATACAAGAGAAAAGAGGATATGCACAAGATGGCTGAGGCCAACAAGGCCTTCGCTCACTTCCGTTTCTAATAGTTACGTCGAATGGCAAAGAGAGATCTTAAATACACCAGAAACATCGGCATCATGGCTCACATCGATGCCGGAAAGACGACTACGTCTGAGCGTATCCTTTTCTACACCGGAAAGACCCACAGGATCGGAGAGGTTCACGAGGGTGCCGCTACAATGGACTGGATGGTTCAGGAGCAGGAGCGTGGTATCACCATCACTTCCGCTGCAACCACCGCGTTCTGGCACTACAACAACCAGGTCTACCAGATCAACCTCATCGATACTCCGGGCCACGTTGACTTCACCGTCGAGGTGGAGCGCTCCCTCCGTGTGCTTGATGGAACTATCGCTACTTTCTGTGCCGTCGGCCGCGTACAGCCTCAGTCTGAGACCGTATGGCGTCAGGCCGATAAATACGGCGTACCTAAAATAGCCTATGTAAACAAAATGGACCGTGTAGGTGCTGACTTCCTCGCATGCGTCGAAGAGATGCATACCAAGCTCGGTGCCAACGCAGTTCCAATCTGCCTCCCTATCGGTGCAGAGGACAAGTTCAAGGGAATCATCGACCTTCTCAACATGAAGGCCATCTACTATGATTCAAAGGAAGAACTTATCAACTACGAAATAACGGACATCCCTGCAGAGATGCTCGACGAGGCCAAGCATTGGCGTGAGAAACTTGTCGAGGCCGCTGCCGAGTGCGACGAGACCCTCATGGAGAAATACTTCGAGGATCCTGAGTCGCTTTCTCTTGACGAGGTCGTAGCAGCTCTCCGCAAGGGTACCATCGCAATGCAGATCGTTCCTGCATGCTGCGGTTCTTCATTCAAGAACAAGGGCGTACAGTTCCTTCTCGACGCTGTCATGCGCTTCCTCCCTTCTCCTCTGGACAAGGGTTCAGTTGTCGGCACAAATCCTAAGACCGGCGACGAGGTTGAGCGCAAGCCAAGCGCTGACGAGCCGTTCTGCGGTCTCGTGTTCAAGATTGCAACCGATCCTTTCGTAGGCCGTCTCGCCTTCCTCAGAGCTTACTCTGGTAGGGTTGACGCAGGTTCATATGTTTACAACACCCGCACTGGCAAGAAAGAGAGAATCGCCCGTCTCTACCAGATGCACTCCAACCACCAGAACCCTATCGAGTTCGTAGAGGCCGGAGACATCTGCGCAGCAGTCGGCTTCAAGGATCTCCGCACAGGTGATACCATCTGCGCTGAGGATCATCCTATCACTCTCGAGTCCATGGAATTCCCTGATCCAGTGATCGGTATCGCCGTTGAGCCTAAGACTCAGGGCGACCTCGACAAGCTTGGCGTAGCACTCGCCAAACTCGCTGAGGAGGACCCGACCTTCACAGTCAAGTCAGACCATGAGACCGGCCAGACCGTCATCAGCGGTATGGGTGAGCTTCACCTTGATATCATCGTCGACCGTCTCCGTCGTGAGTTCAACGTCGAAATCAACCAGGGCGCACCTCAGGTTAACTACAAGGAGACCATCACCGGTACCGTACAGCACCGTGAAGTCTTCAAGAAGCAGTCCGGTGGTCGTGGTAAATTCGCCGACATCATCGTCGAGATCGGTCCTGCCGACGAAGGCAAGACAGGCCTTCAGTTCGATAACCAGGTCAAGGGCGGTAACGTTCCTAAGGAATTCATCCCGTCAGTTCAGAAGGGTTTCGAGTCAGCCATGGCAAATGGCGTGCTCGCCGGCTACGAGGTTCCTTCAATGAAGGTTACTCTCCTCGACGGTTCATTCCACCCTGTGGACTCTGACCAGCTTTCATTCGAACTCGCTGCCCGCATGGCATTCCGTCATGCTTGCCCTAAGGCTAAGCCGGTTCTTCTTGAGCCTATCATGAACCTTGAAGTTGTAACTCCTGAGGATTACATGGGAGACATCGTAGGTGACCTCAACCGTCGCCGCGGTCAGATCAACGCAATGGATACCACCGCCAACGGCGCACGTATCATCAGGGCGTTCGTTCCGCTCGCAGAGCAGTTCGGCTACGTTACCGTTCTCCGTACCCTTTCTTCAGGTCGTGCTACCAGCACCATGAGCTTCGACCACTATTCAGAGGTTCCTGCAAACCTTGCTAAGGACATCATCGAGAAGAGTGGTTACAAGGCTTCTGATGACGATGTTTAATGTTTAATGGATAAAACAGTGTATTGATATGAGTCAGAAAATCAGAATTAAACTCAAATCATTCGATCATATGCTGCTCGACAAGTCAGCAAAGAAGATCGCCGACACAGTGACAGCTACCGGTGCCAAGGTATGCGGCCCGATTCCGCTTCCTACCGACAAGAAAATCTTCACTGTGAACCGTTCTACTTTCGTCAACAAGAAAGCTCGTGAGCAGTTCGAACTCGATTCATACTGCCGTCTCCTGGACATCGACGATTCTAACGCAAAGACCGTTGATTCCCTCATGAAGCTTGAGCTTCCTTCAGGAGTAAGCGTAGAGATCAAAGTCTAAATTTCTTTCCTTAGATTACAAGGAAAAGTATTATATTTGCATCCGCGTCGCATAGCGGCGCAGATGCATTCCGGTCCCATAGCTCAGTTGGTTAGAGCATCTGACTCATAATCAGGGGGTCGCAGGATCATGCCCTGCTGGGACCACGCTAAGGACAGCCGTTTGGCTGTCCTTTTTTCATTGCATCTATGTCTTGGGAGGAAAGCATAATTGGAGTATCTTTGCAAAATTATGAAAAAGATGAAGATTATTTACGTGTGCCATGGCAATATCTGCCGGAGTCCGATGGGAGAATATATTCTTAAGAAACTGGTGAGGGACGCCGGAGTAGAGGACCGTTTTGAAATCAGCTCCGCCGCGGTTTCCGACGAAGAATGGGGTAACCCGATCTATCCGCCTGCCCAGGCAACCCTAAGGGCGCATGGAATCCCTTTCGGAAAGCATTCTGCCCATAAGATATCCCCTGCGGAATTTGCTGACGCAGACTTGGTGCTGATAATGGATGAATCCAACCGCCGCCTTCTCCGCTACATTGTAGGAGACGACCGTAGCGGAAAGGTCCATATGCTGATGGAATACGCCGGTCTCTCCAGGTCCGTCGCCGATCCCTGGTACACGGGCGATTTCGAGACTGCATTCGACGACATCTACTCCGCCTCCGAAGCACTTTTTTCCAGTTTCAAATTGTAAGCGAAAATCCGCGATGTTAAAAATTCGTGAAGAGTTTAGTTTTTCTAAAATGTTTTAGCCCCCTGTGCAACCCCTTAAAATCGCGATTTTCTGAAGTATGTGCCAAATTTAGGCGCATGCAAAAAAATTAAAAAAATGTTAGGAGAAAAAAATTTTTTCTCTACATTTGTCCCAGACATACGGAAAAAACAATGATCAACTTGTTTGTAAATAATAACTCGAACCAGCAGAATCAGAACCAGCAGCAGGCTCTGAGGCTACTTCGTGTTTTATTTCCAGTCGTGAGACACAAATAAGGAGCAAGAGAATTTTTTTGATATAGCGAAGGCTGGTCCGAAAGGATCGGCCTTCTTTTTTTTACGGAATGTTTAACCCAAAAATCATATTGCAATGAGTATCGACAGATTTGAACTGGTAAAAGAGTCCTTCATTAAGAAGGCTGTTCCCGCAGAGTGTCCCGAGAAAAAGACATCGGACTATTATGGCGAACTGGTATTCGACCGCAGCAAAATGCACAAATACCTCGACGCAGAAACCCTCAAAGCCCTTCTCGAATGCATCGATGAAGGTAAAGCCCTCGACCGCAAGACAGCCGACGGAGTAGCAGAAGGAATGAAGACATGGGCAATGGAACATCACGTAACCCACGTAACCCACTGGTTCCAGCCTCTTACCGAAGGGACGGCCGAAAAGCATGACTCCCTGATCGACTATGACGGAAAAGGCGGAGTAATCGAAACCTTCGACGGCAAGGCCCTCGCACAGCAGGAGCCGGACGCCTCCTCCTTCCCAAGCGGCGGCATCCGCGCCACTTTCGAAGCCCGTGGATATACGGCATGGGACCCGACCTCTCCTGTCTTCATCGAGGACGACACCCTCTGCATCCCGACGGTCTTCATCTCCTACACCGGAGAGGCCCTCGACTACAAAACCCCTCTGAAAAGAGCCCTCAAGGCCGTATCAGACGCAGCAGTTCCAATCTGTAAACTATTCGATCCCTCAGTAAAGAAGGTCCTTTCCTATCTGGGCTGGGAGCAGGAGTACTTCCTTGTCGATGAAGCCCTCTATGCCGCCAGAACCGACCTGATGATTACAGGACGTACCCTGATGGGCCATAATTCTTCCAAAAACCAGCAGCTTGATGACCATTACTTCGGTGCCATTCCTTCCAGAGTCGCTGCCTTCATGAGGGATCTTGAGATAGCAGGTCACCGCCTTGGCATCCCTATCAAGACAAGGCACAACGAAGTCGCCCCTAACCAGTTCGAACTCGCTCCGATCTACGGAGAAACAAATCTTGCAAATGATCAGAACCAGATGGTCATGAACCTCATGTCCAAGATTGCCCGCAAGCACGGATTCGTAGTACTGCTGCACGAAAAACCGTTCGAAGGCGTCAATGGTTCGGGTAAACATAACAACTGGTCTCTGGGAACAGACCGCGGCACTCAACTGCTTGCTCCTGGTAAGGATGCCAAAGGTAACCTGCAGTTTCTGACATTTTTCGTAAACGTCCTTGCGGCGGTACAAAGACATAAC
>Ga0256407_10010680_pt1 | contig 12852 bp, 9 predicted proteins | sample RumenRJG_04DNA_FD_193489 | JGI IMG/M metagenome (GOLD analysis project Ga0256407, IMG submission 193489) | Bovine rumen microbial communities from Lethbridge, Alberta, Canada - RJG_04 | ecosystem: Host-associated > Mammals > Digestive system > Stomach > Rumen | place: Canada: Alberta | collected... | reverse complement strand
GGTTATGGTATAACCCGTTTTTCTATTGTCTTTTTATGCTTATTTGAGTGCAAATTTATGAAATTCAGCAAAGTTTAACGCATGAAAATTTGGTTATTTCCAAAAAAAATAGCCAACTTTGCACGTTGGAATGTGATCATTTACTTGGATTATGAACTATTTATCAGTTTGTAATAGACTGTTTTGGCAGCTCGAAGAAGTAACATGATACGAATTGTTTTTTAATGAAGTTTATACAAATTTTACTTGTATTGCTGATTATCCTTACAGACTGTTGTGCTGTCCTTGCGCAGAAGACAGGGAAGGCAACATACTATGCCAACCGTTTCCATGGCCGCCGCACAAGTAGCGGTGACATTTACCACAAAGACAGTTTTACATGTGCCCACAAGACACTTCCGTTTGGGACAATGTTGAAAGTCAAAGACACCAAGACAGGTAATGAAGTTATCGTCAAGGTTAATGACCGTTTGGGCAGAGGCACAATGATAGACCTCTCCTATGCAGCCGCAAAGGAGCTGGGTATCATTGAACGTGGAACAACACAAGTGGAAATCACGCCTTACAAAAAGACAGAGAAAATTCCTTACAAAATGGATGACTTGCCCATACCGCAACTTCAAGTAAAAGATCCGTCTAACAACGGATATTGCCTGTTGTCAGAATGGGGCGCACGCTACAATAAACTGAAATTGCAGCACTCCATGGCAAAGTCGTACAATGCGATTAAGAATTTTAAGACAGGATTTGAAAAGATAAAGCAGGACAGTGTTCCTCACTACAAAATCCTAAATCAGTTGACAGCCCAAAGCGAGGTTCTGAGTAACACAAACAACATGAACCTGTTGGTGGAATAAGATAAAATCGGAGAAGAATCAAAACAATTCCTCTCCGATTTTATTTTTATAGGTCTTGGTTCTTTTTACTTTCAACAATTGCATCTATCACAGCTACGGCGGTAACATTCACTATCTCCCGAACCGTACTCTCAGCGTCAGTAAAATGAATCGGCTTGTTCAATCCCATTTGAATCGGACCGATAACCTCGACCTGTTCACCCATGCCCTGCAAGATTTGATAGCAACTATTGGCAGAACTCAGATTCGGGAAAATCAACGTATTGACCTTCTTGTCAAGCATACGGGTAAACGGATACTTCTTGTCGCGCAACTCATTATTTAAAGCAAAATTCAGTTGCATCTCGCCATCAACGACCATGTCGGGGAAATTAGTCTGTAATTGTTCCACAACCTGATGCATCATGGCAGGACTTCCCGTCTTGTCTGATCCGAAATTAGAATAGGATATCATAGCCATGACAGGTTTCCTATTGAAGAATTTGACCGAATGGGCTGTCAGGCGGGCAATATCATATATTGTCTCACCGTCGGGATGACGGTTAATCAGTGTGTCGGCAATGAAATACAGGCCCCTTTTGGAATTAAGAATATGCATTGTGCCAAAATGCTTGAAAGGTGGCCGGATGCCTATAACCGACTTTGCAGCCTTGATGGTACCACTATATTTTGAATACTGTCCAGTGATAAACGCATCAGCATCACCCATCTTGACCATCATCATGCCGAAGTAGTTGCGGTCGTTCATCATATCGTTGGCCATTTCATAGGTGATGCCCTCACGTTGCCTTGTCCGAGCCAAGTCTGTGGCATACTCTTCCCGTTTTGAGGCCAAAGCCGTATCGCGCAAATTGACAATATCGATGCCTCTGATATCTATATTTAACTCTTGCGCCACCTTATGAATATATTTGTCATTGCCCAGTAATATAGGCATACAGATGCCTTCCTCCCTTGCCATGACTGCCGCCTGCATCATCTTAGGATGAGAGCCTTCGGCAAAAACGACACGTTTTGGGTTTTGACGCGCTGCGTCATAGATAGAACGCGTAAATTTGGTTTCCTGTCCCATCAACTCACGAAGGCGAATGCGGTATTCACCCCAGTTTTTTATTTCCTTTCGTGCCACTCCACTCTTCATTGCCGCCTTTGCCACTGCGATAGCTACGGTTGTTATCAAACGCGGGTCTACAGGCTTCGGAATAAAGTATTCAGGACCGTATGATAATTGGTTGACATGATACACGCGATTAACTACATCCGGCACATGAGATTTAGCCAATTCCGCGATAGCCTTCACGGCAGCTATTTTCATCTCTTCGTTGATACATGTTGCCGCCGTATCCAATGCACCGCGGAATATATAAGGAAAGCCTATGACATTGTTTATTTGATTGGGGTAATCTGAACGACCTGTACTCATAATGACATCAGGACGAGCCTCCAACGCATCTTCGTATGTTATTTCCGGGTCTGGATTTGCCAAGGCGAAAATAATAGGTTTATCCGCCATTGTCTTAACCATCTCCTTTGTCAGGACTCCGGCCTTAGACAGGCCCACAAACACGTCAGCGCCTTTCATTGCCTCCTCCAAAGTATGAACATCCTTGCGGGATGTGGCAAATTCCTTTTTCTGCGGAGTGAGATTCTCACGGTCGTCTGTAATGACACCCAGATGGTCAAGCATTAGTATATGATCCTTCCTGACACCTAACGACACATATAGTCTTGTGCATGCTATTGCTGCTGCGCCGGCACCGCTGACAACAAGACGGACATCCTCCAACTTCTTGCCGGCGATTTCGCAGGCATTTATCAGTCCGGCCGAAGAAATAATAGCCGTACCATGCTGATCGTCATGCATGACAGGGATATCGAGTTCTGCTTTCAACCTACGTTCAATCTCAAAGCACTCAGGAGCCTTGATATCCTCCAGGTTTATTCCTCCGAATGTCGGAGCAATGGCCTTGACAGCAGCAATAAACTTTTCAGGATCAGTCTCGTTGATTTCTATATCATAGGCATCAACACCAGCATATATTTTAAACAGCAGGCATTTACCTTCCATGACAGGTTTTCCGCTCATGGCGCCGATATTGCCGAGTCCTAGCACGGCAGTACCGTTGGAAATCACAGCGACAAGATTTCCCTTATTAGTGTATTTATATACATCCTGTTGGTTTTCTTGTATCTTCAGACAGGGTACAGCCACGCCAGGTGAATATGCCAACGATAAATCTTTTTGAGTGGAATGTGGTTTGGTCGGTGTTATCTCTATTTTACCCGGTTTACCCATTGAGTGATACCTCAGGGCCTCAGTGTCTTTATAATTCATAATCATATCGTCTTTACGAATACAAAATTATTAAATAAATCAGAATTGGCGTACTTTCAATCCTCATCAACTGATAACAGAATATAGTTTTTAGGATGTGACGTTTTTTATCCACGTAACTGATGTTTTTTCTACCAGGTAGAGAGTTTTTAGTTTTCGGGCTATGTCTTTCTGTTAGTTTGCCCTTAGATAAACAAACTACAAAAAAAGAAGAGAGAACATCTGTCGTCAGCGTTCTCTCCTGATTGATATCAAAATTTTATTTATGTCTTATTCACGGACCGCACGTTTACGTGCCAAGTGGTCCAAGATGACTTTTCTCATACGTATACTCTTGGGTGTAACCTCCACATATTCATCCTCTTTTATCCATTCCAGAGCCTCTTCCAAAGAGAATATCACAGGGGGAATAATATGTGCCTTTTCATCCGTACCGCTTGCACGGACATTGGTCAATTGTTTGGCTTTAGACACATTGACAACCAAGTCATTCTCATGGATGTGCTCGCCGACTATCTGTCCGGCATAAACTTTATCCTGAGAGGATACAAAAAAGCGCCCGCGGTCCTGAAGTTTGTCGATGGCATAAGCATACACCGTACCATCCTCAAGCGCGATCATGGAACCGTTAAGGCGATGGTCTATGTCACCTTTGTATGGTTCATAGTCCTTGAATCTGTGGGCAATTATTGCCTCTCCCTGACTGGCTGTCAGAGCATTGGTACGGAAGCCTATTATACCACGGGAAGGGATATTGAAAACCATGTTTATACGGTCACCCTGCGTCTGCATGGAGACCATCTCGCCTCGACGGCGCGTCACCATATCTATCAATTTGCTTGAGAACTCCTCCGGCGTGTTGATTGTCATTTCCTCAATAGGCTCACATTTCACACCATCTATCGTTTTATACACTACCTGAGGTTGGCCAACTTGCAACTCATAGCCCTCGCGACGCATGGTCTCTATCAACACGGAAAGATGCAACACACCACGTCCGTAAACAATCCAACTGTCAAAACCATCAGTCTTTTCTACTCTCAAAGCAAGATTTTTCTGCAATTCCTTTTGCAGGCGTTCCTCTATCTGGCGACTGGTGCAATATTTACCTTCGCGGCCAAAGAAAGGAGAATTGTTAATAGTAAACAGCATACTCATCGTCGGCTCGTCAATCTTTATCGGAGGTAGCGGATCAGGATTCTCTGAGTCGCATATCGTATCGCCTATCTCAAATTTTTCCAAACCAACAATAGCGCACAAGTCACCACATTCCACTTGGGTTGTTTTAACATGCCCCATACCTTCGAAGGTGTGGATTTCCTTAATCTTCGTTTTTTCCATCGTCCCGTCACGGTGTGCTATCGTAACGCTCATGCCTTCCGACAGACATCCTCTATGGATGCGCCCTATAGCTATACGGCCGGTATAATTGGAGTAATCTAATGACGTGATCAGCATCTGAGGAGTACCTTCTAAAATACGTGGAGCTGGTATCGTCTCCACGATTTTATCCAAAAGATATTCTATATTGTCTGTCGGCTGACGCCAGTCTTCACCCATCCAACCGTTTTTCGCAGAACCATACACCACGGGGAAATCAAGTTGGTCCTCACTTGCGCCCAGACTGAACATCAAGTCAAAGACCATCTCATAGACCTCTTCAGGACGGCAATTCGGTTTATCTACTTTATTAACCACGACTACAGGCTTCAGACCAATCTGGAGAGCTTTCTCCAAAACAAAGCGAGTCTGTGGCATCGGGCCCTCAAAGGCATCAACCAACAAGATACAACCGTCTGCCATATTCAGCACACGCTCGACCTCTCCGCCGAAATCTGAGTGTCCCGGCGTATCAATGATATTAATCTTGACTCCTTTATAATTGATTGACACATTCTTGGACAGAATAGTAATACCGCGTTCACGCTCCAAATCATTATTATCCAATATCAGATTGCCGGCTTGTTTATTATCTCGAAACAGGTTACCGGCCATCAGCATTTTGTCTACAAGTGTCGTTTTGCCATGGTCTACATGGGCTATTATTGCAATATTACGGATATTCAGCATTTTGATTAATTATGTGCATTTATGATTTTCGAGGTGCAAAGGTACAATTTTTCATCCTATTTTTACTATCAGACAAAACGTTATCTTGCATAAAAAGAGAAAATATTATGCATTTTTCTTCAAAATTATTTTGTCAAACAAAAGAAAGGTAGTACTTTTGCCCTCGCTTTCCCAATAACGGGTCGGCATTGATAACATTTATACTTAAAATTTTATGTATTTAGATTCTGAAAAGAAGAAAGAAATCTTTGGAAACTACGGAAAGTCTAACACTGATACTGGTTCTCCAGAAAGCCAGGTGGCATTGTTTTCATACCGTATTTCCCATTTGACGGAACACATGAAGGCCAACCGTAAAGATAATAGTACAGAAAGGGCCTTGACACGTTTAGTTGGAAAACGTCGCGCTTTGTTAAACTACATTAAGCGTAAGGACATCCAGCGTTATCGTGATCTCATCAGCAAACTTGGTTTGCGTAAGTAAGCCACATTTGCTGGTTCCACAAACAAAGGGGCATTCGTTAACGAATGCCCCTTTGTTTGTAATATCAATGACCTACATTATATCTCCGCAAATATACCTTACTGCCGTCATGAATAATGTTGTTAATGTTGTACTTTATTTAATATTTTCGCTTTCTGATACAAAACAAGCCACAAGACCATAGGTAATAGTGGGACGTATCCAAATTTCTGTGAGGAGATAGTCGGTATATTCGTTGATGGGCTCAAGATAGATGTCGTAGTTATAAAGCGCAGCAATCACCATGTCGATTACACAAATAGCCCACAAGTTACGTTTGGTGTAACTGCGCCAGTTCTTGCGGGCATAGAAAAAAGTAAGCAACAAGAGCAACAACACTGACAATGTAAGGCATGCCAAATGTAAGGAAAAATTAGCCAGAGGAGGCGGAAAGAGTATGTCACGCAACAGAATTGTCATGCCAACACATATCGAGCACCAATAGTTGAACTGCTGTGGTTTGAGATGGTTGAAAAAATACAACCACATCATGACCAGACAGGCCACGTAAAACATATTGAGAACCAGTTCAGGCCACGCCTCTTCGAGCCCGAAATGGGCAACACCATATAGTATGATGCCCACTGAAAACATTCCAGCCACGACAGTAATAACAATGTCTATGACTTTGGCTTTCTTTTTAAATCTAAGCATCGTTGCCTTAAGTTTTCACACTTTACTATACACCAGTGCGACTTACAGCTATTTCTTCTTTGCCGGTGCAGCGGCAGGTTCCGCCTTAATTTTCTTTCGGAACGTAATATAGGCCGACGCAAGGAAGGACAGTATCAGTATTACTATCGCTACATACGCAATCGCTTCAGTGGTCTTCACCGATACGGGGCGGAACTCCATGACTATTTGATGCTTGCCCGCCGGTATGACCGCACCGCGCAACACATAGTCCACACAGGCAAGTTCCAGTGGCTTACCATCCAACGTCGCTGTCCATTCAGGATAGTATATTTCAGAAAATACCGCAAGTCCACCGTTTTTCGTTTCCACGTCATAATGCAACTCGTTGCAATCATATGAAGTCATGGTTATCTTATCCGTACTGTCGCTCAATGCCGGCACATTCGCCAATTTCTCCTTAAATGAATTGTTAGCCACAGCCTCTTGACGGAGATTCATCTTTTCTAAAGACATAATTTCCTCATTCGGCGTATCCACAAACGTCACTTTGTTTACGAACCAGGCATTGCCATACGCATACGGATTAGGCATTGGCATGGTATTGTTGTTCTGCAACGGCAGAATAAAATATTTTGTATTCAACATGTTCAAGACAGGAAAGACTGAATCACCAGCCACCTTCAACATATCACCTTGGGCATCGGCTATCGCCGGCATCAGTCTCTGCATCTCAGGAGTGATGCAATGGGCTATCAAGTCATTATAGCGCGCCAATTTTGCCGCATTGTAGCCGCCGATACTTTTGTGGAAATACGATGTGCCGTTTTCATTGAACGTGTTGGAAGACAGATTCAGTACCCTGTAATCCAAACTCTTGTCCTGTAAAATCTGAGCATCTGTCGGTGTCTCCTGCGGAGCACCCAAGTCTGCATGCGGTTCTTCAAAGTTATCATTGTTCAGATATCTGCGGTTGACATCATACATGTCCACCAGGCACAATGCGCCTACCAGCGCCACAAGCACATAGTCTTTAAGTATTTTCTTATAGTACATCCACAGCAAGGCCATACCGATGGCTATAATGAAGAAACTGCGCCATGCATCCGCCGTGAAGATTGACTGACGCATCACCGACAGGCTACCCAGTATCTCCTGACCCACCTGTGGCTGTTCGGCAAATACTCTGTTGAGCGTGCTTATCTCATTGGCTGAATTGAAGCTGGAGAAGAATACTGTTGGCATTAACGCAAACAACAACGCTGCACCACCTGTCAGGGCGAAACTGGCAACGACCCATTTGAATTTCTTTTTCAGTATCTCCGGCTCTTCAAGTATTTTTGCCAGAGCCATTACCGCAAGCACGGGTATCGTGAATTCTGCAACGACCAAAATGGATGACACTGTACGGAACTTATTATACAATGGTACATAATCAATAAAGAAACTCGTCAGTCCCATAAAGTTGTGTCCCCACGACAGCAAGATGCTCAATATTGTCGCAAAAAGCAATCCCCACTTCAACGGTCCTTTCACGATAAACAATGCCAACACGAACAACATCAGTATGAACGCACCCACATAAACCGGGCCCGATGTCATGGGTTGGTCACCCCAATACTGCTGCATCTGGGCATATACCTGGCCATACTGCGGATTGGCTTTCTCCATAGCCTTTTCATTGCGCCCTATAGGTACCGAAGCACCTCCTTTGGCATTAGGCACAAGTAGTGTCCACGTCTCGCCAATTCCATAACTCCACTGCGTGATGTACTCCTTTGTCAAACCGCTGCCCTTTGACTCATGAGGCCCGGCCAATTCGCTTTTACCGCGCATGGACTCTTTGGAGTATGTATAGGTATGATACAGATTTGATGCGTTTGCTGCAATCGCCAATGTGGCGGCAACAAGCAACACACAAGAGGACTTGACGAAATTCAGCAGAGTCTTTTCTTTCACAGCCTGAATGAAGTATGCCAGAACTACCACAAAGATGACAATCAGGAAGTAATATGTCATCTGAATGTGATTGGAAAGAATCTGGAACGCCAGAAACAACGCCGTTGTCGCACCGCCCCAGAGATATTTTCCTCTATAACATAAGACTATACCAGCCAGCGTGGGCGGAATAAATGCCAGAGTGAGCACTTTCCATATATGCCCGGCACCAATGATAATAAAGAAATAGGACGAAAACGCCCATGCGACAGCTCCAACGACAGACAGCAAGGGCTTGAATCGCATAGCACGCATGAGAATGTAAAATCCAAGCAAAAGGATAAACACATACATCACAACATGAGGCAGGCCCAAGTCATAGATGTCACGCAAATGATTCAATACCGTCCTTGAGCCGTAGCGAGGCGCTATCTGGTATGTAGGCATACCGCCAAACAATGCATTTGTCCAACGGGACACTTCACCCGTCCTGTCAAAATGCTCTCCTATCTCATGGCCCGCACCTACGGCAGCGGTATTATCCTCGCCCGTCAGAACCAGGCCTTGTGATATCGGTGTCGCGAAATAAGTGAAAGACAAAAGAATAAAGAAAACAATTGCGGCAACTTCCTGCCATACTTGTTTAATAATCTGTTTCATAAGTGTTATCTGTATTTAATCTTATGACAAAGGTACAGAATTAATTGCTATTTATCGGGAAAAAACCAACGAAAACATTCACTCTTAAAGAATTCACATAACGTACCGTATCCATTCCTTCGGGTTTTTGTACCTTTGCAATCAATTTAAGACAATAAAACATGGCACAGAACAAACCGGGCATACCTAAAGGTACACGAGATTTCTCTCCAGTAGAAATGGCTAAGCGCAACTATATTTTTAACACCATACGCAGTGTCTACAATCTGTATGGCTTTAAGCAGATAGAGACTCCCGCCATGGAAAACCTCAGTACGCTGATGGGAAAATATGGAGAAGAGGGCGACAAACTGCTTTTCAAGATTCTCAACTCAGGTGATTTCGTACATGGCATGACAGGTGAAGAGTTTACCAATACCAGTACCCAGAGACTTGCCGCAACCTTCTGTGAGAAAGGACTTCGCTATGACCTGACGGTTCCTTTCGCCCGTTTTGTCGTGCAACATCGTGAAGAACTGAATCTGCCTTTCAAGCGCTACCAGATTCAACCCGTATGGCGCGCTGACCGGCCGCAGAAAGGACGCTACAGAGAATTTTATCAATGCGATGCCGACGTTGTCGGCTCGGACTCTCTGCTCAACGAAGTTGAACTGATGCAAATCATTGATTCTGTATTCCAAAAATTCGGCATACGCGTCTGTATCAAAATCAATAACCGCAAGATTCTCTCAGGCATGGCTGAATATATCGGCAGGCCCGACAAACTGACAGACATCACGGTAGCCATAGATAAACTGGACAAAATAGGTTTGGACAATGTCAAAACCGAGCTGGCGGAAAACGGACTCAGTCAAGAAGAAATCACCAAACTGGAGCCTGTGTTTGCCATCCATGGTGACAATGACAGCAAACTGGCAGCTATAAAAAAACTACTCTGCGATAACGAGACAGGACAGAAAGGCGCAGAGGAACTTGAATTTGTCCTCAATGCACTCAACAAGCTCCCTATTGCCAATGAAATAGACTTTGACCTTACACTTGCCCGCGGGCTGAACTATTACACAGGATGCATTTTTGAGGTTAAAGCATTGGACGTGCAGATAGGCTCTATCACGGGCGGCGGCCGATATGATAACCTGACAGGCATCTTCGGTATGCCCAGACTGAGCGGAGTAGGTATCTCTTTCGGTGCAGACCGTATTTACGATGTACTCAACCAGTTAGACCTCTACCCTGCCGCCATCGCCTCAACAGCCCAACTTCTTTTCATCAACTTCGGCGCGACAGAGGCAGCACACTGCCTGCAACTCGCCTCCCGAACACGCCAGGCCGGCATACGCACAGAGATATATCCAGACAGCGTGAAGATGAAAAAACAAATGAGCTATGCTTCCGAAAGCAACATCCCGTTTGTCGCACTTGTGGGTGAGAATGAAATCCAAAACCATACCATTTCCCTCAAGAATATGCAGACCGGCGAGCAAAAATCAGTCTCTCTGGAAGAAGCCATCGCCATTATCAACCAATAGGCGGTAACCCCATATCAGGCATATAAACTCCCCGACAGACACCAAACCTGTCTGCCAGAGGGATTGCGTTATTGTCATACGCCCGTAGAGATAACTTTTACCTTCCTACGGGCTATAGTTCTCTGTTCCATGCCATGGAACTTACATTCCATCCCGTGGAATTTTCATTCCAGCAGGTGGAACAAACCTTCTCTTCCGTGGCACGGAAGACACAACGCCTATAAGTTGCATCTAATTTCTCGGCCATAAACATATCTACGAACGAATCAAATAACTATCTTTGCAACAAATGAATTAATTTTGTAAAACCAATTCCATTGTATTATGAATCGTTTTTTTCGCATAATTTGCGCCCTTGTCGGTTTGGGTACTGCCAGCTGCGGGCAAAAGGCATATGTAGAACTGTCTGCCAAGCAATTCGGACAACTTATCCAGTCTACGCCAAACATACAGCTTGTTGATGTACGCACAGAAGAGGAATACCGCAAGAGCCGTTTAGAGCATGCCGTATTAATTGATATCAACAAACCGGAATTTAAGCAACAGGCAGAGCGTACACTCCGCAAAGACCATCCCGTTGCTGTATATTGTCGCAGAGGACGGCGTTCTGCAAAAGCCGCGGCCATTCTGGCAAAAGCCGGTTACCAGGTAACCAGTCTGAAAGGAGGCATTGAGGCATGGCAGCGTAATGAGATGCCGGTTATAACTCCAAAAAAAGAACAATGAAACATATTTACAGTCTGGTTTTCTTTTTCATACTGAACGGGGTAACATACGCCCAAGAACATCTCAGTCTCCCAACAGTAAGCCAGCGTGAGCCACTTGCAGCAGAGTGGTTTCCTTCTACGGAACACGCCTTCATCTGGCGAAACTGGACAGTCTTGCCAAAAGAGGAAATAGCACGAACACTGAGTGCAACCACAAAACAGGTAGAGAAGCTCGCCCACGATATGGGTTTGAAAAAACAGGCTGACATTAACCCCGTCTGGCGCAGTCCGAAAGGTTATATCACAGTGCTGCGCCGCAACTGGCATTTGCTTCCTTATGAGCAACTGACCCCACTGATAAACATGACATCGGCACAATTGGCATGGCGATTGATTGACGATGACTATTTATATACAAAATTAGGGGCCACAAAACCCATATGCAAACCTCTGCGCTACCATAAGCCAACCAAAGAAGAAAACAAAAAAGCGCGCCATATCTGTTCGTGGCTCAAAGAACTGTCACCTTATGAATCTAATGAAAATCCCCGTTTCAGTTTCTTCCGAGAAATAACATCCCAAGAGACAGATACACAGCCGAAAGTCAAGCCAGAAGAAAACCGGCTCAACATTGTCTCGTCCTATTGCGCTGAGTTTGGCGACCCTTTGCTTGACAGCACATGCTCATCTTTTCCACACATATTATTGCAACGTCTCGCATCAAAAGGCATCAACGGCATATGGTTTCATGCCTCTCTACAAACGCTTATCCCGTCAGACTCACTATTCCCGGGATCAACGCAATGGGATGAGCGCTTGAAAAACCTACAAAAATTGATTGACCGCACCGCAAAATACGGTATCCGTATTTATCTGTATGCCAACGAACCACGTGCGACACAGGCATCCTATTTCAACACAGCGGAAAGACAGTCCGTTGCAGGTGTAAAAGAAAGACAACTGCAAGCGTTCTGCACCAGTGATTCCCGTACAATAAACTGGTTACGCGATTCATGGGCATTTGTATTCAGTCATGTCCATGGGTTGGGAGGCGTCTTTACCATTACGGCTTCTGAGAATCTGACATCGTGCGCCTCCCATGGCGGTCAGAAGAATTGTCCGCGCTGCGCAGGACGCGAACCGGCCGACATCATCGCAGAGGTCAACAACACTATCGTTCAAGGTGTCAAACAGGGAGACTCTCACGCCAAAGTTATCGTATGGGACTGGGGCTGGAGTACACCTATGGCAGAAGCTATTATACCGCAATTGGATAAACGCTGCAGCTTTATGAGTGTCAGCGAGTGGTCACTGCCTATTGAGCGTGGCGGAGTACAGACTACTGTAGGCGAATATGCCGTTTCTGCAGTCGGTCCGGGACCACGAGCCAGACATCACTGGGAAATAGCACGTCGATGCGGACTGCCTGTCATGGCAAAAATACAAGTCAACACATCGTGGGAGCTAGGCTGCGTGCCGGCAATTCCCGTAATGAATCTTATCGCCACACATGCACGCCGTTTGGCAAGAGAGAAGATGAACGGCATCATGTTCTGTTGGAGTCTCGGCGGTTATCCTTCCGACAACATGAGTATCTTCC
>Ga0256407_10010679_pt1 | contig 12852 bp, 5 predicted proteins | sample RumenRJG_04DNA_FD_193489 | JGI IMG/M metagenome (GOLD analysis project Ga0256407, IMG submission 193489) | Bovine rumen microbial communities from Lethbridge, Alberta, Canada - RJG_04 | ecosystem: Host-associated > Mammals > Digestive system > Stomach > Rumen | place: Canada: Alberta | collected... | reverse complement strand
ATAAAATTCCATAACTCGAATTAAATCCTTATTTCTACTTTTTGTTCTATCAATTTTAATTTCTTCTTTATATAATTGATTCGTTTTTTTAATATCAATTATTTCACTGTTTAATTTTTTAATATCAGAATTTAATAATTTAATTTCTTTTGTATAATGATTATTAAATTTAATGAATTTTTGAATAGTAATTTTTGTCATTAAATCTTTTGCCAAACCTTCTTTAATTCTTAAATTATCAATATACTTTTGAACATCTTTAAAATTATTTGATAATAATTTTATGTATTTTTTTCTTATTTTTAATTCATTTTCTGTATCTTCATATTGAATTTTGAAATTTAATTTTGTTTCTTCTTTCTCATCTATTAACATTTCATATGCTTGTTTTCTATTTACTAAATCATTTTTTTTAGATTTAATTTTTCTATTTAATTCAGTTCTATTTTGAGTTTTTGCTTTTATTTTTTTTATTAATTCTTTAATTTCTTTTTCATTTTCTTTATCTTTAAGTAAATCCATTTGTAATAATATTTCTAAATTTAAATTTAAGGTTTGTTCCAAATCAAAATTATAATCCCTAATTTTTTTTGGGTCTTTAGTTTTCCCAAAAATTAAATTTCTATGTGATATAAATGTATAATCCAAATATGAATTATTTGAAAATTCAGTTATTGCTATATTTGAACTAAAGTTTTTTTTATTCAAATGAGAACTTGGTTCTGTTTGATATGAAAAATATGTATTTTCTTCTCTTACTATGTTAATGTTTTTTTTTGGTTTTTTCATCATTGAAATAAATTGATTTATTAAAAATATTAAAAAATAATTACAATAGTTTGATTATTTTTAATTATAAATTATTTTAATAATATATTTTTAAGTATTTATTATTATTAATAATATGTTTATTAATTATAATTATTATTAAATATCTAAATATTAAATTCTAAAAATGAATTGATTTTTTATTTCATATTGGAATTGTAATTTTAATATTTTGATAAAAATAAAAAAAAGATATTTTTATAAATTAATTACAAATGAATTGAATTTAATATTCAAAATATTTTTTCCAAAAAAATTAAAAAATACAACTTAAAAAAATAAAGAAAGTTAAATTAATAATTAAATTTACAATATATATATATATATAATTTAAAAACAATTAATTAGTTGGAAAAAATATGCTTTCCATATGTTTAAAGTTGATTTTTTTGATTTTTCAAATAAAACAATAATATGTTTCAATTTTAATTTATAATCTATATAAAGTATTTTAATATGAATTTATTATTATAATAAATAAAATTTTTCATTTGCATTTTTTTAATATCATTTTCCCAATCATCAATCAATAAATCAGTAAAACATATATTTTTTTTTGATAAATTATTTTTTTCATCATCGCATATATTGGAAATTGATGATTTTGTTGAATCAAAAGATGACTTATTTAAAATTTCTCTTTGTAAAAGTTTTTCTTTTATCATTTTCTTTTCATTTTCAGTTTCAAAATATAAATCTATTGGAATTATAAATATTTTTTCTGCAAAAGAAGAAATAAAAAAAAGATGATTCATTATTTAATTTTTAATTGAAAAAATATTATTGAACTTATTAAATATTATATATCATGAGAAAATATATTATTAAAAAGGATTTTTTCTTAAAATTTCTTTTTTCAAACTAAAAAAAAAATATAATAAAATAATTAATTTTATTCAAAGATAGAATATTCCAATAAACAAATATTAAAAAAACATTTAAAAAAAAATAAATATTAACTGATTTAACAATAAAAGAAATGAATTACTTATTTAAAATATAATTCTTTTCATCACTTCTTCCACCAAAAATTAAATTTCTACAAAAATCTTTTATACCAACACTATTAATTTGAGGAATCATATAATAATTTCCTGCTCTTTTTTGAATTTTTCCATATGGTACTTTATGAGTATTAAACATAAGATAATAAGTAACATTTGAACATCTACAAACTAATAATTCAATAGTAGTCCAAAATAAAATAATTCCACTTACAATTAATAACATAACAAAAAAACTTCCAATTAAACCTAAACGATAGAAAAAATAATAAAAATTTGCAAATGCATATTCACTAATTTTTTCTTTAAAAACAACATAATTAATTTGATTTACAAGAGAAAAATTTGTAAACCAAACACAAAGAACTAAAGTTGAATAATAACCAATATTATCACCATTAATACAAATACCAAGAAATTGAGAATGAAAATAAAAATTATTTACACATCTATCACATACATTACAATGAACTGTTCTTCTATTTTTTTTTATTAAACATCTTGGACAATCTTCACCTAAATTTGGAAGATTGAATAAATTATTTTTGAAACTTTGATATGATATTTTTAATATTGTTTCATCTAATGTTTCTTGATTATTTAATCGGAAATTTATATGATAAAAATTATTTATGTTATCTGGGAGATTTTTAAATAATTTATAACATGCTACAATTACAAATAAAATAGTTGATAATTGATATAAATGAAATAAAAAATCTAAATTAAATTTTAAAGTAACTGTATTTATTACAAAATATAAATATGAAAAAACAGAACATGATAAAATTGCATAAAGTCCAATACATCTTCTTTTAAAAATAGTAGAAATTTCTTTTGAAATATAATGAAATTTTAATAAATATAAAAGATTATATAATTTAAAAGAATTACATTTTGGTAAAAATAAAGTATAAATAAATGCAAAATAAAATCTTTTTGTTTTATATCTATAAGCTGTACATAATAATTCATAATTAAATTTATTATATCTTTGATATGTACTTAAATCTCTTGGTTTTGTCATATAATCAAAAATAGAATCAAAATAATATTTAAGTAAATATTTACAACATTTACTTCCATTCAAAGAAATTAAATAATCAGTAAAATTAGGTATACATTCTTTAAACTTTTTAACACCTAAATGTTTAATAACAAATTTTAAAATAAAAATATTATCATATTCTAAACAATAATGAAAAATATTTTTTCCATCATTATCTTTATTATTTAAATTACTTTTTAAATAAACTAGAGAATAAAACATATTATTATTTTGATTAATAATACATTTAAATAAAGGAGTAACACCATTATTATCTTTAGAGTCATAATTAACATTTTCTAAATTTAAAAAATATGAAGATACAAAAAGATCTTTTTTTTCACTTGAACAAACTAAATGAAATGGAGTTTCTCCTAGATTATTTTTATAATTAATATCAGCATTAAATAATTCAATTAAAGTTTTAATAACATTTAAATAAGAATATTTAATTGCTAAATGAAGAAGTGTATTACCATCTGAATCAATTGATTCATTTATATTTATTGTTTTTCTTTCTAATAAAATTGCACTTGGCATAAAATTTCCATTTATTGCTTCTAATTTATGATTTATTTGTTTTATTTCTTCTTTTTCATTTTCTTTCTCATTTTCTAAATTTAACTTTCCTATATTATCATCTTCCAAAGAATCTAATTTTGTTTCAGTTGATGAAGGGAAATCTAACTTTATTCCTTCATTTAATTTTTCCATTTCATTTGCAATTAGATTAATTTTTGGACTGTTTTCTGGAATGATATTAAGTTCTTCATTCATATTTACTTAAAATACAATTATTTTTAATTTTTTTTTAAAATAATTTTTAAAAATAAAAATATTTTTTTTATATGAAATTATAAAAGTTAATTTATTAAAAATAAATATATAAATGTAAAAAAAAATACAAAATGAATGAAAATTCTGATGATTCACAATCAAAAAACAAATATTCATGTATAAATTCAATATTCACTTCATGTTTCGGAAAAAAATGTTCAAAAAAAAAAAATTTATCAGATCAAAATTCAGAATTAAATCACATTTTAAAAGAAAAAAAGGATTTTTTACAAATGAAAACCCAAACAAAAGATTTAATCAATTTAGAAACAAATTTTAAAAATTCAACCTCAATAAAAATATCAACAACTCGTTTAAAAAATAAGGAAAATCAGCAAGGAAATAATATAAAACAGGATTTAATTGTTCCAAAAGTAAAAAAAAGATGTTTGGAAAAATCTAAAAGTAAACTTTTTTGTTTATTTTGTGGATATAATTGTCAAAATCAGAATAACATAAATTACATATCAAATAAAAAATTTTTCCACGAATTTAAAGATAAACTTCGTTGTTTTTTTTGTGGAGGTCGTAATTGTAAACATGAAAATTATTTAAATAACATATCAAACAACAATGCAATAGATGGTTTAAATTCAAATTTTATAACAGACAATATAATAGCAAGTCAAAGACCAAGTGCAATATTAATTGATAAATATAAATTAGTATCAAAATTTAAAGAATTAAATATAGGTTTAATAGTAAATTTACAAAGAGAAGGTGAACATCCATATTGTGGTCCAAATGCATATAATTTAACAAGTGCTGGTTACTCATATAATACTTCTGTTTTTACTGCTGATGATATTAAAGTTAAATTAAGTGGTTGGAAAGATATGTCTGTTCCTTCCTCTATGAATTATATGCTTGAAATTGTTAAAGAAATGAGTATTGTTACTATCGATAAAAAAGGAAAAGTTTTAGTTCATTGTCATGCTGGATATGGAAGAACTGGTGTTGTTATTGTTTGTTATTTATTATTTGTATCTTTTAAAGATTGTGATACTATTATTAAGGAAGTTAAAAGTAAAAGAAAAAAATGTGTTGAAACTAAAGATCAGATTCAATATTGTAAGAAATTTGAGAAATTTTTAAATCATTGTAGAATTGTTTTTGGGGAGAAAGAAAATATTAATGTTTATTTAAAAAAACAAGAGGATTTACTTTTTGGAGAAGAATTAAATAAATATGGGTTTATTCCTAAATTAATTGTTAAAGTTTTGGAAAAGATTTCAATATTGAAAAAAAAGTATAATTTGGATAATTTAATGATTTATAAATTTTTTCAAGGGGATTTAATTGATTGGAATGATGAATTAGAGAATATTTTACGTGCAATGAAGAAAATGATAGATAAAAATAATTGGAAGTTATTTGAAGAAACTGAAAATTTAATGATATTAATTGAATTATTATTTGATTGGTTTGAAGATTGTGTAGAATATGTAATAAGTCCTGAAAGAACTGAAAATATAATATTAAATGATATTTATCATGAATATATTTCTCAAAATAGTTTTATTACTGGAAGAATTACAAATGATAATTTAAAAATAAAAGAATTTTTTGATATGATTACAAATGAGTATAAATGTTTTGAATATGAAGTTTTATTTTATTTTGCATCTTTTTTATTAAATTTTCCTCCAACAGGAATTGAAGAAGAAGGAAATTTTAATAAAATGATTGAAAGACTATCAGTAGAATTGTTAGGTTTTTCTTTTTGTGAAAAAAATGACAATGAAAAATATAATGAAGTAATTTACCCTTTAATAACAGGATTATCAACAATTATAAAATCAATTTATCATTATTTGAAAATAAATGATAATAATGAATGTGATGAGTCTTTATCAATAATATGTCCAAAAAGGAAAAATATTCCAATTGAATATAGTTATACAAATAATGATTCTAGTCAAATAAAACCAGTTCCAAGAAAGAGAAAATCAATGTTTGTAAAAACAAATTTTAAAATTTTAAAAAATTCAAACATTTCAAAATCTGATTTTTCACCTCCTAATAATATTCATAGACAAAAAACAGGAAATACAGCAAAATTTTTATTTCATAATAGTATAAATAATGAAGCAAAATTAAAACAAGTCTATGATATTTTAAGTCAACATTTTTCAACAGAAAAAAATAATTCTCATATTACAAATGAAGCTATTTCTGGTTTTTCAATTGATTCTTTAACACCTGAAAAAACTATTACTAGAAAATCAAAACAAATTGAAGAAGTTATTGAAGAAATTTTAAATAAAGGCTCTGGAACAAGTTCTTGTTCTTCAAGTTCTATTGAAGTTAATTTAATTAATTCAAAAAAAAATAAAAAACAAATATTTAAATCAGAACTTTCTCCAATTACGAATTTTATTAAAAAAAAAAATAATGATATTACAAAAAATAATTATATTCAAAAAGAAGATAAAAAAAGTATTGTTAGGAAAGCAATTGATAATATTAAGCCTTTGAATATTTTTTCTAAAAGTAAAAGTACACTTTTTGATGATAATAATTATGATAAAAATATTCCAAAAAATAAAAATAATAAATTTAGGAAAAGTATTATTGAAAAATTAAGATTTTTTAATACTAGAAATTCTGATTTAACAAAAAAAGTAAGGAAAAAGGGTTTAGATATGTCTAAATGTAAGAATAAAAGTGATAAAGCCTTAATTGATTTAATGAAATATATGAATGGTATGCAAAAAAAGATTGTTGAATAAAAAATATTAATAATAATATAAATAATAATTATATCAATTTTCAAATATTTTCTGTTATTTTATAAATATGGAAAAAATAAAATTAAAATTTATAAAACTGAGATCATAATAATATAAAAATATTTATATATTTATATTATGAATTTTTATTTATTTTTTTCAAAAAAACAATTTAACAAAATTCATTTGATTTTTTGATATTATAATTTAAATTTTAATAATAAAACAATGGGTAGAAGAAATATTTTATAATATAAACAAGTCTAAAAAGAATCAAAAGAATTTAAAAAAATTAAATCAAAAAAAATATTTAATATATCAAAATCCAATATCAAATAAAAAGAAACATATTTTTCATTATAATAAATTCATTAACAAAAAAAGGTTCAAATAAGTAGATCTTATGAAATAAAAAATAAAATAAAAAATGATATCTCAATCAAGAATAAATTTATATATAAAGATATAAAAATTAAAAAAAAAGATAAAAACCAAAAAAATCAAAAATCCATCTTAAAATAAACAATAATCTTAGAAATTCAAATACATAATATTTATTAGGAATATGGAAAAAAGAAGAAGATCAAAGATTTATTGAAGTAATATTAAAATATGGAAATAATTGGTGATTAGTATAAAATTTCTAGGGATAAGTTCAAGTACTCAAGAAAGAAGTCATGTCAAAAATTTTTTTGAAAATCAAAAAGAAGTGGAGCACTTAAAGTTAATTTAGATTTTTATGAAAATTTTTAAAATAATTACATTTTTTGTGAAGAAATTAAAAAATATTCATTAATTAAATTCTTTTATGTATGAAAGAAATAATTAATTGAAAAAAGAAAAATAGTTTTATTTTTTTTAGTAATAAAGATAAATTCCAAATTAAGAATAAAAATACTATTTTGATAATGAATTTAATTATGAAAATGAATAATATTGATTAAATGATGATGTTCAATTTATTATAATATTGAAAAATCAAATTTTAATGAAGAAAAAATAAATAGAAACTTTTAAGAGGTTTTTGCTAGAAAATTTTCAATTAGAAATAGAAAAAATATAAATTCAATTGAAGCATTTTATTAAAAATTCAATAGATTTTAATAATAAGAATTATATAAATATTAATTATTTTAATTTTTAAGATAAAGGTAATATTTTAGGATTTAATAAAGTTATTATGAATACAATAAATATGGATGTAGATAATTGAGTTTAGATGATAGTAGTTTTTTTGGATAAATATAAATTAATTATATTATATAAGATATATAATTTTTTTCAAATTAGTTAATTATTCATTTCAAATTTTTTATGCTATTTAATTTTTTTATTTTGAAATAAAATTATTATAAGAATAAATCAAATACCAATGTTAAATTTTATCTTTTTAAATTATATTATTTTTTTTATACAAAAAATATATTAATATCTTTTATATTTTTAGTAATAGTTATTAATAAATTAATTAAATAATTAATAAATACTCTTTTTATTATTATTTAAATTTTTAACAATATTTTAGAATATATAACTTTAAATATTCTTTTTTATATATTAAGGATGAAAATTTTTATTCAAACCAGAACATTTACTCAAAATTTTAAATAATTCCAAAGCCTCACTATTAGATAAATTTAACTCTCCAATTTTAGTAATTTTTCCAGTTATAATATTATCAGTTAATGAACTTTTAACAATATTTGTAATTTTATTTTTAAATAATTCTTCTTTAATGATATAAAATTTTTTATTATTATCACATAAATATTTTTTAATTCTTTGATTATTAAAATTATTAAAATTATTTTGTAATTTAGAATAATCAATTACTTGATTATTTTTTTCAAATTTATTTAATATTTCTTTGTTTTCATTAATCTTATAAAAGTCAATAACTGGAATTAACAAATTAGAATTAGGATAAACTCCACTTTTATTTAATTCATGTGCTAAAATGGATATTGATTTTAAATTATGATTTAACATTTCAAAAAATAATGATAAAATAAGATAATTTTGATATATTTGAATATATGAATTTGTATCAGATAATTTAAAATCATTCCAATTAAAAATTCTCATTGCTTCTAATAAATCTAAAAATTCAATAATATTTTTTTCATTGATTTCATTATTATTTAAATCTTTATCAATATTATCTATTAATTTTTGAATAGAATTATTTAAATTTGTATAATCATTATTAATTATTAATTTAGAAAAACCATTAATTTTAATTTTTAAATTTTCAAAAATATTTTTTTCTTTATCTTGTAAATTCTCAAAAATATTTAAAAAAGCATAAAGTAAAAATTTCAAATTATCATTTTCACAATTTTCAATAACAGAAATCTGTTTATTATAATTACCAAATTTTAATTCTTGACATAATAATCCAAACATAACATCATATTCATATAAAAAATTATTAGTTAATTTAATAACTAAATAAGCAATTTCTAATTCATTTCCTCTTAATAAACATTTAATACTTTCATTGATTTTTTTAATAGATAAAAAAGAACAACAAGCTTGAACACAATTTCCAGTTATTAATTTTTCATTTGAAATTTCTTTTGTTATTTTATATAAAGTTGAATCATTTTCTAAATTTTCTAATATTTTATCAATATCATCATCATTATCACTTTCATCATCTATTAAATTATTTTTATTTTCTTTTTTTAATTTATTTATCATTTTATTAATCCAAACATATTTTGCATCTTCATATAAAAAATTATCAGTTAATATTTTTAATGATGGTTGAATTTCATTTGAATTTAAAGCAGAAAATAATTTTTCTTTATCACTAATAGTAATATCTTCATTTTCATTTTTTAATAAATATTCAGAATAATTTTTAGTTAATTCTTCCCAATATTTAATAGAAACATGAGGAGCTGCCATTATTGCTTTTTTCCAATTTCCTAAAACTATATTTAATTCACAATATTTTTCCCAATCACCACATTTTGAACAAAGATCAATTGCTTCATTTAATAAATCTTCTTTCTTTTTTTTAAAAGAAAATTTTGAATTATAATTATAATAATTGAATTCTAAATTAGAAATTTTTGATTTATAAGCAGAATATAAATCAGCAATATAAAATATTTTATTATTATCATCATTATGTTCTTTCAAACCTAAAATAACTCTTAAAATATCAAATAATTCTTTAATATAATCATTATAAAAAAAGAAATTAACAATAATTTCTGCTCTAGAAATAAAATCATCTTTGTTAATTGACTCCAATTTTTTTCCTAAACTTTTATATTTATTATAAACATCACTATTAACATTTTTAAAATTAATAATAAATTCAATAGGATTTTTAACATAATTCCAAAATCTAATAGAATTATCTCTTGAAGAAGTAATTAATAGAAAAGGATGATTTGGACAAATATCAATACCATAAACATCAGAATGATGACCTGAAATTAATCCCATACAAATCATATATTTAGTATTCCAAATTCTAGAAGTTCCATCAGAAGAACCACTTATTAACATATTTGGATCTTCTTTTATCCAAATTATTTGACGTACATTATTTGTATGTCCTAATAAAAATTTACCTTTAATTTCTTTTTGATCTAAATTCCATATTCCTATTTTAAAATCATCTGAAGAACTTGCTAAAATATTCTTTTTTGGATTATATGATAAACCAAAAACTTTTTGTGTATGTCCTATTAATTTTCTTTTAAAATTTTCAGTATTATTTTTATCGTATATTAATATAAAAGAATCTTCACATGCTATTGAAAAAAAATTATCATTTAAAGGAGAGATTTTAACTTGAAAAACTTTAACTTTTATATTCACTTCTGAAATTAATAATAATTTTCCTCCTTCTAAAGTTAAAATAAATATTGAATTATCACATGATGCAATTATGTCATTTTTTTCATTCCAATCAATTCCAATTACTTCACTATTATTTTTTTCATTTCCTAATTTAATAGTAGATGTATTTTTTTCAATTTCAATATCCCAAATTCTTAAACCTTTTTTTGAATCTCCTGTACAAATTAAATTATCATTAATAGGAGAATATTTAATAGAATATAATTTTGGAATTTCTTCTTTATTAATTATTCCTGGTTCATTTATTTTTAAAGTCAATAAAACACAATCTTTTGTCATATCCCAAATTTTAAGACAACTATCATAAGAAACAGTTGCAAATTGACCATATTTAAAAGGAGAAAATTCTAAATCAAAAATAGTATCTGTATGTGAAGGAATAGATGAAAAAATTATTTTTTTAAGAGAAGTATCATATATTTTAATTTCTCCATTTTCTAAACTCATTAATATTTCATTTCCATTTGGAGATATTTTACTATTTAATAAAGGAATATCTGTTAATTTTGATATTGATTTATATGATTTTTTACTCACATTCCAATATGTTATTTTTGTTGATTTATTTAAAAAAGAAATAAAAGAACCTGGTTCATTTTTTAACCATAAAATTCTATTTAAACTATTTCCATGTATATCAAATTTCATAATAATAGAAGGATTATTATTATTCATATCACAAAGTACTATTTCAGTATTTATGAAACCAACAAGTAAATATTTATAATTTTCATCTGAATTATACCATTCTAATTGAATAATTATATTATTATCTTCACTTTTAACTTCAATATAATTTATATATTTTTTTCCTGAGTCTTTATTACATAAATAAATTTCTTGCTTATGATTAGAATATACAAAATCACTTTTATTAAATGGATACCATGCAATTAAATTTGGTTTTCCACAAACTTTCCATTGAGTAATATTATGTGTTTTAATATCAACAATAAATATTTCATTTTTTTCATTTAAAACTAATAAATGATCATCTGTATTAAATGTAAAATAAATTAAATCATTTAAATTATTATAATTATGTATTTCTGCAGTTGTTATAATATCATAAACAAAAATACCATTTTTGCGATAATATAAAGCAATTTCATTTTTATTTTCTTTATTTAATGCTAATATTTTTAAAAATCTATCATTAACTGGTTTTAATATTGTTTTTAATTCTTTTGTTTTTATTGAATAAATCATAACTGCCATTGTTGATGCATAACAAAAGTAATTTAAATTAATATCAATTATAAATTTATTCTCTAATTGACATCCTGGAGGATAAACTTTCTATATTTTTACAAATGGTTTTTTTAAATGATTTATTTACTAATTGTTTAATTTCTTCATTCAATGAAACATTCATTTTTTAAAATAGTATAAAATATTTTTTTTATAATTTAAAAATAAATTTAGTATTTTATATGTAATTTATTATTATTTAAATATTTTTATTCATAATCAAAATTAGTATTATAATTCAAAATTATTCCTTGATTTTTAGAAGTTTTTCTTGTTATTAAAGGAACTGTAATTCCTTGTTCGTATTTTCCCAAACCTAATATTTTTATTATAAATATTATATTTGTTTTACCTTTTCCCTTCCATCCCATTTTTTCTAACATTTTCCAAGCTTTTTCTTCTCCAGTTAATTTATTCTTTTCTATTTTTTTATTTGTTAAATTTTGTTTAGATAATATCTAAAAAAAATTGTGAAAAATTAAAAGAATTCAAACTTTTAAAAAATCATTTGGATTTTTTGGATCATATTCTTCCATAATTTAAATTTATTTTATATTTTTTAAATATTTTTTATAAAATATATTTATTCATTTAAAACAATATTTATATTTTTTTATTAGATTATAAAAAAAATAAATTACTATTATATAATCATTCAAATACAATTATCATTATTTTATTTTCTTCTAACATCTAATTTTAATTTTTTAAAACTATCTAATTTTTGGATTTTAATAATTTTCTCAGTTCTTTTTAAATTAATAGCATTAAAATAATTTTGAGCTTTAAATTTTTTTAATATTCTATCACTTCTTTTTTCTTTATCATTTTTATCTCTATAACTTAAACAAATTTCATTACTATTATTTCTTTCAATTTCATTTTTATTTCTGGAAGTAAAAAAACCACTTTTTAAATTATTAATATTAAAATAATGTTCATTCCTATTTTTAGGAGAATCAGAAGTACTTTTCAAAATTAAATTATCAATATCAGAAGTAGAATGTAAATATTGATTAATTAAAATTATTCTTTTCTCAAAAATATTTTTAGCTCTGTTTCTTTGAAAAGGAGTTGGTTTTAATTTTCTATTATAAATATAGTTTCTTCTTTCTGCACTCATTATTCTATATAAATTTTCATCTTTTTTTTTTTTTTTCTTCTTCTTTAATTCTTCAATTGGAGTTGATTTTAACATTAATAATTCATGATAATGTTTAAAATTCATATCATCATAAAATACTGTTTCTTTATTTTTATAATAATTCGA
>Ga0256407_10010678_pt1 | contig 12852 bp, 7 predicted proteins | sample RumenRJG_04DNA_FD_193489 | JGI IMG/M metagenome (GOLD analysis project Ga0256407, IMG submission 193489) | Bovine rumen microbial communities from Lethbridge, Alberta, Canada - RJG_04 | ecosystem: Host-associated > Mammals > Digestive system > Stomach > Rumen | place: Canada: Alberta | collected... | reverse complement strand
ATGTATTGGCAAACCCAGTCGTAATCCAGGTCATCCACATAGATATGGTTCCAACTGTACCATGCCTCAGTGAGTTTGATAAGATTGCGACGAGTGGCAGTCTTTATTGAATGAACATTCTTGAAGTCCGTCTTTGTGACTTGTACGCCAGAGGAGAAGAGCGAAAGTCCCACCATACTCAGATCGCCCTTGGCAGCTCCTATCCAACCTCCAATGGTATTGATCAGCTGTAGCTTCTTCACCTTCTTGGGCATCTGATGGTGCTCAATGCCTTTCTCGTCCATCACAAACAGGGCGGCATAGGTACCTCCCATGATGGCTGCAATCGCCAGATAAGCTGGAATGGTGATCAGGAAGAGAAACAAAAACACACCCGTCAGCATCAGTATGGATGATAGAACCTCCTCGTCCAAGCAGAAATTGATGACCGAGAATAACACAACGCATACCAGATAGCAGATCAGGAACATGTTTGCTATCACATAGAAGATGGTTGGGTTCCGATACATATTTACCTCATAGGCCCAACGATACTTGCCATCTGGGCATAACTGAATACCATTTTTAATATCTTCGCTCATATTATGCTATATTTATGTACTATCCTACTTTTATAACTAAGTCTGACACGGCTTTGGTGACGCTCTCAAATGAATTATAGCCTAATTGCTGCAGAGCATATTCCACCTCGCCGAGCGATGCATTTCCCCTTGATGTCATCTCTTCCATAACGGCTATTGCCTCGCGTAGCTTGGTGGGGATCTTGCTTGTGAAGTTGCGCATCACATCACGCGACTCTATCAGTTTGAATACTTTTACTTGTTGGCGACAACCCTCCATAATCTCACCAATAGCTGTAGCCTTCAGCTCGTTTTTGAGTATATTATCTGTTATTTCATCAGCTGCATTAATAAGTTTTGCAGCATAATTGAAACGGTCTAAGCCCTTGTGCAATACAGCATCGGCCACCTTCTTAGGATTACTTAGCCCCTCGCCATGCAGTGCCTTAACAATCATTTTCTCCAGATCCACGCCATAACTCTCATGATGTTTCAGAATGTCCTCAATTACTGTCTGGTCCATGTGCTTGGCCAAACGGTCAGCCAGTTCTTGAGTTTTCAGAAGTTGTGCAGCTGTAGGTTTAACACCAATACCAGCGGCATTCTTAGGTAGTGTTATGGCATTTAAAGCCTCGCGGAATTTCGCATTGTATATTCTTTCCGTCAGCTTTTGATCGAAATACCTTGTCACACCGTTTTTGTCTATATAATAGAAAGTGATGTCGTTATCGAAAGTTACGGTCTTTCCTGACAATAGATCGTCAATGTTCGATGACGTGGCATTCTTGATTCTGATCATGGCGGGGTTAATGCCCGTTTCTTTAGCAAGTTCCTTGATAGACTCTTTACCGGCTTGTGAATAGACTCCTTTAAGCGTTTTGTTGAACTGCATTCGCGTGTTGTTAATAAGCAGATTGCCTATCGCCTTATTATTTTGATTGGCAAGGAGCTGTTCTGTATTCTTGAGCATAAACATGGTGCGCTTGTCGCCCTGACATGCTTTAATCATCCTGTTACGCAACAAGAAATTCTCAACCGAAGGACAACTGTCGTATAGCTCTACTGCCGCCATCAGGTCTTGTATATTGCGGGTAGCACGATTCTTGCCATATAATTCGGCAGCATTGAAGCGGCTCCCCTTAGCTATTTGCTTGCCTTCTTCTAGCAGCCTTAATGCCGATTTCCTTGCAGCCTTTTCTGCCATGCCTACCTGCCAGCCAAACTGTGTTTTTGTCCAAGCCTTCAGTCCTGTGCTTACTTCGTTATACATGCCTTTACCAAGTTTCATGCCAAACTCCGTTACAGCTTTTCTCGACATAGTGCCATTCCAAGCCATTTTTCCTAAACCTTTTGCGCCACTAATGGCTCCCCCTCCGAATATTTTGACTGCGGAAGCTGCAGCTTTAAAGGCGTTCTCGAAAAGATAAGCTTCGACTACTGGCGTAACACCAACTTTAAACATCTCGTAAACACTATTTCCACCCGCATCAACATATTTCTTCATGCTGTATGGAACCTCAATACACATGAAAGCAGCCTCTGAACTGCCCAGTGTTGCGAAACCTATGCCAATGCGTACTGCAAGGGGCATGTCTTCTATCGTTTGGTGAGCACTCTCCAACCATTCGTATGTCATCTGCTCCAGGTCGTCACAGGCCTCAGCACGCTCTATTGCCTCCTGTCCAACGCCTTCCATAACGTGCTGGTATGTGGTGTAAATGGCCTTGATATTGCGTTCGTAGAAACCGTACTCTTCTTTATAGAATTCTATTTGCAGGCGAATGAAGAACAACAAGGGAGCCAGGCGATCATTTAATCCTGCCATATAGATATCATCCTCCAATTGTCGCAGTTTATCTTCTATCTTGCGTTCACGTTTCACTGCTTCCACTCTTGCTTCGTAGCTCGCAAACTCGCGCTTTGGCTGAGATAGTAGGTGAACAACACGCTTGAATTTTTGTATCTTCGGTTTCTTGGGGTCTTTGGGTTGGTAGGATGCACTAATCTCAAACTCCACATCGAAGCGGTTGGGCGCATTTAGCACACCTGTACGACAGTAGAGCATATAGTACAGACCAACAGTTTCATTGTATCGTGGCTGGAGCTGCAAGCCCAAAGCGTCCAGCATCTTCTGGTATTCGATAAGACGTTGACGGCGCTCTGCCACAGAATTATCTAAGTCCATACCTTCATCAAGTTCGATTTTTAGCAGTCCCTCGTCATCGCGTACATTCCAAATAATATTCTCAGGTCGTGGATCAATAACCAGCAGTTCGTTGGTTTCATCATCCCAGTCATACAGCTTCAATGTGCATCGGTTCTCTGCTGGCCTGCATTCCTTGCCATCACGATTTACCTTTGGAAGCTGCAGTTCGTGGCGCATGGGATCCTGCTCCTCCAAATAGCAAGCAACATTGGGATTAATATCCAATACCAAGCCCATGTAGTAACGGTATAGTGGCAGGTATCCTTTAATAATAACCCCGTCCTGATTATCTGCAACGATCTCGATAGCATATGTAGCATAAGTGCCAGGCACACCTTTGTCTTTTTCTTTATCCTGAAGTTGGTCGTTAATGTTTGCTAAATAATATTGTTTCTTTTCGTCCCATTTCACATCTATGCGGTAGTCGTTGGTAGGTTTATTCTCTATGTCAAGGATAGCTGCAGTTATCTTGGCCTTCTCTTTTTCAATGCCATTAACTAAGAACGGTAGTTCAGCTTTAGGACCGTAGCATGCCGGTAGCGTCAAGTTCTCTTGGAAAAAGAGGATTTCGCCCTTTGTTACCTTAAAGTGCAGGCGGTTGGTATAGCTGGCACCTTCGTTGGCAAGCACGAACTTCACGATGCCCTCCTGAGGCGGGTTCTCTGCTTCCGGTGCCCATACGTAGGCAGTCTTCCAACCGTTTTCTATATCGCCCATCTCTACGTGCAGATATTCGTCTCCGCTCATAATCTGAATCTGGCGAGTCAGATTCTCATCCACATATTCAGGACCCTTCTTTGGCTTGCGGACAATAAGGGCATTTACCTGCTGACCTTTATCACCAACAAGTAGCGTATCGCCAAAGTTTTTATATACCTGCATCTGCAGCTGATCGGGTTCTTCATCTTCCTCGTCTTCCTTTTCTTCCTCTTCGGGTTCTGGCTCAGGATCATCATCCTTCTGCTGCTTCTTATTCTTTCGACGTTTTCTCCACCAGCCTATTAAGCAACCTCCTACAAATGGCGGTATAATATACTTCCATATACCTCCCTCGTCAGAAGCTTCGTTATCTTCCTCATAGGTCGGAGTTTCTTCTGGAGCGTCAATCTCATCGATTAATTCTAGTTGAATAGAAACAACGACATCAGATTCACTACCATGCGAATCTTTGACTTGTTCGCCTTCTTTAGAAGAAGTAGTAGATTCCACTTTGGAGCATAATACACATATTATAATCCTATTGTGGTGATTATAGTCATCAAAAATTAATGGATTATTATCCCATGTTGACGGTTCCTGTTTTTGAGCTACACGATGAATTAAGATATAATTATGTTGTACGTTAACCAACCTTTCTCCCTTTCTCCCTTTGTATGTTTGTATATTTTCATACTTAAATGATGAAGGTTTAACATTAAGACTACCATCATAATCTGCCCGTTTCTTTCCATGTAATTCACTCCACTTACAATTGCCAGAAATGGTTATTTCTGAAATTTTATAAATTGTATGTACAATGCCATCTGGAATGTTCCAGTCATCTATTGTATCTGTCACTGAAATCTGTTGTTCTGGTATCTTGAGCGTAAAAAAGTCTTTAGTGATAGTGATATGTCCATAAAGATTTGTATTGTTTTTAAAGGGATTGAATAATTCTCGCCCATACATACGGATCATTGCGTCTTTATCAATTACGATATTATCAGCCAGAGATGGAAGTGACAATAGTAATGTTACAATTGCTACGTAAAAACGTATGGAGATTCTTTTATTCATAGTGGTTCTACTCGTTTTATTTATTATTCAACATGATAGGTCCGTTCTGAGCGCTTATAGCCCCAGGTAATGAGGAGTTCCTTGCTGTCTGGCTTTATCCAGACGATGCATTCTACGTATTCTGGGAATCCATCGGGATGCTTGTCGTGATTCTGACAATGACAACCTTTGTGCTTGATATTATAAAAGGTATAAAGGCCATTGCCTCGAGCATGTACACGATAATTTATTGTAGTATCTGGTGCTTGCTTCTGCCAGTCGTGTATAACCGTCCGAAAGTCGGCTGTGCCAATAGGTTGGATCGTGTCTCCTTCGATGGTCTCTTGATGGAATACGATTCTGCTACCTGTCGCATCATCGATGTATATTGTTTCAAAAAGCGGCAACTCGTTACTTTCATCAATAGGTAGATCGATCTTAAAAATACCATTGCCGCTTTTTTGGTGCGCCAACTCACTGGCAGTCATCACATGCCCCGTGTCACTATTCAAAACATAATAGAGATGAGATACGGCTGCTTCTTCAACACTGGAGGCATCGCCTGTAGTCTGATGGGCTGGGGTAGAACCGCAAGCCATCAACAGAACAGTTGCAAAACAAAGAATCTTATTCATATCGAGAGTTCTATAGTTATTCCGCAAATTTACCGCTATTATCCAAGAATAGCAATAAAGAGGGTGCGAAAACGACTTACAATGCAAGAATTGATAGTTTTTTTGCGATTTTTGTAAGTAACTTAGTCAGACTATTTTCCTATCTTTGCAACATAAACAAAACTGCTTATTATGCATAAATACATCGGCTATGGCAATATGTTCTGTTGGCACTGCGGAAAGCGGGTCCATTTAGGGAAGAAGTCCTGTCCGCATTGTGGTGCACGATATAATGGTACTGCCAAGCACCCCAAGTTCACCTACCCCGTCAACCGACGTATTTCACCTAATATAGGTCTGGGGCCGTTTCATCATACGTTTATCCGTTTTTTGATCAAATACCTCATCGGAAGTTTCATCACAGCTGTGATCGTTCTGGGTGTCATTTATATGATAGATGATTATGATGAGGGTGTCTATGAGAAGATATGCATGATCCTCTGTTCGTTCTGGGTCGTCTGGCTTGCGTGGTATTTCCTGTCAAAGGCCTTGGCTGTACCGTCAGTGCGCCATAGGAATAATGCAAAGGCTGCTGTTGGTGATGAACTGGATTGTGCATGTTGCCATAACAAAGGAGCAGTGGGTGAGAACTACTGCGATCTTTGTGGAACCGTTCTCTACTACGATCATAACGGCAAGAATATGCCACCCGTTGGGCAATAACAAACCAAAAACGATAGAATATGAAGAAACAGTTTTTCCTATTAATGGTAGCAATGATGGGACTTATGGCAGTCTCACTTACCTCATGCGATGATGAAGAGATTGCCAAAACACTTGAGGGAACCTGGAAAGGTGACATGTATGTCATGTCTGAGTGGGAAGGGAAATACTATGAGGCCATTTATACGGAGATTACCTTCTTGAAAGACCCGTATGCCTTTTCGAGTGGAACTGGCTATTGGGTAGATTACTATAGCGATGCCCCGTGGGATTATGTGGCCAACCATATTGACTGGAGAGTAGATCTCGGTGATATCCATGTGAAATTCATCGAGGAAGGAACCTCCATTCAGATTAGTGATTATCGCCTTGATGACAACAGATTCTCGGGCTATATCTACGATCATGGAAATAAAGTCGCATTTTACCTTTATAACGTCAGCCGGCCGAATTACACAGGTTATCATTGGGGATATGATAATTGGGCTTATTCCAGAGGCCTTACCAGAACGGATACAGATAGCGTGAATATTGCTAGGAAACCTGTCAGGATTATAAGACCCCGTCATTGATATTAACAAATAAAACTATAAAGATTATGAAGAAGTTAGTTATTACATTATTAGCACTTGTTGCGATAGCAACGACTGCATCGGCTCAAGGTATGTCTGAAGAGCAGCGTGAGAAGACGATGTACAATCTAATTGTGCGTATGCGCCCTGTAGGCACCAAGTATGCCATCACAACCACACCAGTTTCTTACAACGAGTACTGGGCAGCCACAGGAACTAAAGCTCATTCAGCTGGTACCAGTGTGACAAAGGCTGCAAAAGTAACGAGGGCTCAGGCTGAAAACATGGTCAAAACTATCAATGCAGAGACAAAGGGCGTTCTAAAGTTCTCTATCGCTACGCCTGCACAGATTTCAGAAGGTTCAAAGAAGGTAGGATTGCATGGAGAAATGGGACCACAGAACACTCAGACTCAAGGCTTCTTCTTAGTACTGCCTTACAGTCAATGGAAAATGTATAAGGAAACCGAATAACGCCATTATGTTATGACTCAATTCAGGCGATATCTTAAAACCTTACTGACGGTATTAGCACTCCTAGTGCCCTTAGCCTCTTGGGCCAGTGGCGACTCTGAGAAGGCACTGCTCGATACGGATTTCGGAAGGGATACTACCTTAAATAAATATTCCCTTGAAGTTCTCAAAGGTCACATTAGGGTGACAAAGGATGAATTTACCATTACGATACCTGCACAAACCTACATATCGGAATATACTTATAAAGATAGCCCTAATAAGCAAGAGGTTAGTCACCCTGCTTTGACAATTAAAGGAAACTGTGAATGGGAAAGAGAAGAGAATGGCTGGGTTTATGTATATCCTAAAGGAAAAATCACTGTAAGTCCCCAAACAATCACAATTGTAGAGAAGTGGGATGAATACAGCAAGAGTTTCGAAAGGGATCAATATGATGGGGAGTGGGTATATATAAAAACCTACACTTGGAAGGACCAATACACATTCACTCAGAATCAGGAGCCACACATCATTGCCACGAAACCAAAATCTCTAGTTTCTTATATGGATCATGGCGGACTGGCATCAAAGGGTAGCATTGAAATTGAACTTAAATGGGATCAGTTTACAACAACAAAACGCCAAGTATACAATGGCAGTGAAGCGGAATATACAACTTATAAATGGGGAGATATGGGATATGCAGCCCATTATATTATTAAAGGTGTATTTGAGGAAGTACAAGTCGGTGAAGACGGTATGGTTGCGAGTGCCGAGGACGATACTGACGCCCCTGACGAGGAAGGACCATGGGGTACACTCATACCTATCGGTGTATCTTCAGGCATCATCGGCTACCTGACCTATCTTGCCAACAAATACAGAAGGAGAAGGAAGGCTGCCAAAGACGAGGATCCGGAAGACTCTGACGAGGGCGATGAGGATGACGATGAAGAGGATGACCCCGACCAGCTGGAGATGCGCTTCTATAAGAACTTCGACGGCACGCTGATCACCGGCGATGCTGGGCGGCGTGTCAGTGCCTGCATCGTGCGCCATCCTGCTAAAGGCCCTGAATGGGTGGACGAGAACCTGACCCGCCAGATAGAGATTACCTCCAACGACAACTACCTCGTCGTGGATGACGACGGCATGGTGAACGGCTGGCGGTCATGCTTCGTGTCAGCACCAGAGGACCCAGATCCACCAAAGGAGGGAGTGGTGAGGTTCCGGCTCTCCGTCGACCGCGGTACCTATACCAACCGCGTACACTTCCGCATAGAGAAAGGCGAGGTACAGTTCGACCAGGAGAACCTGACCATCCCGGCAGGCTGCAAGACGGCGATAGAGCTGCCTTTCGCTGTACCAGGATTCGAGGGAGAAAGCGGTGTGAGCGCCTTTATCTCCGGCAGCGACGGCAGCACCAAGGACTATAGCGTCGAGGTGAAGTGGGATGAGCGTAAGGGCCATTATTTCGCCATCATACAAGACCTGCTGCCTGAGCCGCAGAAAGACGAGTGTATCCCCGGTAAGTTCATCGAATACACCCTGCATATCGTGGCCGAGCACGAACGCGGCACGAAGATTGAGGGCACGCTGCCCGTGCTGCGTTTCTTCATGGGACTGGCCCTGGAGTTCAAGGACAAGGGCGAGGTAGGCTGCTATATCACGGAGTATGACCCGATGAAGCACCGTACGCGTGAGGAGCTGCGCATGAAGGCCGGCGGTAAGGTATATATGACGCAGGAGAACCAGGTGATCCTGACGCTCTACGACTATGACTTCAAGGACAACACGCTGTTGAAGGTGGCACCTGTACCCGTCGAGAAGGACGGTTTCGTTGTGAAGGCCAAGGACGGCACGAAGCAGGATCTTGTTGACAAGCTCGGCTTACAGCTGGAGCCTCTGGCAGACCGCTGTGATGACGGACGTCTCGGTCTGATACGATGCCGCAAGGGTGTGCTCGATGCCCCCAACCGTATCGATGCCGAGTGTACCATCAAGGTGAAGTATCAGGGACCAAACAACGACAGCCCTCAGGATTACGAGTGCACCCATACTATGAGGCTGGCATCACAGCCCCGCCGTGAGGAGAAGGACATGGCCGACAGCGAGGCACTCAGGAAGAAAGACCAACATATCTTCGACAGACTGATGCATATCGTTGAGAACATCACGCAGACAGGGCAGCTGAACCGTATGTTCCCACTGGTTAAGTACACGGAGATGCAACTCGAGGGCTATGATCCTGCCTATGGCTACGATGCACGAAACGTGAAGCGCATCGAGAGCACCTATGCCCGTCTGGTGATGGGCGAGATTGGCGGAGTCGATGAGGAGCTGCCTCCGGAACTGGGCATCACCGACGAGCTGGAGTGGTGGTTCGCGGCCTTCAAACAGGTGGAGAAGGATATCGGTTTCATCGGACGTATCGTGGCCGCTGTCGGCTCATGGGGTATCTCTGAGTTGATATTCATGCCCGTTGACTTTGCCGAGGAGATACGCGAATATGTCTGGGACAAGAACGGTGACAGCTCGCTCAAGATGTTCTGGATTGGTGTTAAGAACGCTGCCTTCATGGCGCTGGCAGTCAAGGGTACTGCCTCTACGCTGACGGCAAAGAACGTCACCCGCCAGGGTATGCGCGAGGCATTGCAGAATGCCAGGAAGGGCTTCGAGAAACCTTACAACACGCTGAAGGGATGGCTGTTCAGGGAGTCGGCAGAGAAGAGTCTGGAGGCTACTCGCCGTGCCTCGTCGGTAGCAGAGATGCGCCTGACTGCGGCCAAGACCACACCGCCACTGCCCGGTGAGCGGAGTCTCGACAAGGCCATGAAGATGAAGCGCGCCAAGGCAGCCGACAGAGTGGAGCGTCTCAGGACGGCCATCGACATGGCTGAGCAGAACCCCGACTGGACGAATATATCGCTAAGGAACCAGCTGATACTTGAAGTGCAAGGCGACAAGCAGGCGATGTATATGCTGAAGAATGCTAGTGAGAAATACAACAAGGTACGCAAGGAACTTAACGGCACGCTCAAGAGCATCTACGAGATTACCGACAAGAAGAGCTTTGCGGAACTGTCGAGGAAATATCCCGGAAGGGAGATAAAGGTGTTCAATGCAAGTTCTTCGAAAGCCGAACAGCTGGCCAGCGGCAAGACCATCACGATGGACCGCGACATCACCTACTACTTCGTGGACGAGAACAATGTGGTCCACTATCTGCCTCAGGAGGAAGTGATGGAGATCTACAACCGCAACTTCTACGAGACAACGCGTAACTTCGTCTCGAAGAACAAGGTGGTAGCCGAGTCGTCGACATCTGCATCGGACGTTTACAACAAGTATGCCAAGGCCAAGGATCAGAGAGTGCTTCAGGACGTGCTGAACGATCCGGAGAGCTTCGGCACCGACTGGGAGAAAATGGCCGACAAGAGCCGTCACGGCGAGGCACTCACCAACCCCACGAAGGTAGGCGACGCCATGACCTTCAAAGGACACGACCGCTTCAGTTCGGCAGAAAGGCTGCTGCAACAGGCAGAGCAGACAGCCGACGATGCCGAGCGACTCCTCCTGCAAGGCGAGGCTGTGGATGAGTATATGGAAGGACTCAGGCAGATGGCCAAGGAGTTCAACAACTTCGTCAAGCCTTACGACATTGCCCGTTACAAAGTCAATGGTACAAGCATGATTCCGCAGCACATGCGTGAGGCTGTGGAGATGGTCGAGGCGATGTTCAAGCCTGGCTCTACTGTGTCCATCGACGAGATACAGCGGGCTTTCAAGGGTCTCAACTATAGCTTCTGGCAGTTTGCCGACGATATGGGTGCCTGCATGAAGCGCATCACCAGTCAGAAGAGTTGGGAGATAGCAAGGTAAACAAAAAAAACAAGGATTCTACATGGAAGAAAACAATAGCAACCAGGGGTTCTGGGTAGAGAACAGCTTTGAGCCCAACCCTGACTACCAGCCGAAGCGCAAGCAGAAGAAACACTCTGAGAGGGAGCCTGAAAGGCGTTCTGACAGGAAAACGGACAGACAGGCACAGCGGATGAGGTCACAGTCGGAGGACATCATGTCAAGGTCGAGGGGACTGTTGCAGATCCTCTCAACCTACCTTCCCGGACTCTCAAGTGTGATGACGCTGGGCTCAGGACTGGCTTCACTGTTCGGCGGATTCGGCAAACTGCTCAAGTGGGGCTGTCTGATCCTAGTGATTGGCTTTGTGGTAATAGTTGCTCTGCTCGTGGGTGTGGCAACCTGCACGGGAACGGATGATGAAAGCAAGGGAAGCGGTAGTCAGACGGAGGTTGTTGCCGACACCACTGCCGTCACGGCACAACCCTCAGAGCCGGAGCCCGAACCGATGGCGCCCGAGCCGGAAGTTACCGAGGTGGAAGAGCAGCAGGTGGAAGAGCAAACAACAGAGCCAGAGATTGCTGAACCGAAGGCAGAAGAGCCTGAGGTAGCGGAGCCCGTGAAGCCTGTCAAGGAGCCTGAACCCCAACAACAGGCGAAACCGAAACCCCGCAAGCGCACCACCACACAGGAGCCAAAGAAAAAGAAAAGTACTGGTTTCCGATTGGAGAAGGTGGATCATATTCCAAGACCACAATAACTAATATACCATTATGTTATGAATCAAATCAGACGATATCTTAAAACCTTACTGACGGCATTAGCACTTCTGATGCCTTTAGCTTTATATTCCCAAAAGGTGCTGTTGGATACGGATTTCAAACTGACAGACTACAACGTAAGAGCTGGAGAAGGTGTATGGGAAGGTAACTTTTCAGGCAAAGGCCATTTGTTGGTTAAGGAAAACGAATTCATTATCACCATTCCTGCACAGAAAGTTAGCAGAAAAGATAAAGAAGAAACTAATCTGTTAGAAGAATATTCCGCAGAATGGCCTGCTCTCACAATCAAAGGGAAATGCAAGATAAAGAGAGACAATAATGATATAGAAGTTCATCTTGATGGAGGAGATGTTAAAACAAACGGTCAGGTGACAGTAAGCCCGACATCCATTAGGCTTGTTGGAAACGGCAAATATGAAAGCGGGCAACCATCCTGGAATACATATCAGTTAGTTGAACGCCAAGCATGGAGAACTATTGAATTGCCAGCTGTTCAGGAGGCTCAGTCTAATTCAATGGGATTTGTCCATTTTAGCATAAAAGATGGCTTTGTATATAAAGGTTCTCTTGATATCGGTCTGAAATGGGATAAAATGACAATGAAGCCCTTTGAGGGTGAAACACTTAATGATCTCGATAACCCCGCTCCAAAAGAATATAAATGGAAAGAGATTGACTCCTATCTTGAAATCTTTGGTGAGATTGAGGATGTACAAGTCGGCGAAGACGGTATGGTTGCAAGTGCCGAGGACGATACTGACGCCCCTGACGATGAAGGTCCATGGGGCACGCTCATACCTATCGGTGTCTCGGCAGGCATCATCGGCTACCTGACCTATCTTGCCAACAAATACAGAAGGAGAAGGAAGGCTGCCAAAGACGAAGAGCCTGATGATGACCCCGACGACGATGAGGATGATGAAGAGGACGACCCCGACCAGCTGGAGATGCGCTTCTATAAGAACTTCGACGGCACGCTGATCACCGGCGATGCTGGGCGGCGTGTCAGTGCCTGCATCGTGCGCCATCCTGCTAAAGGCCCTGAATGGGTGGACGAGAACCTGACCCGCCAGATAGAGATTACCTCCAACGACAACTACCTCGTCGTGGATGACGACGGCATGGTGAACGGTTGGCGTTCATGTTTCGTATCAGCCCCACAGGATGATAATCCGCCCGAAGAGGGTGTCGTGAAGTTCCGCCTTTCTGTTGACAGGGGCACTTATACCAACCGCGTTCACTTCCGCATAGAAAAGGGCGAGATACAGTTCGGCCAGGAGAACCTGACCATCCCCGCTCAATATGAGTCGGTTTTGGAACTGCC
>Ga0256407_10010677_pt1 | contig 12853 bp, 14 predicted proteins | sample RumenRJG_04DNA_FD_193489 | JGI IMG/M metagenome (GOLD analysis project Ga0256407, IMG submission 193489) | Bovine rumen microbial communities from Lethbridge, Alberta, Canada - RJG_04 | ecosystem: Host-associated > Mammals > Digestive system > Stomach > Rumen | place: Canada: Alberta... | reverse complement strand
AGAGAAGTTAAGCTCACCATCGCCGATGGTACTGCCCCACCAGGTGGGAGAGTAGGTAGCTGCCGTTCTTCGGATTCCCCGACCAGAGATTCTGGCCGGGGAATCTTCGTTTATATTCCTCCGGCACAAAACAAAGATCCGTCTACCCCCCGCTGCTCCGCAGCTGCCCCCTCGGGGGCGTCACCCTCCACCGCCTCCCTCTCCGGGAGGCCCTGTCGCAGCAAGCTGCTCCGAATGCTTTTTTTCTAGACCATCGACTTTCATCAATTCATTCGCAGACTCTCTCTATCCGCCGGCCTGCTGCCATCGCTGTCCTGCTGACGGGCCGCCTCCGGCAGCGGCGGGAATCCTCGTGGTCTCGGCTCTGTTCTGCCGACTGCGTCGGCTCCATCCCTCCCAATGTCTACTTCGTCCTGCTCCGCAGAACTCGTATCCATCGGGCCCCTCCCTCTGACGTGGCCGAGGGTGGCCACGCTCGCCGCGACCAGAGGACACCCGACGCTTTCTCGCCACTGCGGATGGCTGTGTCCAGCAGCGGACGGACACACCCTCGCTCAACGATACCTCTAATCCGTCGGATAAAGCATTGAGGGTGCACGAAATATGGACAGAGCCGTGTCTGTTGCTGGGTAGTGCACCCTCATCCCTCTTTTTTCGTCACTGAGGGTGCAGCACCATGCCACTGAGTGGCCTGTACTGTGGTATGCCGCCCCCTCAACCTTGATTTTTCGGCGTATGAGGGTGCAGGAATGTGGCACAGAGGGCAGTACGAGGCATACTGTTGCCCCCTCAACAGTGTTTTCTGGCGGATGAGGGTGCAAAGATGTGCCATAGAGGGCAGTACGAGGCATGCTGTTGCCCCCTCGACAGTGTTTTCTGGCGGATGAGGGTGCAAAGATGTGCCACAGAGGGCAGTACGAGGCATGCTGTTGCCCCTTCAACAGTGTTTTTCTGCGGATGAGGGTGCAAGGATGTGCCACAGAGAGGCGTTCGACGCATACTCCTGCACCCTCGACTGTATATTTTTGTCGGCTTGCTGCCGTCGCGGCCCGTCACCCGGACGCGGCGGAGGGACGGCACCCTGCGCCAGCAGGCCTGCGGCATAAGCAGGCAGGGCACGCGGCAGTTGGACTGGGGGAAGAGAATGAAAAAAGCCGGCCCGAGGAAACGGACCGGCTTGGATGTCATAATGCGGTGATCAGAACTGACTGCGGATATTGTAGCTGTTGCGTTCTGAGGAACTGCGGGCAATCATCTCGCCGAGGAAACCTGCCAGGAAGAACATCGCTCCCAGAAGGACGGCGACGAGGGCGAGGTAAAACAGCGGCTGGTCGGTAACAGCACGGAAGTTCAGTCCGTGGGCCTGACGGATCAGCTTCTCCACGATGATCCAGATGGCCATGATACCGCCTATCAGGAACATCAGTATTCCGGTAAAACCGAAGAAGTGCATCGGCCTCTTGCCGAAAGCGCTCAGGAACCACAGGCTAAGAAGATCCAGGAACCCGTTGACGAAGCGCTCCAGACCGAACTTGCTCTTTCCGTATTTGCGCTTCTGATGATGCACCGGCTTCTCTGTAATCTTGTCGAATCCGGCATTCTTGGCAAGGTAAGGAATATACCTATGCATCTCGCCATATACCTCTATATTCTTGACGACCTCGTTGCGGTAGGCCTTGATACCGCAATTCATGTCATGAAGCTTGATGCCGGTGATACGCCTCGCAGTCGCATTGTACAGCTTGGAAGGAAGGTTCTTCGTAAGCTTGTTGTCCTGACGATGCTGCTTCCAGCCGGAAACCACGTCATATCCGTCTTCAACTACCATCCGGTACATCTCCGGAATCTCGTCAGGAGAATCCTGAAGGTCGGCGTCCATAGTGACGACAACCCTGCCGGATGCCTCCTTGAAGCCGCAGAATAGCGCGGCCGACTTGCCGTAATTCCTGCGGAAAGAGATGCCATGGATATCCGGATTGGAGGCGGCGAGTTCCCTAATCGTATCCCACGAACCGTCACGGCTGCCGTCATCGACCATTATGATCTCGTAACTCCAGCCATGCTCTTTCATCACCCGCTCAATCCACGAGGTAAGTTCCGGCAACGACTCCTTCTCATTGAGGAGCGGCACTATTACAGATATATCTTTTTTGAAATCCATATTACTCTTTAAAAGGATCCCTTGAAGGGATTCTTCTTGACCAGATATAAGAAATCAGAGTTCCGAAAAGGAAGCAATAAATCAGATTGGAGAAGAATGATATAGTCGGAAGATTATCAATAATTCCTTCCATAGCCGCCTGAGTATTTGAATCGACTCCACCCTGAATCGAATTCATCATCTGCATCACAGAGTCTGTAACCGTGGCGGTATCTGTGTTAGATGCGACAGCAAGCGTAAACGCAGCCACGATAAGAGCCGAAAGGAATGACATGGCCATGCCATAGTTGAAAGTAGACGTATTGTCTACCTCATCGTACTTGGCGACAAGCTTTTTCATGAAATATTTAACCAGCATAATGCAGCCGATGAATTTGGCCGCCCATATGGCGAATCTCAGAATTGATAACATAAGATTGCCCATCACGCCTCCGACTCCGGCCGGTATAATCATGGTGATCAGGCTGTAAGCGATACTTACTCCTCCCAGCACGATTCCTGCGATGCCGGCTTCGCGCCATAAATGCTTTGGTGAAATTGTCTCTGACATATTTGTGGTTGTTTATTATCTGCAAATATACATAATTTTTGCTATCTTTGCAGAATGTATAATAACTAATAATATGGCTGGCCAAGTTCAAGTACTTGGTATGTAACTACTGGTCAGTCCAATTGATTTTAGTAAAGTAAAGATATGATCAAAATCACATTCCCAGACGGTAGCACAAGGTCCTATGAAAGTGGAGTGACCAGCTACGAAATTGCACAGAGCATCAGCCCGAGACTTGCAGCCGACGTATTGGCCGCAAAGGTTAATGACACGGTAATGGACCTCACCAGGCCTATTACAGAGGACGCCACTGTGCAGCTGCTCAAGTGGGAGGACGAAGATGGCAAGAGGGTATTCTGGCACTCGTCTTCGCATCTTATGGCAGAGGCTCTCGAAGCCCTTTATCCTGGCGTCAAATTCGGTATCGGTCCGGCTGTGGAGAACGGATTCTACTATGACGTGGATCTTGCAGGCGCTCAGATCTCAGACAGTGACCTCCCGAAAATCGAAAAGAAAATGCTCGAACTCGCGCGCGAGAAACAGGCCTTCAAGAGAATCGACGTCTCAAAGGCCGAGGCGATGAAGCATTTCGAAGAGAAGGGCGACCAGTACAAATGCGAGCTCATCAGCGAGCTTGAAGACGGTACGATTACATACTACGAGAACGGTGCATTCACCGATCTTTGCCGTGGTCCGCACCTCATGAACACAGAAGTTATTAAGGCTGTCAAGCTTACCGCCATTGCCGGTGCATACTGGAGAGGCGACGAAAAGCGTGGCCAGCTTACCCGTATATATGGTATCACCTTCCCTAAGAAGTCGATGCTCGACGAATATCTCGTAGTCCTCGAAGAGGCCAAGAAGAGAGACCACCGCAAGCTCGGAAAGGAGATGGAACTTTTCATGTTCTCCCAGAGAGTCGGCGCAGGCCTTCCGTTGTGGCTCCCACGCGGCGCCGTCATGAGATATCAGCTTGAGTCATTCCTCCGCAGGAAGCTCGACGAGTACGGATACCTCCCTGTAGTGACCCCTCACATCGGAAGCAAGAATCTTTATGTGACATCTGGCCACTATGCAAAATACGGCAAGGATTCATTCCAGCCGATCCACACCCCGCAGGAAGGCGAGGAGTACATGCTCAAGCCGATGAACTGCCCTCACCACTGCGAAATCTTCCGTTCTTCTCCGAGGTCATACAAGGATCTTCCTATCCGCTTCGCTGAGTTCGGTACCGTTTACCGTTATGAGCAGAGCGGCGAGCTCCACGGACTTACCCGTGTCCGCAGCTTCACCCAGGACGATGCCCATATGTTCGTGCGTCCTGACCAGCTCAAGGATGAATTCAAGAAAGTGATCGACCTGATCCTCTATGTATTCAGGATCTTCGGTTTCGACAACTATACAGCCCAGATTTCCCTCCGCGACAAAGTCAACAGAGAGAAATACATCGGAAGTGAAGAGAACTGGGACAAGGCAGAGGCAGCCATCATCGAATCAGCCGCAGAGAAGGGACTTCCTACAGTTACCGAATACGGCGAGGCTGCATTCTATGGTCCTAAGCTTGACTTCATGGTGAAAGATGCCATCGGAAGAAAGTGGCAGCTCGGTACAATCCAGGTAGACTATAACCTTCCTGAGAGGTTCCAGCTTGAATATACGGACGCTGACGGATCGAAGAAACGTCCGGTCATGATCCACAGGGCTCCGTTCGGTTCCATCGAAAGATTTACCGCCGTCCTGCTCGAACATACTGCCGGTCATCTGCCTCTCTGGCTCGCTCCTGATCAGGTCAAAGTGCTGCCAGTCAGCGAAAAATATGCGGATTATGCAAAAAAAGTTTGTGATTTGCTGAATAATTCCGATATTCGCGTTTCCGTAGATGATCGGAATGAGACTCTCGGCAAGAGGATCCGCGAAATTGCTCTGCTCAGGGTCCCTGTAATCGTGATTGTGGGTGAGAAGGAAATGAACGAGGGCACAGTCTCAGTCCGCATGGAAGGAGAAGACAAGGGGTCAATGAAGCTCGAGGAGTTCGGCGCTTGGCTCCATGATACTATGAAAAAAGAGCTTGAGTAGCTCGCATTATATTTTATTAACTAACTTATAGGAGGATAATTTTATCGCAGCACCTTACAAACCACACTTCAACGGTCCGAGACCGGGAGGTGGACAAAGACCCGCAGGTCCAAGAACTCCAAACAGACCTGTCCAGAGAACCAAAGGGGAGAATGAACTCAACATCAATGATGAGATAACAGCTTCCCAGGTACGCCTTGTCGGGGACAATATCCCTAATCCTGGCGTCTTCTCAATCGCCGATGCCATAAAGCTGGCTGACGAACTTGAACTGGATCTTGTTGAGATAAGCGACAAGGCTGATCCTCCTGTATGTAAGATTCTGGATTACCAGAAGTATCTCTATCAGCAGAGGAAGAAAGCCAAGGAGATGAAGCAGAACTCCTCCAAGATAGTTATAAAGGAGATACGTTTCGGTCCTAACACCGACGAACATGACTTCCAGTTCAAGCTGAAGCATGCGAAAGAGTTCCTTTCTGAAGGCTCGAAGGTCAAATCTTCGGTATTCTTCAGAGGCCGCTCTATCCAGTTCGCCGATCAGGGAGAGAAGCTTCTTCTCCGTTTCGCCGTTGAGCTTGAGGAGTTCGGACGCGCCGAGCACATGCCTAAGCTCGAAGGCAAGAGGATGATCATGATGATCGCCCCTGTGAAAAAGAAATAATCCGGTGACGGATAATTATATTATTAACATTTAAAGTTTAAAGGTTATGCCAAAGCTTAAAACCAACTCCGGTGCCAAAAAGCGCTTTACGCTTACCGGAACGGGAAAAATCAAGAGAAGACACGCTTATCACAGCCACATTCTCACCAAGAAGACCAAGAAGCAGAAGAGAAATCTCGACCACTTCGCAATCCTTAACAAGAGGGACGAAGTAAGGGTAAAAGAGCTCCTTGTTCTCTAATCATTGTTTATTTTTGTTTAATTGGAAAGCAGTTGCAAAAGCATCTTAATGATCACTGCCTCCGAAAAAATGTAAATTATGCCAAGATCAGTAAACTCAGTTGCCTCAAGGGCACGCCGCAAGAAGATTCTTAAGAAGACCCGCGGTAATTTCCTTTCAAGGAAGAACGTTTGGACGGTAGCAAAGAACACCTACGAAAAAGGTCTCACCTACGCTTACCGTGACCGTAAAGCTAAAAAGCGCGAGTTCCGCGCTCTCTGGATACAGAGAATCAATGCAGCCGCACGTCAGTACGGAATGTCATATTCTCAGTTTATGGGCAAGCTTGCTAAGCAGAATGTCGGTCTGAACCGTAAGGTTCTCGCAGACCTTGCCATGAATAACCCACAGGCATTTGAAGCAATCATCAATTCTGTAAAATAGTGAATGATGAGCTGGAAGGATCTTTACCATAACAAATGGACAAGGGTGGGATTCTGGTCCCTTCTCTACCTTTTGTGGGTAATCTGGCTCGGAAACTATTGGTGGCTCTTCGGCCTTGTAATAATCTTCGACCTCCATATCACCAAGAAGGTGAAATGGCTGTTCTGGAAGAAAGAGTACAAGGAAGGAGAAAAGCACAATTCCCTGCTCGACTGGCTGGATGCAGTCATCTTTGCAGTTGTATTCGTGACGTTCATCAATATTTTCTTTTTCCAGGCCTTCAAGATTCCTTCATCCTCGATGGAAAGTTCGCTTCTGACGGGAGACCATCTCTTCGTAAGCAAACTGACCTTCGGCCCGAAGATCCCTCAGACTCCGCTGACGGTTCCTTTTACGCACAACAGCATATTCGGAAAAGAGTCCTATTCGACCCTGATCCAGAATAAGTACAGAAGGCTCAAAGGATTCAGAAACGTAAGAAGAGGCGATTATGTAGTCTTCAATTTCCCTAACGGGGATACAGTCCTCGCCAAGGCCCCTGCAAGCGATTATTATGAGCTTTGCAGAACAGCCGGAAAGGAATATACCCAGTCTCTCTACGGCCCTGTCAAGGTCCGTCCTGCTGACAAGAAAGACCATTATGTCAAAAGATGCGTCGCCCTCCCGGGAGACACCCTTACGATCGTAGACGGTCAGGTATATGTCAATTCCGAAGCTCAGGAGGTATGGCCTGGAGTACAGACTACATATTCGGTAAAGACTGCGGGCGGCCGTATAAACTACAAGACGCTGGAAAAACTCGGCTTGAACGTCTCGGAACTGTGGTACAGTCCGGATTTCCCGGGATATCCTGCAATGCCTCTGACGGCAGCGATGCTCGAAGAAGTCAAGGGAATAGCCAACGTCGAGTCTGTCGAACCGAATATCGATGTATATCCGCCGGATTATCCGGACTCATATCTGAAGATATTCCCGTTCGTTGAAGAGTTCAGATGGACCAGAGACAACTTCGGTCCTCTCTGGATCCCTGAAAAGGGCACTACGGTCAGTCTGGATATCCATAACCTTCCTCTCTATGAGAGAATCATCAGAGATTACGAGGGTAATGAGCTCCAGGTAAAGGATGGAAAGATATTCATCAATGGTGAAGAATCAGCCAGCTACACATTTGCTCAGGATTATTACTTCATGATGGGGGACAATCGGCACAATTCGCTCGATTCCCGATACTGGGGCTTCGTACCTGAAGACCATATAGTCGGAAGACCTGCAGTAATATGGCTCTCTACAGACGCCACGAAACGTTTTCCTAAGAGTATCAGATGGAAACGGTTCCTGAAGTTTGTATAGCTTTATTTGGAATTGCGAAATAAAAACCCGATATTTGCACCCCGCGAAAAATGTTTTGTTCTGAATAATAATAAAAAAATAATAATATGGCAAAGGTTTGTCAAATCACTGGTAGGAAGAGAATGAAAGGCAACAACGTTGCCCATTCCAAGCTTCGCACAAAGCGCGATTTCTCTCTCAACCTCAAGACCAAGAGATTCTGGTCAGAGGAAGAGCAGAGGTTTATCACCCTCAAGGTTTCTTGCAAGGGTATGAGAATCATCGAGAAGAACGGTCTTGCCGCTACCCTCAAGGATGCTCAGAACAACGGATATATTAACCTTGTTTAAACGTATGAGTTATGGCAAAGAAAGCTAAAGGAAACAGGGTCCAGGTAATTCTGGAGTGCACTGAGCAGAAAGAGAGCGGTGTACCGGGAATGTCAAGGTACATTACCACCAAGAACAAGAAGAACACTACCGAGCGTCTGGAGCGTAAGAAATACAATCCATACCTCCACAAAGTGACACTTCACCGTGAAATTAAGTAAAATAGGAGATTTAGAATATGGCAAAGAAAGCAGTCGCTACATTCGCAGCTAAAGCTGGATCTAGGAGCATGGTAAAGTGCATCCGCATGGACAAGTCTCCAAAGACTGGAGCTTACGTCTTCACAGAGCAGCTCATCGAGTCTGGTAAGGAAAAGGATTTCTTCGCTAAGAAGTAATTTTCCCCATAATATAGGATTTAGGCCCGACCATTTTGGTCGGGCCTTATTTTTTGTTATATTTGTAAGATTAAACCGAGTAGAAAATGGGACTGTTCAGTAAAGGGGTCAAGAAGACCAACGAAAGTTTTTTCCAGAAGATTTCAAGAGCCATCGTCGGCAAGACGAGGGTCAGCGAAGACGTGCTGGATGCTATCGAGGAGGCTCTTGTATCCTCCGATATGGGCGTCGATACTACCCTCAAGATAATCGACAACCTTGAAGACCGAGTAGAAAAGGATAAATACATGTCCATGGAAGAGCTCGCCGACATCCTCCGCGATGAGATAGGCAAGCTACTGAATGTGGACAACAGCGAAAAGGTCGTTCCTTTCGATTTCTCAAAGAAACCATATGTGATGCTCGTAGTCGGTGTCAACGGCGTTGGCAAGACCACTACGATCGGAAAACTTGCAGCAAGTCTCAAGGCTCAGGGCAAGAAAGTCGTTCTCGGCGCAGCCGATACCTTCAGAGCCGCCGCCGTGGAGCAGCTCCAGATCTGGGCCGACAGGGCCGGAGTCGATATCGTACGCCAGGAGATGGGCTCGGATCCTGCGTCGGTCGCATATGACACCGTAAAATCAGCGGTTGCGAAGGATGCCGACGTAGTGCTTATCGATACCGCCGGCAGGCTCCATAACCGTGTCGATCTCATGAACGAGCTGACCAAGATCCGCAACGTCATTCGCAAGGTCGTGCCGGACGGACCTCATGAAGTCCTTCTCGTCCTCGACAGCACTACCGGTCAGAATGCCTTCCAGCAGGCCCGCGAGTTCTCCAGGGCGACCGACGTCACAGCACTCGCGGTTACCAAGCTCGACGGTTCTGCCAAGGGCGGAGTCGTGATCGGAGTATCGGACCAGTTCCACATTCCTGTAAAGTTCATCGGAATCGGAGAAGGAATCGACGACCTCAAGGTGTTCGACCGCAAGGAATTCGTATCCTCGCTTTTCACGCTCGAAGATTTAGAAAAATAAAATAACATAATATATCATGAAACTTTCATACAGTTGGCTTAAAGAGTATATAGATTGCGATCTTACTCCTGTGCAGATTGCGGATGCCATGACATCCATTGGAATCGAGGTTGACGGTGTGTCCGAGCAGGAAGAGATCCCTGGCGGGCTTGCCGGCGTAGTCGTTGCCAAAGTGCTCGAGTGCGAGGCTCATCCTGATTCAGACCATCTCCATGTAACCAAAGTCGATGACGGTTCACCGGAGCCGGTACAGGTTGTCTGCGGCGCCCCGAACGTGGCAGCAGGCCAGAAGGTCCTCTTCGCCAGGATCGGCACCGTACTCCCGGGCGACTTCAAGATAAAGAAATCCAAGATCCGCGGAGTAGAGTCATTCGGTATGATCTGCGCCGAGGACGAGCTCGGAATCGGTACTGCCCATGACGGAATCATGGTGCTTCCTGAGGATGCGGTAGTCGGCACTGACGCCAAGGACTTCCTCCACCTCAAGACCGACGCGGTGATTGAATATGAGATCACGGCCAACCGTGTGGACGCCGCCTCTCATGTAGGCGTCGCAAGGGATCTATACGCGTATCTCAAGCTTAACGGCATCCCTTGCAAATACAACTATCCTGACGTCTCTGCCTTCAAGGCAGGCGAAGGCCAGGCCATTCCTGTAGAGGTGAAAGAGAACGCCGGCACTCCGAGATATTCCGGAATCACTATCCGCGGAGTCAAGGTAGCTCCGTCTCCGGAGTGGCTCCAGAAGGACCTCCGCGCGATCGGACTCAACCCGGTCAACAACATCGTGGACATATCCAACTTCGTCCTCTTCGAGCTCGGACAGCCTCTCCATATCTTTGACGCCGACAAGATCGACGGCGGCAAGGTAATCGTAAGACGCGCCGAGGCAGGGGAGAAGATAAAGACTCTCGACGGTATCGAGAGAGAGCTCAAGGCTGAAGACATAGTAATCGCTGATTCGCACAGGCCTATGTGCATCGCCGGAGTATTCGGCGGCGAGGATTCCGGAGTCACCGATTCTACCGTAAACATCTTCATCGAGGGCGCATATTTCGACCCGGGCTCGATCCGCAAGACTTCCAAGGTCCATGGTCTCCAGACCGACGCCTCATTCCGCTATGAAAGAGGCGCTGATCCGGCCGTGGCTGCCCTTGCCGGACGCAGGGCCGCCCTTCTCGTCCTCGAGATCGCAGGCGGCAAGGTATGTGGCGACCAGCTCGACATTTACCCACAGCCGATCGCAAAGGCAGTGATCGACCTCGACTATGACAGGATCGAGAACTTCATCGGAAAGAAAATCGGCCACGACACTATCGAGACCATACTGACCAATCTCCAGTATGAGTTCCTCGAGAAGACTCCGTCAGGAGCCAAGGTCGCAGCCCCTTCATACATGATCGACGTATACCGCGAGTGCGACGTAGTGGAGGAAATCCTCAGAATCTACGGATACAACAACATCGAGCTGCCTCATGGCATGAAGATGTCTGTATCTCCGACCCCTAGCCCGGATCCGGAGGCAGTACGCAACTACATCTCCAACTTCCTCGCAGCTAACGGTTTCGTGGAGACCATGAACAACTCCCTGACCAAGAGCGCCTACTACGCCAACCTCAAGACCTGGCCGGAAGAGCACTGCGTCAGGATAGTCAACCCTCTCAGCTCCGATCTCAACGTGATGAGACAGAGCCTCGTTCCGGGCGGACTCGAGGTAGTAGCGTATAACGCCAACCGTCAGATCACCAACATCAAGACATTCGAATACGGTTCAGTATATCAGAAACTCGAGGAAGGCGACGGCACTACTCTCGCTTCATACGAGGAGCATCAGTGCTTCTGCCTCATGATGAGCGGCTCCAGCGAGAAATCATGGCGCCAGGAGTCACGCAAGGGCAGTTACTTCCAGCTCAAGGGCTATCTCGAGCTTCTTCTCAAGCGCTATGGCGCAGATATCTATACTCTCGAGACAGCGCCGGCTCCGGCCGACATCTATTCCGAGGGGCTTGTATACATGCTCCCGGGCACCAAGAAAGAGCTTGCAGTCATGGGTACGGTCAATCCGGCTTTCGCCCGCAAGTTCGACGTCAAGCAGCCTGTATTCGCAGCCGAGATCAACTGGCAGATGCTCCTTACCCTCGTCAAGAGGGTGAAGGTGAAATTCACCGAACTGCCTAAGTTCCCTGAGGTCCGCAGAGACCTTGCGCTTCTCCTCGACGAGAGCGTTACCTATGCAGACATGCGCCGCAGCGCATTGCGTGCCGCAAAGAAACTGCTCAAGCAGGTTACTCTCTTCGACGTCTACAGAGGCGACAAGATTCCTGAGGGCAAGAAACAGTATGCTCTCAATTTCGTGCTCCAGGACGAGGAGAAGACCCTTACAGACGTAGAGGTCGAGAAGGTGATGGGCAAGATCCTTGCAGTATTCCAGAACGAATTCGGCGCTACCCTCAGATAATGAAGATAAGAAAGGCTAATATCGCTGTCGCCCTGGCAATCCTGCTGGTACTGCTTTCGTGCTCGCGTAAGCATCCCCGCATCATACCGCCTTCTACCATGTCGAAGATATATGCCGAGATGGTAGTCGCCGACCAGTGGATAAGATCAGGTCAAAGTAATTATCTCCGTGCCGATACCAGCCTTGTATATGACCCTATTTTTGAGAAATACGGATATACGATGGAAGATTACCGGGCAAGCGCAGGGAAGTATCTCCGCAAGCCTGGCGAATTTGCCGACATCTTCGAGGATGCCCGCTCTATCCTTCAGAAGCAGATTGTCGAAATGGTCGCTCTCGAAAAGATAGAGAAGCAGAACGACAGCGTCCGTATTAACCTCGAGAGAATAATTGCCAATATGCAGAAGCCGGAACTCTTTGATGCCGTACCGCTTTACGACAGCATCAGGGTTGTGATCGACTCCATGGACATGATCTCCGTCCTGCATACGCGCATAGACTCAACTGATTTGAAAGATGAAAAGAATAGCAGCGAAATACCTGTTCCCGCTGGAGAATAGCGAACCGGTCCTCAATGGATTTGTCGAAGTCGAGGATGACGGCACGGTTATCCGTACCGGGGTCTGCGACGATCCGTCGGCTGAAGAGAACTTCCTTGACGGAGTCCTTGCTCCAGGGCTTGTCAATACGCACTGTCATATTGAGCTTTCCTATATGTGGAAACTCTTCCGCAAAGGGACCGGAATGGCAGGGTTCATTGACCAGATCAACGCCCTCAGGGATACCAGCCCGCTCGAAGAGAAACTCGCCGATATCCAGCACTGGATGGACCATCTCTGGCAGCAGGGAGTCTCAGCAATGGGAGATATCAGCAACTGCGACGATTCGTTCGCAATCAAGGCCGCGTCACCGATGTACACAAGGACTTTTCTGGAAGTATTCGGTACCGAGCCCGAGGATTGCGCTTCGGTCATCGAGGGCGTGCTGAAACTTAAGGAAAAGGCTGACGCCTGCGGCATCGATGCCGCTCCTACTCCTCATTCATGCTATACCATGAGCCCGGAACTCGTGACTGCGTCAAGTGCCGAGGGCCTCAAATCCGGCTTCCTGTCGTTCCATAGCGAGGAGACGGACGAGGAGGAAGAGATGCTGAAGTCCGGCAGCGGCCGCATGTGGGAGAACCGCAAGGCAGCAGGCATGAGCACTCCGCCG
>Ga0256407_10010676_pt1 | contig 12854 bp, 10 predicted proteins | sample RumenRJG_04DNA_FD_193489 | JGI IMG/M metagenome (GOLD analysis project Ga0256407, IMG submission 193489) | Bovine rumen microbial communities from Lethbridge, Alberta, Canada - RJG_04 | ecosystem: Host-associated > Mammals > Digestive system > Stomach > Rumen | place: Canada: Alberta... | reverse complement strand
TTCTTGGCTTCGCTGACGGTACCAATGGTACGGATCGTGAACGAGGGAGACAATTTGATGTTCAAACCCCATTCTACACCATAGTAGGCTTTCTTAATGCCTGTCATTGAGACATACGAGAACGAGTTCAGGTCGTCATAGAAGAAGTTCTGCCATTCGGTGACGTCGGTCAGATAGCTATAGTATCCGTTGACGTTGGCCTTCAACCAAGAAGTCTCGAACTGGTAGCCCAACTCTGAGCTGAATACTTTCTCGTTCTTCAGATCGAAGACGAAGTCGTTGTTGACCTCAGGCGATACAAAGGCAGTCTGTGGCTGTGGAGCCTTCAACTCATAGCCTACACCCATGGTGATAGTGTGGCCCTTGCCGAAGAGGTAAGCCAAACCAGCCTTGCCACCACCCTCAAGGAAGCGTGCTGTGCCGCTCTTGCCGTATGACGAAACACCTGTAGCATTGGCTACACCATTCAGCATCTTACCGTCGCGCTGCATCGAGACACTACCGATACGGCCAGCTACGAAGCTGTGCAGACGCCCCTTGGTATAACGCAGCGATGTCCAGAACTGTGCTTTGTTTACCAGAATATTGTAGTCGTAACCAAAGCGGTCGCCTTCTGTCACCACAGCATTCTTGTTGTTCAGATCATAGTAGATATGATCGTCGCCAGCGGGATACTTACTGATGGCGTAGGTATTCAGATTGCTGAATTTCTCTGCACCCAGCAAGTCTTCCATCGTCTGGTAGTGCATACCCTTGTTTGTTGCCAACTGGAATCCCATGTTCCAAATGGAATTCTTGCTTAACTCCATTTTGTAGGTTGACGCCAGAGCCAGATTCAGGTTGTCGTTGTGCTTAGCCTGAATGAAGTAAACGGCATCGCCACCATTCTTGGCTATCTGCTGGTTGGCGTAGTACATGCGGTCAAAGTTGAGCTGGCGGTTAGCCATGCTGCTCATCATGAAGTCGCGAGCGCGCCAGAAGTCGTTATAGCCAGCCTCCGTGCGACCAGACTTGTCTTCCGGATACCAAACATCGTAGTAGCTCGACGGCATGTTCTTCCAGTAGTCGGCCTGTGGCTTCTCTACATCGTTATAGTTCAGGCGCGTGTTCTTATATATAGAATAGCGACCAGTCAGCACAGTGGTAAGCTTGGTTTTCTCGTTGATGTCCCAGTCCCACGTGAGCATCACGCTTGGCTGGAAGTCGTTGACGATACGCGAACTGCGCTTCTTACCGTTCTGGTAGCCCCAGTAAGGGTTATAGTACCGGTTGTTGGCCAACCAGTACATTTCGTCTGTCGAAGCACCCTGTCCTGCACGCTCAGTGGGGTTACCCCATGTGACGAGCGAGATGGCGTGCTGGTCGTTCAACTTCTTCTCGGCTCCAAAGTAATAGGAGAGCGAGTTGTAGAACGTACCCTCGATATAGGCTGTCTCCATGTTGGCCCAACGATAGGTAACATTGGCAGAGAATGCCCACCCGTCAGGGCGCAGACCGCTGTTGTAGGCATAGACTCCACGTAAGGTGTAGTTGCGATTGGCGCCAGCTATAGAAGCGTGTTGACCTGTACGCATGTGACTGGGACGGAAATCGTAGTTGTTCGAACCACCCATAGCCGACATGGCGTAGTTGGTAGCTTCGAACGGCAGAGAAGCCTCCCTGCTGTTGTTCGTTACACGATTCAGACCACCAATCAGCGAGAAACGGAACTGACCGCTCTCCATGTCGTTCATCTGTACACCGTTAATGTAGATCTCATTGTACTTTTGGTTAAAAGCACGATAGCGGAAACGCACAGGGCTGAACTGAAATCCCACCTTTGAGGCGTAGATGTTCTGGTTCGACGAGATGATGCTCACGTTCTGCGACATGTCATCGTCTTCACCCAGCTGAGCTTCCGTGAAGGTGAAGGCCTGTTCGTCTGCAATGGTGTTCTGCTCTTGCTGTTTTGTGTCATCAGTCTGGGCAAAAGCCATTGGAGCGAGGCAAAGAGCCATCACAATTAATTTCAGCTTTTTCTTCATAAGGATTAATTTTTAGTCATTGAAATCAATTATATGCTGCAAAGATAATGAATAAAATGCAAAAAAAGTATTTTTTTCGCAACTTTTTTTCAAAAAAATGCGATAATTTCAAAAAAAGTCACTATCTTCGCAACATAAATCTGAGACTATATGAAAAAGTTACTGACTGTTATCAGCGTCATGTTCCTGGTAGGAACGATGAACGTGCAGGCTCAAGAGCGCAAACTCAATGCCTACGCAATTGGTTTTTATAACCTGGAGAACCTCTTCGACACGCAGCATGACGAAGGGCATAATGACTATGAATATCTGCCCGACGGACGTAACAAGTGGACGGAGATGAAGTACAATCACAAACTGCGCAACATGGCTCGTGTGCTGGCTGAGATGGGCACCGACAGGTTGCCGTATGGTTGTGCAGTTATTGGAGTCAGTGAGGTTGAGAATGCCCGTTGTATGCAAGACCTCTGTGATCAGGAGCCCCTGAAGGCCCGCAACTATCAGTTTGTTCATATCGAAGGTCCTGATCAGCGTGGTGTCGACTGTGCCCTGATTTACAATCCTTCGCAGTTTACAATCCGCAATGTCAAACTCGTACCTTATGTATATAAGAAGCAAGAGGACATTGAGCGGAATCGTGCCACTCGTGGTTTCTTGGTAGTCAGCGGTACGTTGGCTGGCGAACATGTGACGGTTATCGTTAACCACTTGCCTTCACGTGGTGCAGATTCATACTACCGTGAACTTGGTGGTGAGCAGATTCGTGTGGTGAAAGACTCTTTGCAGCGCGATGACCCCAACGTGAAGCTTTTCATCATGGGTGATATGAACGATGACCCACGTGACAAGTCTATGTCTGTGGCTCTTGGTGCCAGACGCGAGATGAGCGAGGTAGAGGAAGGTGGTCTTTACAATCCTTTCTGGAAGATACACGACAGTGGTACGGGTACGCTACAGTACAACAATGCCTGGAACCTGTTCGATCAGATTATCCTGTCGCGCAACCTGCTCGATATTAAAGGCAAGAAGGAATACAAGACGTTGACACTTTTCCAACCCCAGATATTCCGTCGCGACTATCTGTTCCAGCAGGATGGCCGTTACAAGGGCAATACCCTTCGCACCCATGCTGGCGGTGTTTGGCTCGATGGCTATAGCGACCACCTGCCTACATTGGTCTATTTAGTAAAAGAGGCTAAATAAAGTGAATAGTGATTAGTGAAAAAGTAAATCAATGACTATTATTGGAATTGCAGGCGGTACTGGTTCGGGCAAGACTACCGTCGTCAAGAAAATTGCTCAGGCACTGCCCCCTCATTGTGCAGCCATTGTCCCCCTTGACTCGTACTATAATGATACGACGGGTTTGACTGACGAGGAACGTAAGGCCATCAATTTCGACCATCCTGATGCTTTCGACTGGAAGCTGCTGACTGAGCAGATCAAGATGTTGAAAAATGGTCAGGCTATCGAGCAGCCCACTTATTCGTATATTATCTCCAACCGTCTGCTGGAAACTGTGCATGTGGAGCCAAAGCCTGTTATCATTCTGGAAGGTATTATGACGCTGCACTATAAGAAACTACGCGACATGATGGACTTGAAGATATTTGTGGATACAGATGCTGATGTCCGACTCATTCGCAACATCCGTCGCGATGTGGTGGAGCGTGGACGTACCGTTGACCAAGTGCTCGACCGTTACGAGAAAGTGCTGAAACCTATGCACGAGCAGTTTATCGAGCCTACCAAGAAGTATGCCGACCTTATTATCCCGTCAGGCGGTGACAATAAGACCGGCATCCATATCCTTCGAACCTACATCGAAGGTATCGTTACCAACGTATAGGCTGTCTATCCAATAAAGTCTGGATAATCCTCTTCGCTCTCGCGGTTCGCTGCGGGAGCGTTGTTTTGTTGATTCTCCTGAGTGTCAACCTCTGCTGGTGAATTGTCAATCTCCGAGCTGATTTCCTCTGCTATAGATTCCTCGTTCAGCTTTTTCTGGCGTTCCATCTCTTCTGCCTGCTTGTTGGCAGCCTTACGGATGCTGTGAATCTTCAGGGCATTGACAAGTTCCGTCACACCATAGAGTAGTGAACACCAACCCAGAATGAGCAAAGGCATTTCGGCACTCTCCATTGGTTTCAGGATGACAAACAGACCCGTCAGCAGAATCAGACATGGCGCAATCCAGAATCCCCAATGGATAATCCCAAACCTGCGTGCAGAAATCAGACTGATTAGCAGGTTCAAACCACCTAATATCATAATGGCACCAAGGATATACATCAGTCCATTGATAAAGATACCTGGTGTCAGAGCTAACGTCAAGCCCAGGATGATACTGCCGGCACCGACGATGGGGAAGGTGGGCTGTCCGCCTTGAATGATGCGTCCCTGGTTGTCAATGATGGTGTATTCGGAGGCATGCTTGCGTGCATTCATATAAGCCATTACAGCTATGATGCCTGATATTAGGAACAGTACGCCAATAGCCACCGTGAGCCAAGTCACGCCGTCTTTCGGAAACTTGATGAGCAGTACGCCCACAATAATGGCACACATTGCTCTGAAAATTGAACTCTGAAATAGTTTCATAATGGTTTTATTTAATATTTTGCTGCAAATATACAAAAAAAACTCTATTATACCTTCTTTCTCCTAATTATTTTTTAATTTTGCATGCAAATGACAACAATTTTATTGATACGACACGGAGAAACCATTGATAATGCCCGTCAGATTATGCAAGGACAGACGCAGGGCGAACTCAATGAACAGGGTAGGGAACAGGCTCTTCAGGTGTCAGAACGCTTAGCCGCAGAGCCGATAGATGCGGTAGTGGCCAGCGACTTGCATCGTGCTATTCAGACAGCAGAAATCATTGCAGTTCCTCATGGCTTAGATGTGGAGACAACCCCTCTGCTACGTGAACGCGACTGGGGCAGTTTTACGGGGCGCTATATTCCCGACTTGCGGGGCGAGACGTGGCCAGACGATATCGAGAGTGAGGAGGCATTGCTGCAACGCGCACGTTCTTTTCTTATATATATAACGACCACCTACCCAGATAAGCGGGTGGTGGCCGTTGGTCATGGCATCATCAACAAAGCCATTCTGGCTGTCTATGCCCAGTGTCCGATGCGTGAGGTGCAGCGCATGATGAATGCAGAGGTTCGTGTCCTATCGACGTCCGCCACCGTGATGAGGTCCACCACTACTACGGCCTGCACTGCTACTGTGGCTGCTACCGCCTCCTCTGCTGAAGCTGCCACTGCTATGTGAACTGCTGCCGCTTCCCCTGCTGAAGCTACCGCTGCTGTGTGAACTGCTGCTTCCTCTGCTGAAGCTACCGCTGCTATGTGAACTGCTGCCGTTACTGCTATGAGAAACGCTTCCACTGCTTCTGCCGATAGAACCTCCAGCATTTGCCGATGAGTGTTCGGAATGGCTTGGGCGCCCTTGCATTGTTGAATGGTTAGAGTGGCTTGGGCGATTTCCCTGTGTTGCTGAGTGGTCAGCGTGGTTTGTGCCATGACTAGGACGGTTCACGGTGCTTTGTGTCGAACTGCTTCGAGGTCCGCCATGATGCGTCGCATTGCCGATGCCAGGACGTGTGGCGTGATGACGTCCATGGTTGAAGTCACCGCGATTCCAGCGATCCAACATACCAAAATGTGAACGACCGGCAGAATGAGCGGGGCGGAAGTGGTCGCGATGGCTGTGATAATAGCCATGTCCGCCAACCACGTGCCAAGCATGACCGCCACGATAGGTGGCATAGAATACAGGACGTCCGAAGAAGAAATAGTCGCGATGCGGATAGCGCGCATAGACGGCAAAGTGCCAGAATCCATCAAGCCAGTAGAGTGGACGGTAGAAATAGGTGGCTGCACAGAATGCGTTCCACTGCCAGTCTAACAAGATATAGCTCAAATCCAGATTGCGACGCTCCCAATATACGCCATATACATCGTCACGGCTCGTCACGCCCATCAGGTAGTCGAGGTTGATTTCGTATGCAGCCTCGTACTGTTCATCCGTCAGGTTCAGTTCGTAAGCCATCTTGTCCGTCAGGAACAGAGCCTCGTTACGTGCCTGCTCGTAGCTCATTGCCTTGCCCGTAGCTGCTGTCAGCAGCATCATTGTCAGGGCTATCATCATCTTTTTCATAATCGTATCTTTTTAAATGTTCAACAATCAGTTTTATCTTTTCTCGCTGCAAAGATAGACAGATTATAGGGCATAAAAAAAGGATTTCCCCTAAACTCGTTGAGGGAAATCCCTATATCTTCTTTAGAAATAATCGTCAATACTTATAGAACTTCCAGGTCCGTCCGTCTTTGCTCAGCGTGAGATTGTCGTTGTCCAGCGTTACGATTCTGAGTCGGATGTTGTTGACGGGCGTAAAGCCGAACGATTGCTCGACGACAATAGAATCTCTCTTTTCTCCCTTTTTGGAGTAGCATTGCATAAAGAGGCTGTCGTCCTGATGCTGGAAGGTACCATAGATTTCGCCTACCTCCAAGTCCTGTAGCCATGTGACTGCTCCTGAGAAACTGATATATTTCGATTCAGAACCGTCCATACGCCACTGCCCGAACAAGTCGCCAGCCTCACCACCTTCCTGACAGGAAGCGACCAATAGCCAACAGCTAATAGCTAACAGTTTATAGAATTTTGCCATGATAACCAATTTTAATGTTAAACGTAGAACAGTCGCCATAGATGTTGCCCTTGTCGAAAGCGTAGGCACCACTGAACTGCCAAGGACCTATGGTGTAGATGCCCTGCAACATGGCGTCGAAGGAGTGATGCTTATGGGGTAGGGGATTGGCATATGTGCCCCAACCCTCGCGGTAGGATCCCTTGACGAGATACGACAGACGGTCAGTAATATCGCCATTGATGCCTACGTGCCAAGCTTTGATACGGTTGTCGCGGAAGTCGGCAAAGCCATCCTTATTATATATAGGAGAGACGAGCAAGGCATTGCCTTGTGCCATACCGTAATGGTCGTAGGGACCGTAAAACATATGGTTGTAGTAGTTATCGTCGCCAGTTACTAAATCCGTAATCTGACTGCGTATTGGCTCAGGAAAGTCGCCGCTATCCCAATGGATTGGACCCGACTGGTTGGTAGTCTGCAAATACTCTACAACAGCTCCGCGTACGTACTGACGTCCATCAGCCTTGTTTTTATATTGTATGCCATATAAACCGTCCCATCCATTGCCCTTACGCATGCCGGAACCATCCTCGAAGATGTCGTCAACGTAGGCTTGTACCTGATGGTCTTTATTGATATTCCACCCCAATTGTATGGTCATCGAGCCAATATGGTTGCCGTAGACCCAGTCTTCCATAGTGTCGTTTTCGAAGTAGTTGCTGTCGCCCACGGGTAGTATGACCTTCCAGAAAGCCTTCAAGTTGGCAGCTTTCTTCTTTGCCACCATTTCTCCCGTTTCTATACTATAGCCCGTACCTCCAAACTGGGCTACGTGCTCAATGCCGGCTGTTACAAAGAACGTCTTCTCAGGATTAGTACGGAAATAGAGATGTTTCTGGTGGTAGTAGGCGCCTGTGGCGTAGTGCCAGTTGCCGCTACCTTCACGATTGAATTGTCGTTCGCGATAGTCGCTGTCCATCAGTTTGCCGTAACCGAAGTCGGCGTCAATCTGCAGCCACCCTTTAGTAAAAGGTACCGTCCAGAAACCGTTTGTACCCACATGAACCTGTGGTACAGGTTTAGCATTGTTACCCTTGGTGAGTGCGCCACTGGAAAGCAATGGCTCACGCAGTACGGGCTTCAATTCACGGGCTCCAGCCTCTAAAAAGAAGTCCTTCCAATTCAGATTGACGTAACACTGCTGCAGGTAAGCCTTGTGGTCGGCATGGACAGAAGCTATTACATCAGCAGCACCCGACAGTTTCCAATCTTCAGCCAGTTGGTACTCCACATTGACTGCCCCACGCAGATAGGCTGTATTGGGACGTGTCGCCAATGTGTGATAACGGTTGGTAGACAACTGATAGGCTGTGAAGTCACCCGAACCGAAGGCAGTCTCCGCTGTCAGATGATAGGTTACTGCGATTTGCTCATCCTGCGCCAAAACAGGAGTGCAAACCAATAGGCAGATTGATGTTAGTTGTATCAGTCGTTTCATTCTCTCTTGTTAATTCAATTTCTCAGAATATTTTTCCAGACACGATATCGGCAAATGTCTTCCAAAGGATTTTGGTATCCATCCACAGCGACTGATGTTCCAAATAGTAGAGATCCATTTCCAGACGTCTTATCATCTTATCAATGGTGTCAGTATAGCCGTTTTTAAGTGTGGCATAACTGGTAACGCCTGGACGCAATACATAGAGTTGTTCGTAGCGTTTATCGCGTTCCAAAATCTGGTCGATGTAGTATTTGCGTTCAGGACGAGGCCCTACAAAAGCCATATCGCCAATAAAGACATTCCATAATTGCGGCAACTCGTCCAAATGGTGGGTACGCAGAAACCGTCCGATACGCGTTAGACGTGGGTCATCAGGCTGTTGCAGCAACTCGGCACCCTCTTTCTCGGCATCTACTATCATGCTGCGAAATTTATAGATATAGAATGGTCGACCTCCCAGTCCTATACGCTCCTGCTTGTATATGGCCGGTCCTCCACCAATCTTGATGGCAAGCCAGCATACAAGTATCAATGGTGAGAATATCACCAGACAAAGAGCTGCTATGATGAAGTCGATAAAGCGTTTCATTCCGTAACTTTCATTTTACGATTGATGCACAGGTTGACGATGCAGTAGAGCACAATATCCACCAATATGATGAGGGTTGTCGGTATGACCATATATAAAAGCCCGTTCATGACGATATACCATGCTGCCAGTCCGACGATACATATGAGTGCCTGATGCTGGCTCAATCCTGCTCGCATCAACTTGTGATGGATGTGGTTTTTGTCGGCATCGAATAATGGCTTATGGTGTCGCAGTCTGAATAAAGTGACGCGTACAACATCGGCCGTGGGAACAATCAGCAAGGTAAGTGGCACGATGATAGCCTCTGGTCGATAAGGCCATATATTGTTATTGTCCATAGCGCACTTGACGGCCAGAAATCCCAAGGTGAATCCCAAGGACAAACTGCCTGAGTCGCCCATGAATATCTTGGTGTTCCGTTCTGCTTTACCAAACAGATTGAAATAGGCGAAAGCCACTAAGGCGCCCATCATGCCAGCAACAATGATGGTATATGTGTAGACGTAGACACCATGATACTGGAAATAGGCCAAGAAACCAGCCAATGCTAACAGCGACAGGCTGGCTGCCAATCCGTCGATGCCATCTATCAGATTGATGGCATTGTCGATAAAGACAATGATAAAGATAGTTAGCGGAATGCCTAACCAATTGGGAATCTCGTGAATGCCAAAGAGACCGTACAGATCGTTGACGTATAGCCCTGCAAACGGCAGAAGGCATGCTGTAGCAATCTGGACGACAAACTTTGTCGTAGCTTTCAGACCAACCAGGTCGTCAATGATGCCAATACCGTATATCAGCAGCAGACCTGTTAGGAATACTGCACTCCAGATATTGACAGGTAGTACGTCTTGTTCAACGATGGGTGTAAACAACAGTACGATAAAAAATGCTGTCAACATGCTGGGAAAGAAAGATATACCACCAAGTCTTGGGGTCGCATTCTTGTGTACTTTCCGTTCGCTGGGAATGTCATACAGCCTCTTACGCTTGCAGAAATCAAGGATAAGAGGTGTGAACACCAGTCCGCATATCAAACTAACTAAAAAAGCACCAAGTAGATATATCGTCATACGCAATTGCTCATTATCATATATAATTATAACCGATAATTCCGGCAATTATTGTATGCTACGCATAAAAATTTCCATATCGTCTACTATTCAATTCTTGATATGCACGTCTTGCTGTGGGAAAGGAATCTCGATGCCATTCTCGTTGAGCGTGTCATAAATGGTGCGCAGAACATCGCTGACAACGTATGATTTCTTGACGGCATCGGCCCATACAAACATCTTAAAGTTGATACTGGAATCGCCCAGTTCGCCGACTACGGACTTGACTTGCTTTGAGGGGTCCATCCATTTGTGTTTCATGCTGTTGACTGCTGCATCGACAAGTTCCATCGTCTTTTGCAGGTTCGAGCCGTATGCTACACCATAGGGTACTACTTGCAGCACGTAACCGTGGTTGCGTGTCAGGTTCTTATAGTTCTTGGAGAATAGCTGCGAATTCTGGAAAGTAATGATCTCGCCATAGAGTGATTCAACAACTGTGGAGGTATAGCTGATGCTGGTTACCTTACCCATCGTGCCATCGACCTGTATCCAATCGCCTACCTTAATACGTCCAGCCATCAGGGTAATGCCGTAATAGATATTCTCGATGATGTCTTTCGAAGCAAAACCGATACCAGTGGACAGACCGCCCGTGACTACCAGAAGCCATTCCATCGAGATGTTCATGATCTTCATAGTAATGAGGAACCATGCGCCCCAAACAATGACCTGCACGACGTTCTTGCCCATTACCTCGCGACTGGCAGCAGTACTGGGGTCTTTGATTTCGTAGTGCATTCGCATCAATTTAAGCAGCGTGCGATTGACGTAGGCAAAGACAAACCAAAGACTGATAACCATAGCAATGGTAAGGATACTGAGCTTAAAATTCTCGAAGTTAACAAAGTTAGACTTGAAAATGCTCCAGCAGAGGTCGCTCAGGTTGAAAACATCGGCAGCCCAGTAGATGCTGACCATAACGGAACATACAACCGAGATTGGGAGCAGTACCTGATAGGCCATATAGTAGGCCCAAGTCTTGGTAATGGGCTTTTCGTTGTAGCGGTGACGAAGTCCGTAGCGCTTAATGTACAGGCTGACGCAGGTAATGGTAAGCGTACAGGTCAGTTGCATAATCCACCAAATCAGTATTTGTACGGCCAGCAACGTGTAGCCCCACCATGAGCATACCACTGATACAATAAATACCACGAGCGATATGTACGTATAGAACATATCGGAACGTGGAACGTTCTGGTTGTGACGGCCTATGACTCTCCACTGCCACAGACAGCAAATAAGCAGAACAGGTGGGAATAGCATATTAACAAACTCGTTGGGAATCAGGATGATGCGGAAGGCAAACACGATGAATCCCATTGCGATAAGTGGCGTGTAGATATGGAAGGCACTCTTGATTTGATCGCCATTGACACGCAGTAGCAGAGAGATAAGGATAACACCCAACAGCCACGCGTAGTTGACCAGCAGATTGGACGCCATGATGACGAAATTCTGTTTGGTAAGGGCCATTGCCAGACCTAAGATGATAGCGAAGGTAATGGTGGTGGTGGCCAGTGTGATGCAGGTGCGCTTTTTCATGAACTCCTCCGTCCGTAAACGCTTGGGCACTATATAACGGATACCTGCGAAATTAAGTGCTGAAGCGATGATGGCATAGAATATGATGGAAATAAGCAGTCCGAAAATCCAGCGGCTATCCCACTGTGACTCGTCATTGGGCTGATATTTCTTACGGACGGTCTGGACCATCGTGTTCCAATACCGGCCCCATTGGGCTATAATGTGGAAATATGTCTCACCTCCATTGCGGAAAATGCTGGTTTGTATATCGTTATAGCGTTTTTGGGCATAGTCGTTGAGGTGGGAGAGACGTTGCTCCGTCATATTGTAGTAGTGGATGTAGTCTTGCATGATGGCACGATTGTCATCCAGCGAATTACGGATATTCGTAGCCAGAGTCAGACAGACGTTTCGGTCTATTTGTCCTTGGCGGTCAAGCATCGTAACAGGCATGGCTCGCAGAGCACCAATAAGTGAATCATAGCGTGCTATATCCGTCTCGGCCTTACTGAGAAAGGTCTTAAAGGGCAACTGCTTGCGTTGGAATTCGTGATATTGCTCGGTAGCTTCATGACAAGCATAGGTAAGGTCGAAAACATAGTCCTGCTTTTGGGAATAGAGCATCAGCGAGTTTTGGTTCGAACTCTTCATGATGTCTATTAGCTGATTGCGTACCATTTCGCTTTGCTCACGGTTGCGCTCTATCTGAACTGACAACTCGCGATGGTAGTTCGTGAGTTCAGTACGCAGTATCTGCAGCGTTTGAGGCAGGTCTTTCTCCTTCAAAACGGCGTGGCCTTGCAAAGTAGTCAATACTGCCAATAATATGATAATAAATGATTTTTTCATTGTATTTAAAAAAATTTGTGTGCAAAGGTAGTAAATATTTCATAATTCGTAATTCATAATTCATATTTTTTTGTATCTTTGCAGAAAATTTTTAGCGATATGATACTAATTGCAGACAGCGGAAGCACAAAAACCGATTGGACTCTTATCCATTCGCCACACCCTATGAGATGGGATGTAATTGCCACTTTTCAGAGTCAGGGCATCACGCCCATTCACCAGACACCAGACGAAATCCGACAGATTCTGGCGCGTGAACTGATGTCGCAGCTCTCTACGTTCCCACGTGCAGCACTTATCAATTCGAAAGTGCTGGAAGGCTCGCTATTGTCACAAATCAGTGTGTTCTTCTATGGCAGTGGCTGCACACCTGCTCATGTTCCCATGATGAAGCAGATACTGAGTGAGGTCTTTTCACCGCAAAACATCGAGGTGCATAGCGACCTTACGGCTGCTGCTCGTGCTCTTTGTCAGTATGAGCCAGGCATAGCGTGTATTCTGGGTACTGGTGCCAATAGCTGCCTGTATGACGGCAAGGATATTGTGCAGAACACGCCGGCTTTGGGTTATA
>Ga0256407_10010674_pt1 | contig 12855 bp, 13 predicted proteins | sample RumenRJG_04DNA_FD_193489 | JGI IMG/M metagenome (GOLD analysis project Ga0256407, IMG submission 193489) | Bovine rumen microbial communities from Lethbridge, Alberta, Canada - RJG_04 | ecosystem: Host-associated > Mammals > Digestive system > Stomach > Rumen | place: Canada: Alberta... | reverse complement strand
TGTCATGTTTATTAAGGCAATATAAGATTCGGTTTCTGGTTCGTTTAAAGTTACTGAAACCGTTCCCGTTGTAAAGCAGCTTCTCTAAAATTCTGTTTTTCGACTCAATAAAACTGTTGTTAATACGGATTCCGTTAATGGTAGTGAAAGAATTTATAATCTCTGTACGCCAGTTGGTCAGCATTCCGTAAAACGGTTCAAATTCTTCTATCCCGGCATTTTCAAAAATAGAAATGGCTTTATCGATGGCTTCTGGCGCATCCTGTATGGAACAGGTCTTGTTCAGGCGAATGTAGTATTCTTTCAGCTCATACGCTGCTTGCAGCTCAGGAAAAAAGGAAAACATCATGTCCCGTAAGTTTCGGTAGTTAAGATAACGGCCCAGCCGCCGGTTGTACTTTGGCTCATTGTCCAGATTCAGATTATGCTGAAAAACAAATTTGAATTTTGAAAGCAGGTATTGCAGGGTTTCATTTTCTGTCCGGTTCCGGCAATTCAGCCGGACTTTCCGGAAACAATCTGTTAGATGTTCCAGTACATGAAAGCTGTCCGCACAGACGAGTGCTTTCGGAAAATAAATAGCTGCAATATCCCGAAAGGGTTCATGCAGATCAATGGAAATGTATTTCACCCGGTTTAATTCACTTTTCTGGGTTGTATAATCCAGCGTATCCCGCTTTATCGAACTGAAATACTGCATTAGATACTGTTTTCGCCGGTCCGGCAATACGTCAATCACTTCGCCGTTTTGGAAATTCATAAGAAGGCAGCAGTACAGGGAATCATAATCGGATTCAGGGAAATAGTGCTCGTCCATAGACAAGACTTCCGGCAAAGGCTTTCTGGGGATGGAAACGTGGGTGTCAAATAAATGCATGACTTTGGTAACAGAAAGGTTATAGCGCCTGGCTACGGATGTGTACGTTGCTTCCGGATATTTCAGATCCTTTAGCACGTTCAACTTTGTTTCATACGTCAGGCATTCGCTGGAGTTAATGAATGGATTCGGTTCATGGAAGGTCAGTTCGCAGGCTTCACATTTGTATCTGCGCTGCTGGTAAAGGATGGTACATTTGCGATTGGCGAAGGTAGAATGCGTAAGTTTTCTGGGATAATACCCGTGAATTTTAACAGTTCCTCCGCAAAGAGGGCAGACCGTTGGTTTCGGCTTCAACTTCAGTTTGAATTCGATACTCTCGTCTGACTTTTCCAGAGAAACCAGCTCTTGTAAATCGCTTTCTTTCAAATTCAACAATTTCGTGATAAACTGTTCCAAAGACATTTTGTCTTACCTCCTCTTTATTATGGTTGATAGGGTATCTCCATTGTAAAGCAGGAGGTTTTCATTTTAAAAGAAATGAGCCGACCACAATATTGTTATAGGGTCGGCCACAGGATTATTTACAGGAAACCACAATCTGGTTATAGGGAATTACGACCACAGGATTGTTTATAGGGCCGACCACACCACAGAATTGTTTATGTTCCTTGAATATTTAATTAGTGCATCCCGCAAGTTTTTTGCGGGATTTTTTTATTTCCTCCCGGCTTTCGCGCCACTACCTGATTGATGTAGTACTGCTAAAATGTCGTAACAAATTGTTATGGGATATACTCAATTTTCCCTGACCTGGTTCTTCCATAATTATTTGACGGTGCTCATTTTGCGGCTTTGACACAAATATTTAATTAACACGAGGAAAAACAGCCTCTATCTCTACAGAGGAATGTAGGAACCCGATAGAAACCTTTCGTTATTTTGGCTACAGCGCGTTTTCAGAAGCCAGCTCGATACTTTCATCGTGCCGTTTCAGGCCTGCTTTAACGATAGGGTTCAAAAATGCGGGTAGAGGAAGGAGTACGGACGATGACAGAGCACCAGAAGTTAAGGATTATGAAATTACGGGCCGCTGGGGTTGGATATGGGACGATTGCCCAGAAACTTGGCATATCGGTGAACACGGTGAAGTCGTTCTGCCGCAGGCAGAGCCTCAGTAAAGATACCGCGTCCAAATCGGAGGTGATACTGTCCGGTGAGGTGACCCACTGCGGGAACTGCGGGGCCGTTATTTACCAGGTTAAAGGACAAAAGAAGCGCAAGTACTGTTCCGACCAGTGCCGGATGGCTTACTGGGGGAAAAATCAGGACAAAGTGCGAAAAAGCGCTTTCTACACATTAAGATGCCGGCATTGCGGCAAGGTGTTCCAGGTCTACGGAGATAAAGGACGCAAGTACTGCAGCAGGGCGTGTTACCTCAAAGATAGAATCCAAGGCGGTGGCCACCATGAGTAAGGAAGAATTCCGTAACGAAAGGCTGTATCAGACCACCATGCACATTGTCCGGCAAATCCTCGAACAGGGCATCATCACAGAAGATGAATACCACGAAGTGGAAGCGATTTTCATAAAAAAGTACCGGCCCGTTTTCGGCAAAATATTCTCTGATATATAGGTTGACTTTATCGCGGTTCAGAGTGATGTATAGTCACTGAAAGGGGGATTCAAATGCCGAAGGTAACAAGGGTTGACCGGACTTTGCCGGAAATAAAAAAGAAGAAAATAGTGGCGGCCTATGCCCGCGTCTCCGTGGAATCGGAATGTATGCACCATTCCCTTTCCGCACAGATCAGCTATTACAGTTCCCTGATTCAGAAAAATCCGGAATGGCAGTATGCCGGGGTCTTCGCCGACTACGGCATCAGCGGAACGGGGACAGCCAAACGTGAGGAGTTCCGGCGGATGCTCAAAGCCGCCGACAACGGGGAGATTGACATCATCCTCACCAAGTCCATCCAGCGGTTCGCCAGGAACACGGTGGACCTGCTGAACACGGTGCGCCACCTGAAGGACATCGGTGTGGCCGTGTGGTTCGAAAAAGAACATATCGATTCCATGAGCGGGGATGGGGAGCTGATGCTGACCATCCTCGCATCGTTTGCCCAGGAAGAAAGCCGCAGCATTTCCGAAAACACAAAATGGTCCATACAGAAGCGGTTCCGGGAAGGGATGCCAAGCCAGCATTTTTCCATTTTAGGTTACCGATGGGATGGGGACGATCTGGTTATCGTACCGGAAGAAGCAGAAATTGTGCAGCGGATTTACCGGAGCTACCTGGACGGCAAATCAAAGCTGGATATAGTCCATGAATTGACGGCAAACGGTGCTGCTACGAAACACGGAAGGAAATGGACAGAAAGCAGCATACGGGTGATCCTTACGAATGTGACATACACCGGGAACCTTCTTTTGCAGAAACTGTTCCGGGCCGACCCGATTTCCAAACGCTATAAAAGGAACCAAGGAGAGCTGCCGCAGTATTTTGTGGAAAACTCGCACCCGGCGATTATCGACCGGGCAACCTTTGACGCGGTACAGGCGGAAAGGACCAGACGAAATGCACTGGGACCCATGGCGTATAAAAGCCTGAACACTTGCTGTTTTACGGGCAAGCTGAAATGCCCTGCCTGTGGAAAAAGCTATAGGCACTCCGCTAACCGGAATACCGGGCAGAACATTTGGATCTGCATGACGACAAAAATGAAAGGCGGCAAATGCGCCATTGGCGGTGTCATCAACCACACAAGCTTGGTCAAGGCCTGCAATGCTGTTCTTGGCCTGGATATATTCGATGAGAATGTGTTTTTGGAAAAAGTGGACTTCATCAGTATTCCTCGGCGGAACATTCTGGAATTCCATCTAAAGGATGGCAGGGTCGTAACGAGGGACTGTCCCAATACAGGCAGACGGGACCGTTGGACCCCGGAAGCAAGGGCCAGAGCCGCTGAGAAACAAAAGGAAGTGGAAATGAGAAAAAGGAAAGCGAGGGAAGAAGCATGCAACAAAGAAGAATAACGGCGATACCGGCTACTATTAACCGATTTACCACGATGCCAATCAACAGCGCGAAGAAACGACGGGTCGCCGGGTATGCCCGTGTTTCGACCGATCTGGAGGAACAGCAGACCAGCTATGAGGCCCAGGTAGCGTATTACACGGATTACATCAAAAGCCGGGATGATTGGGAGTTCGTCAAAGTTTATACGGATGAAGGTATTTCCGCCACCAACACCAAAAGGCGCGAAGGTTTCAAGACGATGGTGGCGGATGCATTGGCCGGGAAGATCGACCTGATCGTGACCAAGAGCGTGAGCCGGTTCGCCCGGAACACCGTGGACAGCCTGACCACGGTACGGAAACTGAAAGACAAGGGCATCGAGATTTATTTTGAAAAGGAAAACATCTGGACGCTGGATTCCAAGGGCGAGCTGCTCATCACCATCATGTCCAGCCTTGCGCAGGAAGAGAGCCGGTCGATTTCCGAGAACATCACCTGGGGTCAGCGCAAACGGATTGCGGACGGCAAGGTCAGCTTTGCCTATAGTTCTTTCCTGGGTCTGGACAAGGATAAGGAAACCGGGAAGATTGTGGTCAATCCCGAACAGGCAAGGACGGTACGGATGATCTTCCGGATGTTTCTGGAGGGCATGACGCCGCACTCCATCGCCAGGGAGCTTACGAAACAGGGAATCAAGACGCCTATGGGCAAAGACAGGTGGGGTTCCGCCACGGTCCAAAACATGCTCAGCAACGAAAAGTACAAGGGTGACGCATTGCTACAGAAAAGTTTCACGGTGGACTTTCTGCAGAAGAAGATTAAAAAGAACGAGGGTGAAGTACCGCAGTACTATGTGGAAGGCAACCATGAGGCAATCATCAGCCCGGAAACATTCGACCTGGTGCAGGCAGAACTTGCCAAACGGGTAAAAGGCAGGGCGCGTCACAGCGGGGTGAGCATCTTTTCAGGCAAAATAAAATGTGCCGAATGTGGTGGCTGGTACGGTTCAAAGGTATGGAATTCCAAAGACAAATACCGCAGGACAATTTATCGGTGCAATAACAAATACCATGGCAAGAAATGTGAAACACCGCATGTCACGGAGGATGAAATCAAAGCCGCATTTGTTTCGGCCTACAATAAGCTGACGAGCGAGAAAACGGAAATCGTAGCCAAAATAACGACGATACTCAGGACGGTTTGCCGGACAGACGAACTCCAGAAGGAAAAGAACCGGCTGGAACAGGAGCTGGCGGTACTGGTGGAAATGATGAACAACAGCGTAAAGGAAAACGCCCGTATTGCCCAGGACCAGGATGCATACCAGGAACGCTACAATGAACTTGCCGGGAAGTACGATGCGGTGAAGGAAGAGTACGATAAAGTTGTGGCTGCAATTACCGCCAAAGAAGTGCGGGGCGTACGGTTAGAGAATTTCATCAAAGAGCTGAAAGCACAGGACGGCGTTATCCGGAAGTTTGATGAACGGCTTTGGGGCGACCTGGTAGAGTTCGTGACGGTCGGAAGGGGCAAGGAAATTACGGTTACCTTCAAAGATGACACGGAGATACGGGCATGACAACTGCCACCAGCCCGGGAGTTCAAAACGCTCAGCCTTCAGAAATAATTACTGTTAGTTTTTCAAATTATTATTTTGGAGGTAAAAAACATGGGCAGTAAAAAGAGGCTGGAATCACTAAGGGAACAGGATTGCAAGTTTTCTGCTGGAGCGGAGATCAGGGCGGCAGGGCTTCTGTTTGCGGAGATATGCAGGCTTCCTCCTGAAGAAAGACACTGTTATCTTGAAACGTTTATTACAGATGATAATGGTGAGATACAGGTTGATTACGGGAATCTTTTGCAGGAGGTGTACCGGCTTGCGGAAGAAACGGACAATGCGCTTGCCGGCATGGAAAGGACGGCAGGGGACGTAGAGACAAGGAAACGGATTGCTTCAGTCAGGGCACAACTTTTAAAGGTGGATTTTGCCCTGTTAAAAACTGAAAAGAATCCCGGTTTGATGCGATTCCTGAAGGAATTGTATAGAAGCGTGTAAAAATAGAAAAAATAACCGCCAAAGGCCTGGGTTCGGGCTTTTGGCGGAAAATCTTATAAAAAGCAAGGGGGTAAGGGGGCAGTGAGTATCTTTGTGTAGATACATTGCCCCCTTACTTTTTTCGTTTTAATGTGGCTTTGACCTGGATAGCAAACTGGAGTATAGTTTCCCTCTCATCCGGGGTGCAGTCTGCTACCAGATTATGAAAATCCTGGTCATAAGACGTATACAAGGTTTTGATATTATCAAACAGCAGGTTGTCGACAGTGGTTTCTAACGCATTGGCAATCAGGACAAGGGCAGGAAGGCTTAATTTTGTCCTGCCGTTCTCGATCTGGCTGATATGGGTCGGTGACAGGTCGGTCATGTTGCAAAGGACCTCCTGCGTCATATTACGTGCCTTTCTGGCAGCCTGTATCCGTCTTCCGATAGCGCTGTAATCAAGTTCCATATCTGATACCCCCGATATAATAATCTTGCCAAAACTTAAACTGTATATACAAGATTTTTATAATTATTCCTATATGGCTATTGTAATAGAATTAAAAACAATATATAATACGAAACATAGGAAGATTTAATTATAAAGTTTGTATATGGTTAAAGAAAGGGCGCAATTTGGGAAAGGTATTTGAATATTATTCAACCATACACAAAAGGGACGTGGAGTGGCTTTGGTATCCGTACATTGCCTGCGGAAAGATTACGATTCTGCAAGGCGATCCCGGGGAAGGAAAATCTACGGTGGCCATCAGGCTTTCTGCATTGTTGTCAACGGCGGGGATTTTGCCGGATGGCACAAGGATAGGGAATCCTGTAAATATAATATACCAATGCTCAGAAGACGGGCTTGCAGACACGATAAAGCCCAGACTGGAAACGGCAGGAGCCGATTGTGACAGGATGGTTCATATTATCGAAGATAATGAAGGCCTGACACTGGAAGATAAAAGAATCGCGGAAACGATTGTCGCAACTCATGCCAGGCTGTGTATTATTGACCCGTTGCAGGCGTATCTTGGAAATGATGGCGATATGCTGAATGCGGTTAGAATGCGTAACTTACTCCGTAACTTGTCCCGGATAGCAGAGGATAATCGCTGCGCGATTCTTTTAATTTGTCACATGAGCAAGTCGGCGGGGAATAAAAGCCTTTACAGAAGTCTTGGTACCATTGATATTGCTGCCACAGCAAGGAGTGTCCTGATGATTGCCAGGGATAAGGATGACCCTGAGGTGCGTTATATGTTCCAAATCAAAAACAACCTTGCAAAAGAAGGACAGCCGATACGATTTCGTTTTGGAAAAAAAGGGCTCAAGTGGCTTGGCACATGCCATAAAAAATTAGAAGACGTTCTTTCTGGAACGGCTGAGAGCAGAACCAAAAGGGAACAGGCCGGGGAGAAAATACTGTCATTGCTCAAGCATGCCTCAATGCCCAGCAATGAGGTGTTTGAAATTCTGGGACGAATGGGAATATCCAGAAAGACAGCAAAGATGGCAAAAGAGGATGTGGGAGCCGTATCCTATCGTAAAAATAAAAGCTGGTACTGGAGTTTAAAAAACGATTAGTCAATATAATGAGGGGTACATAGGTGGCAGAGAGCGAGAGACAAAAGGAAAAAGAAGAAATCAAGATAAAAATCAGGCAACGATATAAGGGCGTCGACAAAGAAGAGCTGGACCTTCTTCCCGCATTACCGACTGAAAATCTGTTTGAGTCTGCCGCGACGAAACGGGTCTGCGCATACTGCAGGGTATCAACCGGCGACGTTAACCAAACATCTTCCTATGAACTGCAGAAAAATCACTATGAAGACATGATTAAGGAACATCCGGGCTGGGAACTGGTGGAAATTTATGCGGATGAGGGGATATCCGGTACTTCCCTTGAGCACAGGGATGAATTCAACCGGATGATCCGGGACTGCCATGCGGGTTTGATTGACCTGGTTGTAACGAAAAGCGTGTCCCGGTTTTCCCGGAATGTAGTGGATTGTATCAAGACTGTAAGGGAACTGGCCAGTTTGAAAAGTCCGGTAGGGGTTCTGTTCGAGGCAGAGCATATCTATTCGCTGAATCAGACAAGTGAGATGATGCTCGGGGTTCTTGCGATGGGTGCGCAGGAAGAGTCGAGAACCAAAAGCGAAGTCATGAATATGTCTATCGAACACCGCTTTTCCAGAGGGATATTCCTTACGCCCAGTTTGTTAGGGTATGACTGGAAGAAGTTTGAAAAGGAACTTGTGCTCAATGAGGAGGAAGCGGAAACTGTCAAACTTTGCTATTACCTGTTTATAGGAGGTTATTCCGCCAGGGATATAGCGAAACTGCTGATGAGCCTTGGATGCAAGACAAAAACAGGGAGTACCAAATGGACCGCCAACACTGTCTTGGGTGTGATTAGAAATGAGAGGCATTGTGGTATGGTCATCAGCCATAAGACGTATACGCCAAATTATTTGAATCACAAAGCCAGGCCGAACAAAAGGAACCGGAACCAATGGAGCCAGCGTAACCATCACGACGCGATTGTATCGGAAGAAGTGTACAATGCGGCGATGGAACTGATACAGGGGCATAAACATATAAGGGCGAACCGGCCTCTTCCTACCATGCAGGTCATTCCCTCGGGAGTACTCAAAGGCTATATTCCCGTGGACAGGAACTGGCATGGGTTCAGTTATGAAAAATACAAGTGCGTTTCGGATTCAATCAATAGTATGGGTGAAAAGCACATTAAATATGTGACCGGGGCAGCGTTCGGTGGTGCGCCGAAAGGATTTAAAACGGCCAGTCAGTTGATGTTTTCAACATTCGAGCGGCCGATGATGAGGTTGTCGGCGGGGAAAATAGAATTTAATGTCGACTGTATCAAAAAGCTCAATACGGAATATATAGAATTGCTGCTCAACATACAGGACCGGCGTATCGCGGTACGACCCTGCTCAACCGCTGTTCCCGGCGCGGTCAACTGGGGCGTATTTGCAGATGGAAAGTGGAAGCCAAAACCAAGAAGCTGTACCGGCCTGATGATGTCGCTGATTGCGATGATGGGTTGGAATCCGACTTCAACCTATAAAATCCAAGGGCAGCTCTGCAAGGCCGGTTCCGCGCGGATCATGATATTTGAACTTGATGAGGCAATAATTATTAAAAAAGACGGCAGGAAGAAAAAAATGGAATGGCTCATCAATTATGCAGAAAAGCTGAAAAAGGAACCCGATGCCCAGTATTTAAAAAAGTATCCAAAAAAGTGGGAACAGGAGATTCTGCAGCCTGCGGTTACGGTGGAGGCACTGGATATCAAGATGCCGCCGTCAAAAGAAGGGGAGGAAAAACGGAATTTCAATTATCTGAGTGAGGAAGAGATACAAAGACTGCTGATTGAAGCTGAAATAATAATGGAAAGGATGCGGGAGAAAAATGAAGCAGGAATTTAAATCGGTCGTGATGGCTGCGGCAGAGCGGAAGGCTGAGCAGTTGGAACTGGAATTCAGCTTTGAAGGGTACCAGGTGGTGCGCAGGGAACTGTTCGCGCATATCAATGACCCGGCGGTGACCATACGCCGGGACAGCGTGACATTCAATAATGCCTGTATAAGGGGCTTGGAAGACGCAGTATATATTCTTATACTCATCAACCCGCATATCCACAGGCTGCTGATCCAAAGGTGCGATGAAAATGAGAAAAATGCTCTCCGCTGGTGCATTCCAAGGGAAGAGGGCCGGGAGAGCAGGCAGATTAAAAGCCGGGACTTTTCAGACCAGCTGTACAAACTGCTGGATTGGGATAAACGAAACCGGTATAAGATTCTTGGCTATCGTATCAAATATCAGGGTGAGGCCATGTTCATATTTGACCTTATGGAAACAGAAGTCTTTGATGATACGACAAGAAAAGACCCAAGTTTTGAAAAGGAACTGGAAGAGTTGAACAAAAAAGTTCCCCAAAAAGGGCAGAAGAAAGCGTTTGATGCGGATAAAGTTACATCGACATTCGGCGTTCCGTTGGAGGAGAACCAAAAGGCGTTGCAACTGGAAAAAATCGAAGACTATGTTGACAGCGATTTAGCAGTAGGCAAGGAGAGGAAAAATGCAGGAAGATAATAATGCGAACAGAGCAGCCGGGATATCATTTTCCTGGAAAGGGGCGTGTGTTCATATCTATCAGAATACCATCAAGGCATTGGGGAGTCCCAGGTATGTCCGGTTTCTTTTCGATGACCAGAAGAAACACCTTGCGGTACAGGTTTGTTCCCCGCAGGAATCGGGAGCTATCCGGGTATCCGTGGAAAAAAGAAAAATCAATTATATATCCAGTCTGGTGATGCTCCGGCTGGTTTGGAAAGTGTGTAACTGGGAAAAGAAAGATACGTTGCGTTGCTATGGCAAAATATATAAAAAGAATCAGGTTGTGGATTTTGATTTGAATAATGCTGAACGGATAACAGAAGAAGAATTTATGGCAGAGAACGAGTAGTATATTAACCAAAAGGTAAAGTGAGAATATGCCGTGGTTCTACGATAAACTGAAACAATACAGGAAAGAACATCATCCTACGCAAAACCAGGTGGCGGAATAGTTCCATTTGTCAGTATCCACCATTGCAAAACTTGAAAACCCAAAAAACAAGCGGCGGTTCCTTCATATCAGACACTGTATAATTTATCAAAATACATGGAATTGGAAGAGAACGATCCATTAAAAACGTTTCTGAGGAAAGACTGATGATAATTGTTTTTTTTAACTGATGGAGCAGACTGAAAAATCAGCGAGGCGGCTTCATGCAACTAATCGCAAGAATAGCTCGCCAAAAAATGAATTGATAAAATGAAGAGCAGCCGTGGAAATTTTTCTACGACTGCTTTACTATTAGCGTGATTTACAGGTTTTCAATGAGGTAACGGTGGTTGGTTTTATCAAGTATTTTATCATCAATTCTAAATATATCGAATTCTTTATGCGCAATAAAGAAAAGTATGATTTTGTCCACCAGTGAAGCGTTTGACATGCCGAGGCCTATGGTATTAAGCATTTCCTGTGTCTGTTCGGAAGAAAGTTCCAGTGCCAGGCATAGTTTGATGGCTGTTGGTTTGCTGGGACGATGGTTTGTCTTCCGCATGGAACGAATCTTTGAAAAAACTTTACGGTCAACTTCCGCTTTTTTGTAAAGATCGGCTTCATTATCAATATTCTTAATTTTCATGTAGGCAATTAAGAAATCATAAAAATTGGGCTCATGGATTTTCAGCTGTTTGTCCAATTCATCATCAATTATGGACATAGAGCAGCTTGGTTTTTTGGATGTGGCTGGCAGATCATACTCGAAATGTGAAGACCTGGGTGGGGGGGAAGATTCGCAACACATTCTTGATTTTGGTTCTGGTTTTGATTGCAATTTTAATCGCAGCTTTGATCGCAGTTTTGGTTGCAATTTTGGTTGTGGTTTTTGTATTAATTTTGAAAGGGCAATAATGTTTGAAAAGGTAATAATGTCTTTTGTTGGCCTATAACGGGTTTCCTTAAAGCGGAAAGTATCAAATTCTCTGTCAAACTGCTCATCGGTAATCATAATATCAGCTCCTCATATAATTATTATAGCACACCAGCAAAAGGTAGAACAATGAACATAAACATGTCGCTTGGCAAGAGACCACAAAATTTTTCCCTGATGTTATAATGAAAAAAACAAAACACGAGGTGAGATTATGGCTATTGCGACTTTTAAGACTATTGAAAACCATATTTACGTGTTCTTTTCTTCCCGGCCTGATAATAAAACGATTGAGATGCTGAAAATGCGGTATGCCCGTTATATACCTGACGTACAAGGGAAAAAGGCATGGCGGCTTACAAAAAACAGCGATAATATGGCGTTTGTTAAGGCGTTAATGGTATCATTAAACCCTAAGCCAGCACCGCCACCTGATCCCATTGACTTATTAGACCATCATCCTGTTGCAATTAAAGATGTGCTGGTACGCGAAAACAGCTTCAGATGCTCCCAGCACCAAAAAACGGAATATGCAGGTGAAGTTCCAGTACTAACAAGAAACGGAACAATTGAAACATACTTGGTTCGTATATGGTATTGCGCTGATTGCAATTGCTATTTTATCCTTAACAAAACTTTTCAGGACCTGAGAAAAAATGGCGTAATTCTCTGTAAAGTAATGGATTATACTGCATATACATCAATTCAACATGGTCCAAAATGGTATACTTCGTCTTATTTTAGCAATTGGAACCAGGTTTCTCCATTGCGGTTATGTGGATATTGTGTAAATGAGATTGAGGGTCTGACCGACAAGCAGCGTCATCGTATACTGGAGGAAATAGTCGATAATGGCATTCTGCCAACGGATAGAGTGATGAGTTATTTAAATCTTTTTACTAAAAATCCACGGGCGGGACAGAATGCAATAGAAAAGTGGAATGCGGATTATAACCATATTTCAAAATATAAGCTGCATTCTGCAAAGCGGATAGTTATTCCAGGTTTCTTCAAGTTATAGAATCATGTGATTGAAAGGTGATATTGTTATTTGTAACCATGAAGCAGTCGGTGCTTTGTATATATCTTCCGATTTTGATCTTGAGGAGAACAGTTAATAGGATCGTGAAATGTAGTTTTTTATTGACTAACAAAATATCCTACAACCCTATTGATTTAGTAGGAAAAGCGTGATATAATTTCAATAGCATAACCGCAAATGATCTTTAAAAATGGTATTAAGGGTGTGCAACAATGCACCGAGTTGCACCTATCTGGGTGCATTTTCAAAATCGTGGTTTCTACCTATTAATATTCTATCAATACCGCATAGGCACTAAATAAAAGGTATGCGTAAATGATAGAATGATTTCCGCTTCTGTAAGAAGAGAAAAACGAAAACTGACGTTGGAAGCGATGTTAGCAACAGCTGTAAGATAACGGCAAAACCCTTTATCTTACATGT
>Ga0256407_10010673_pt1 | contig 12856 bp, 9 predicted proteins | sample RumenRJG_04DNA_FD_193489 | JGI IMG/M metagenome (GOLD analysis project Ga0256407, IMG submission 193489) | Bovine rumen microbial communities from Lethbridge, Alberta, Canada - RJG_04 | ecosystem: Host-associated > Mammals > Digestive system > Stomach > Rumen | place: Canada: Alberta | collected... | reverse complement strand
GGCGTGATGTGGCCGACCATATCACTATTGCAGCTCGTACGCTGACCGAAGGCCTTTTCGGCATTCGCCCTGATGCTTTTAGCCATCGTTGTATCATTCATCCGGGATTCCCCGAGACGTGGGACAGCGCTTCTATCAGTACCCCTTATGTCAGTTATCGTTTCCGTCGACAGGGCAACCTGCTGATTTATGATATTACCCAGCATTTCCGTGAGGCCCAGCAGGTGGTTTTGCGCGTGAATTTGGGAAAAGGTGAGTATCGTGACATTCAGGGTACCGACGATGAACATCAGGTCATCACTGTCGATGCTCCCTTGAAGTTGCCAGAGGTCTATGTCTATAGCTCTTATGAAGAGACTTCGCCAACGCCGGAGGGTACCGAGGAACCAACGTTTGACTTGAAGTTCAAAAAGGTGGATTTATCAAAAAACTATAACGACTCTGTCTGCCATATCCGTCCGGAGGTTATTGACACTTTCTTCCGTAACCAGATTATCAAGGATGAATATCTGGTGATGGGTGTACCGTTCCGCACACCTGTCATAGGACCGAATATCGTCTGTGCTTCCCTGTCCGACCGCTATCCTGATCAGGTCAGTATCCCTCTCAAGGGACGTGCCACTAAAATGTGGCTGTTGCTGGCTGGTACTACCTCTACCCGTGAGAGTCGCATGGTCAATGGTTTGCTTGTTGCTCGCTATGAGGATGGTACTGCTGATACTTTGAGACTGGTAAACCCCGACAACTGGTGTCCCGTTGAACAAGATTATTATGTCAACGACTATTCTTTCCGTGTGCTGCAGCCAAGACCCTACCGGGTTAGCTTTGATACGGGTATTGTCAGTCGAAATCTTAGCAAGGCGATGGGAATCAAGGGAACTAATGACTTGATGATTCCAGGTGGGGCTGCCCAAATGCTGTGCATGTCGTTAAATCCTGAGAAGAAGATTATTGCACTCGATATTATCCCACAATCCAATGATGTTGTTGTTGGACTGATGGGGCTTACCTTGCAGTAAACGTTAGTAACTAAAAATATTAGTTAACGGAATTTAAAAACTAATAGTTTTAGTTGTATGTAACGAAAACTTTTAGTTACTTTGCAGCAGATATTGATTTTGACGCATCAAATTGGTAAAACCAAAACTCTGAAACAATGAAGAAACTGACCAACAAGGAAAAGGAAATTATGACGCTGTACTGGCAGCATGGTCCAATGTTCGTGCGCGAGTTGCAGGAACATTATGACGAGCCACGTCCACACTTCAATACGTTGTCGACCATCGTCCGCATCCTGGAGCGTGAAGGCTATCTAGGCCACAAGCAGTTTGGCAATACCTATCAGTACTATCCGTTGGTGTCGGAGAAGGAGTATGGTCGCTCGTCTATTGCGGGTGTCATCAAGAACTACTTCAACGACTCCTACCTCAGTGCTGTCTCCGCGTTTGTCAAAGAAGAAAAGATTAGCGTAGACGAGCTGCGCGAACTCATAGACCAAATAGAGAATAGTGAAAAGTGAATAGTGAATAGTGGAAAGTGAATAGTATGACAGGCTTTCTGATTTATGACGCTAAGGTAGCGGTACTCATCGTAGTGTTCTACATGTTCTACCGTCTGTTGCTCTCGAAGGAGACCTTCCATCGGGTAAACCGCGTGGTACTGCTGTCGACGGCTCTGCTGTCGTTCGTGTTGCCGCTGTGTGTCATCACGACACATCAGACGGTGGTGCTCGATGCCGTGCCTGTCGTGTCTGTAGGCGACTTGCGTCCAGAAGTGTTAGAAGAGGAATCCTCGACACCCTGGTGGCAGCTTGTTATACCTATCCTATATATTATAGGTGTACTGGCCACGCTGAGTCACACCTTGCTGTCTGTATGGAAAGTCATGATGCTGGTGCGTCGCAGCGAGCGTTATCCGCAAGCCGATGGTACTACGCTCTGCGTAGTCAAAGACGATGTACCGCCATTCAGTTTCTGCTCTTTTATTGTCATGAACCATAGCGACTACGAGGCCAACGATGCCGCCGTACTCGCCCATGAACGGGGACATGTCCGTCAGCACCATTCGTGCGACGTACTCCTCGTGGACCTCCTCACCGCCCTCCAGTGGTTTAATCCCGCTATGTGGATGTTGCGCGCCGACCTGCGTGCTATCCATGAATACGAGGCCGACGGTGCAGTACTCTCTCAAGGGATTAACGCGCGTCAATATCAATATCTGTTAATCACCAAGGCCGCAAGCATTGGCGGGTACTCCATTGCCAACGGTATCTCTCACAGTACCCTTAAAAACCGTATAACCATGATGTTACATAAGAAATCACCGCGTAGCAGTTTCATGAAGCTGCTCGCCCTCATCCCTATCGTAGGTGTTGCCCTCGCTCTGAATGCTGAGACTGTCAATGACTATGTCTATCAGCAGCCTCCTAAGAAGATTGTCAAGAAGGGTAAGCAAAAAGCGACCGTTAAAATGGGACCAATCAATGAGATTGTTGTTGTGGAGCAAGCGCCTGCCACCCAAGGAAAAGTGGAACCCGTTGAAATGCCCAACGCTATGAAGGTTGAAAAAGCAGAGAAAGAAGCCTTCGACGTGGTGGAGCAGATGCCCCAGTTCCCTGGCGGTCCTGCTGCCCTGATGCAATTTCTTTCTTCGAACGTGAAATATCCGAAGGAAGCCTTTGAACAAGGCATCCAAGGGCGCGTCATCGCCAACTTCGTCGTTGAAAAAGATGGTAGTATTACTGAGGCTCGTATCGTCAAAAGTGTAGATCCGTCGCTCGATACCGAAGCCTTGCGTGTCGTCAATGCTATGCCTAATTGGACACCAGGCATGCAGAGCGGTGAAGCTGTTCGCGTGAAGTACACTGTGCCTATCACATTTAGACTGCAGGGCGGCAGTACGGAAAAAGTAGCAGAAAAATACATTCTGGAGATTGACGGCAAGGTGGCTGATGACTCCGAGATTGGCAACATTCCCCCAGGCGACATCAAGAGCATGCACATCGAAAAGGGCGAGAACGGACAACCCAAGAAAATCATCATCACGACCAAGAAAAAGGAATAAGCACACTCTCTCGTATATGTTAAAAAGCACACTCATCGTGTTTCCCCTCGTACTCTTGCTGGTAAGTCCTGCAAGAGGCGAGGATTTTACTATAACCCTTAGGGTCGATTCAGCCATTGCTAGTCAGCCACAGCAGGTGTATCTGTATTCGCAGATAGAGCGCGAAATGACGTTGCACGATAGCATCAGCATCGACTCGGTGCATCGTCAGGGAACGTTGCATGGAATGGTGCCTTACGAATACAATGTCAATCTGATGTTCAGTCGTCGTGGCCCTGGCATTGTACCCGTCGTTGTGAAGAATGGTGATCAGGTGAAGATACATGTGGGCGACGAGGACGATGGCTTCAATATTCGTTATATTGATAGGGTAGAGGGCTCGCCTTCTACGCTAGAATACGTACGCTATTATCAACAGCTGGACAGTATCAAGGAACTGAACCGCAAGGTTTCTCGGCAGATGGAACGTTATGGGATAACGAAGCAGGAGGCAGACTCATTGGGTAAGATTCGTCATGAACTGGATATGGCTAAGGAGCGACTGGCATTGCATTATGCCAATACAGGTAAGAGCCCTTACGGAGTATTAGGTGCAGCATCTAGAGTCTATGGTTCGCACAGGCTGAATCCTTCCATGCACGGCTACACGGAAAAGGAGGTTGACCAGATGATGCACTCGGTATTGAAACGTTTTCGTGACTATCCTCCTATCCAGGCTTTCGTCAACGACAGTGTGCTTGGCAGGAACTACATGTCCGCCGAGAGCTTTGCCATCAATAGTACGTTCTGGAAACGCTATAGTCGACGGTTTTTCGATGAGACGGAAGACTCCATTATACAACCTTTGAAAGTGGGTGACTACATGAATGTGCTCCATCTGAATAATTATCGCGGGCAGTACCTCTATGTCGATTTCTGGGCTTCGTGGTGTGAGCCATGCCTACAGCAGATGCCTAACATCAAGATGGCGGCACAGCTGTTTTCGGAGAACTTGGTGGTGGTGCTGGTGTCGATGGACAAGGAATCCAAGCAATGGTGGAAAACCGTAAAGGAACTGGACTTGCGCAGTCATCCGAAAGACGAGCACCCTTACGAGATAATAAACCTTCGAGCCTTTAACGACAAGGCGGGTAAGATGTTACCTGAGGTGAAGCGCCTCGACATTCGAACCATTCCGCATAACTATCTCGTAGATCGCACAGGACGCATCATCGCCAAGAACATCAGTAGCAATCTGCTGATAGACCGCATGAAAGAACTATTAGAAAGAGAGCACAAACGATGAAAAGAATACTGACGACATTTTTTATTTCTCACATCTCATTCCTCATTTTATCTGCTACCCCAGCAGATAGTTTACGTATACAGGCAAAACAACTGTTTGAGCGAGGGTACTATGCCCAAAGCATCGACTTGCTCGGAAATATCAGCGAGGACAGTCTGACTCTTGACGATATGCGTCTGCGCTACGACTGTTTCTGTCAGACCGGACAGATAGACTCGCTAGTCTATTGGGGCAAACGTGTGCTAAAACGCAATCCTATGGCAGATATCATTCCCGATCTGACCTATCGCCTGAACAACGCAGATAAAGAACATGTAAACCCTGGGCTGGTAATTGAGATTTGTGAGCGTTATAAGCAGCAAGATGCCACCCACATCTTAGTGAATCGTCAGTTAGCAGATGCTTACTATCTGGTGGGCAACTATGACTTGGCACTACGCGAATTGGCTAATCTTGAGGCATTGGGCGATTCCTGCTTCAAGGTGCTCTATACCAAAGGTTTGATATATATGAACACTGCCCAATATGGTGATGCCTATGATTATCTCTCACGAGCCACAGCCCGACACAACGATACACATGGCTATTGTCTCTTCTTGTTAGGCATTGCAGCCAATAAGATAGGATTAGGTGCTGAAGCACTAGGCTATTTGAGCGAGGCAGAGAAACTGATGGTTCCTGACCGTAAGACCCTGTTTCGCCTGCATCAGGAATTGGCAGAATCGTTCCGTATGAAAGGAGAACCCGACTTCCGCTTGCAAGAGCTAGAGGAGTGTATGCGCTATGCTGAGGAAAAGGACGTCAATACCCTCACTTATCAGATGGGTAAATGCTATCTGCAACTACGCCAGTTCGACAAAGCTCGTGAAACCCTCAGCCGATTTCTTGAAGCTACTAAGGATAAGGAATATAACAATTCAATCAAATCCATGCGTCAGTCAGCAGAAGAATGCCTCCGCATGATGATGTGGTGATGATAATAAAGTTTAAGAAAATCTTAATTTATTAATTACTAAGAATTTATAAACTATTTTTCATACACTCTTTAACGAAGAATCTTTATCTTTGCAGCATCAATCCGATGCAACCATAAATGATTAGATTCTTCATTTTGATAATATGCCTGTCAGCCTTGGCCGTGATGGCCAAGGCACAGGTTTCTTCTGACGAGAAAAAGGTCAGCATACCTGACTCCATGAAGAGTCCGGCAGACGACTTCGAAGAATGGTTGCGCAACGAACCCATGAAACCTGAACAGCATGACAGTTCTGTGCTGCGCCCCATGCCGCCTCGCATAGAGCGTGTCTCTCCTGACAAACTGGCTTCTTTGCGCTCTAATAAGATAGGAGTGGTTATCATGACGCCCAAGTTACGTCAGGATATGCGGTTGGCCTATCAGAGTCATTTCCTTGAACAGCAACGCAAGGAGCAGGCTGGCGGTGCTATGACCGTAGGTGTCAATCCTTTGTCCTTGATAGCCCTTGCCGTAAAGAAAATCTTCCCCAAGCGCAAGTCGAAGAAGGAACGACAGCGCGAGAAACTCCAACAGATATTGGATAACTATTGAATATTACAAGAATTCCCCACAAGTTGTTGCAACTTTTCTGCCTGTTTTTTACGTCTAACAGACAAAAGAATAAAAACACCAATCAAAGGGACCTCTGATTGCCCGACGTCCACAACATCAGCCACTATCGCCGCCAAGACTCCTCTGCACCGTATCAGCTCATCAGTGAGATACAAGTCACAGAAATGCCCCTCCTCTTTGCCGAGCAGTGACTGTCAGACCTTGCGTATGGCTTAGCTGTTCTCACGTGCGGGACAGCTGTAGCAGGTGACGAGACAGGCTATCCCAGTGATGAGACAGCTGTAGCGGTGGAAAAGTGGTAGGAGTTTTCCAAAAGTGGTACGACTTTTCAGAAAGTGGTACCACTTTTTCGTGTATTAGCTGTTCCCGCGCGCAGGAACAGCTGTCCCGTTGCTGGGACAAGCTAATACAGCGCTGGGATGAGCTGATACGGAGATGAGACAGGCTGATACAGAGGCGAGAAGGGCCATCTCGCGCCCGTGCGCGATCGCCTGCGTCGCGCGGGAGAAGTTTTCGGAAAATTGCTTTCACTTTCACAGTCGCCTTTCTACTGGGCTTTCAAGGCCATTTCCTTGTTTTTGACGTTTCACGAACGTTTCACCGATTTTGTGAAAGCAATGTGAAACGTCCGCAACGCTTCGCGCATGCCAGGAACGCCCGCGAACCTTTATTTACAGGGACTTTCTGGATTGACTGTGAAGGTGAAAGCATTTTTTTGATTTTTGTTTTGTAGTGTGCAAACTTATTCGTACTTTGACTTCGTCGAATGTACTTTCGTTCGACAATAAAAACAAAATAATGAGATTTTGTTTTGTATTGTGCTCACTTATTCGTACCTTTGCCAACAATATGCAGAAATTAGTTGAACTATACAAGAGGTGGAGTGGGGAAGAGCCCCAGAATGTACAACAGCTGACGGCTGGTGGAAGTAATCGTGAGTACTATCGCTTGACTTCTTCGGAGGGTAAGAGCGTCATAGGCTGTGTGGGTACCAGCCGTGACGAGAATCATGCCTTTGTCTATTTGGCCAAGCATTTTACGGAATGTAAGTTGCCTGTCCCCACGATTCTTGCTGTCAGCGATGATGAGCTGCGCTATATTCAGACGGATTTGGGTTCCATGTCGTTGTTCGACGCCATTCGTGGTGGTCGTGAGGCTGGTGGCCGTTATACGCTGAAGGAGCAGGAACTGTTGCGCCGTACCATCCGTCAGTTGCCGAATGTCCAGTTGCGTGGTGCCCATGAGCTTGACTTCACTAACTGCTATCCGCAGCCGGAGTTTGATACCAACTCCGTACTCTTCGATTTCAACTACTTCAAATACTGTTTCCTGAAAGCTACGGAGATAGACTTCCATGAGATGAAGCTGGAGGCCGACTTTCGCCTGTTGGCAAAGGACCTGACAGAAGCCGGTGACGAGCAATGCTTTCTCTATCGTGACTTCCAGGCGCGAAATATCATGTTGGTAGACAGCCCACAGCCTGCAGCCCATAGTCCACAGCCCTACTTTATTGATTTCCAGGGTGGTCGCCGTGGTCCGTACTACTACGACCTAGCGTCGTTCCTGTGGCAGGCCTCGGCAAAGTATCCACACAAGCTGCGTCGCGAATTGGTCTATGAATACTACAACGCCCTGAAGCAGTTGACCGAGGTGCCAACGCCCCATCGCTTTGTTGAGCGCCTCAGCCTGTTTGTGCTGTTCCGTCAGTTGCAGGTGCTGGGTGCCTATGGTTTCCGTGGCTACTTCGAGCGCAAGGCCCACTTCATCGAGTCTATTCCGCCTGCTATGCAGAATATCCGTGAGTTGCTCGACGAGCGTAACTTCCCCTATCCGTATCTGGTCGGTGTGCTGCGCCGCTTGACGGAGCTGCCTCAGTTCCAGTATGTGGAGGCTACAGTCAGTCGTGCCGATGGTTACAAGACGACAGACCTGAACCCCTACAAGCCCCACCCGCAGGACGGTCCTGCCACGTTCTCCAAGTACGATGCCCAGGGACCGCTGGTGGTGCGCGTCTATAGCTTCTCGTATACCAAGGGCATTCCTGAGGATGAGAGCGGCAATGGTGGTGGCTATGTCTTTGACTGTCGTAGCACGCACAACCCTGGCCGTTATGAGCCGTATAAGCAACTGACAGGTCTGGACGAACCCGTTATCCGTTTCCTGGAGGACGATGGCGAGATACTGACGTTCTTGGACAGCGTCTATAAACTGGCGGATGCCCATGTACGTCGCTATATCCAGCGTGGATTTACCTCGTTGATGTTCTGCTTTGGCTGTACGGGTGGTCAGCACCGTTCTGTTTATAGTGCACAACATCTGGCCGAACATATCCATGAGAAGTTTGGCATCGAGGTGCGCATCTGTCATAGGGAACAAAAAATTACCCAGACGCTGTCGAGCGTTGGGTAATTCTCTGACCTTGTATTTGTTGGTAATTCTTATACTTTTATCATCTGGCCATTAGCGCCAGATGATTTTTTTACCGTTCTGAATATATATGTTGCCCTTCTGTGGCGTTGCAACCTTGTTACCCAGCAGGTCGTAGATGTCTGATGTCTGCTGTTTGACGTCTGCTGCCATAATATCCTCGATACCGTTGGTTTCGCCGAGAACAGCCTCAATGGCGATAGACTTGCAGCTTTTAGGGGTCATAACGAGTTCGGCGCCCTCGTATTCCTTGGTGCTCTTGCTGCCGGAGTTGGCTGTGGTGACAACCTTCCAGCCTGTTACAACCTTGCCTTCAGGAGCGGTAGCCACGATGGTCAGCTGACGGTTGGGGAAGAACTTACCGTCGAAGACACCTTCTGAGAGCGGAATGTCGTTGACGCTTACGGTTTCAGGCATGTCGGTAACACCCTTATTGATGGTTACGGGGAAAGCTGTACCGAGACTCCACTGGTTGCTTAAGTGGCTCAAGAAGTTGTCTGTACGAGAGGGATGGACTGTTGTCTCTTGTTTTTGTGTCCACCAATTATAGGAAGTTTCAGTATATCCTGTAAGCCACTTCTTGGCATTCTCGAATTTCTGGTTGATCTGGTCACGGCTACTACCATCCCATGTATTGTATTTGGCGCAGTGGGCCACAAATTCATCCATGGCCTCCGCCTTAATGAGGTCAATTATCTCGCCAGTACCATTGCCGTTCATGAAGTCACCCATAAAGACGCAGCACTTGTCGATGAACATGTTCTTCAGTTCCTCGTTCTCCAACATGTTCTTGATGAGACGCGTTGCTGGTTCTGAGAAGGCCCATGCGCTGCCACTGTCCGAGCTGGGATTGTAGAGTAGGTTGATGGTGTTATAGTCATTTTGACGGCCATAGAGTCCCAGTCCGAAGTCGGTATCCTTGACGATAACACGGAATCTCTTGGGCAATCCTGACTTTGTGTCGTCATTGTTGGGACGCCAGAAAACGAGGTTGTTGCCTGGGAAGTCGATGTTGCCGTAGAACAGGTTCATCACCATGACGTTCAGATATTCGCTGACGTCGAGCCATTCCTCATATTCTGCCTTGGTGTGCCCCTTCTCACTATAGAAGGCCTTGAAGTTGTCATAGAACTCTGTGTCACCTTCCTTCAACTCCTCAATAAACTTGTCAACATTGTTCACCTGCTCGTGGCTAATCTCCACCATGTCCACATCCTCCAGCCCGTCGTAGTTGCTGTAGATGTTGTCGGCATTAGAGCGCTCACGGATATTGAGCATACCCATGTATTCACCATTGATATAGAGCACGGCAGAGTGACCAGCCTGCCAGTCGAGGTCAATGTGGCTGGCCATGGTGCGCTGGATGATGAGATCGCGGAAATAGAGGTCGCCAAAGTCGTTTCCACCATCGCGCAGGGAGAATGACTTGAACTTCGTGACTCCAGGCTTCTGGTCTGGGAAGAACTCGTACTGGAACTGCTTGTGGTCAGGGTCGAAACGCTTGTTGGCATAGAACACCATCGACTTGAGGGCATTGCCACGCGACTGTCCACCCTGGATGCGCGTTTCGCTGAGTTGGTTGAAAGCACTCTCTTCGCCCTCGACAGGGAAAAACTCGATGTTGACGGGACGACGCCAGTCGTGGGTCTTCTTATCCTCCTTGCTGTTGTTGTTGGCAAAGAGGCCAATCGATGCATCGTTCAAGTATTTGTCGTTGGTCAGGACAGAGAAGACGGGAGTCGTCATCTCTCTTGGGTGGAAGATGTACGATTGGGCCGTGCTCATGGGCGACAGCCAGCCGTCGCAGAATACCTTCGCACGAATGGCTGTAGTCTTGGTGATGCTGATGGTGCTTGTGTACTTCGTGCTGGTGGCCTTGGGTTCGCTACCGTCCTTGGTATAGCGGATGACTGCACCCTCAGGGGCACCTTCTGGCAGACTTAACTTAAGGTTGATGGTGGCGTTGCCTGTGACGACACGACCTGTTTCGCTGAATACGGGAGCGCCGAGAATCTGATTGCCGTCGCAAATGTTACCGCTGTTGGCCTTGCCAGGGGTTGGCGTCAGCTGGTAGCCCCACTCGTCAGCACCGTCGGTTTTGCGACCATAGGCCACATCGGGAGCGGGCATCTTGGCTATCTTCTCTAGTTTGTCAACAGCCTCGTCACCCTTAAACAGATAGAGATTGCCGTCCTTGCCTGATTCCAGACGGAAACTGGTGTGCAGGCCCTTCTCTTCCTTGTCGCAGTAGATGAGGACATAGCCCTTGGCAGGTACTTCCTGGGCGGGCAACTGCCAGGCCTTAGCAACCTTGTTCTTGCTGCCGATTTTGTAGTCTTTCAGGTTAATGGCGGCATCTGTGGGGTTGTAGAGTTCCACCCAAGAGTCGGGAAACTCTTTCATGTCGTCCATGATGCACTCTATGTTCGACTGCATCAGCTCATTGATTACCAGGTTCTGCGCCTGTGTGCTCAGCGCAGTAGTCAGGATGGTTAAGATGAAGTAAATACGTTTCATTTTTTTCTTGTCAGTTAGTTTCATGCTGCAAAGGTAGTAAAAGTATTGCTGACAATAGATTGTCAGATTACACTTTTTCTTCCAATGCTACATAAGACAAAGTTTATGTGACACAGGATGGCAAAAGTACAAAAATCTTTTGGAAAGATAATGTGTTTTGCAGGAAAAATAGTACCTTTGCACCCCGCAAACGACTAGATAATGGCTGAACAATCCCTGAAGCGACAACTGAAAGTGCTGACCATCCCAGTATTTATTGAGATGGCCTTGGTGATGCTGTTGGGTGCCGTAGACACCGTGATGCTGAGCCGCTATAGCGACAACAGTGTGGCGGCGGTGGGACTGGACAATCAGCTGATGTCGCTCGTATTCCTGGTGTATCAGTTTTTTTCGATGGGTGCTGCCATCCTCTGTGCACAGTATATCGGTGCCGGACTGCGGAAACGGTTGGTGCAGGTGGTGGGAATGGCACTGGTGGTGAATCTGGCACTCGGAATGGTGGTCAGTGCCCTGCTGTTCCTGTATGCGGAGCAGTTGCTGCAGCTGATGGGCCTGCGCCCAGAGCTGATGGATGATGGTGTGGCGTATCTCAAGCTGACAGGTGCACTATCGTTCTTTCAGGCCCTATCGCTGACGTTCTCTGCCTCGCTGCGTAGTGCCGACAAGGTCATCTATCCGATGGTGGTGACAGGTGTTGTCAACGTGCTGAACATCCTCGGCAACTATGCCCTTATCTTCGGCCATTGGGGCTGTCCGCAGCTGGGTGTCGAGGGTGCTGCCATTGCTACGGCTGCCAGTCGCGCCATTGCAATGGTGCTGTTAGCGGTTATCCATTTCAGAAAGCATATCCCAAAGTTCCCGCTGCACTATTTCCGTCCTATGCCGTGGGAGGAACTGAAGAACCTGTTGTATATCGGCATCCCTGCCATGAGCGAGAATATCTCGTACAGTCTGTCGCAGGTGGTTATCACCTATTTTATAAATCAGATTAGCAACGAGGCCCTGGCAGCCAGGACCTACTGTGCCAACATGATCATGTTTGTCTATCTGTTCTGCCTCAGCATCACGCAGGGCGGCGACATCCTGGTGGGGCACCTCGTCGGACAACGACGCCATCAGGCTGCATATATCCTTGGCAACTACTTCTTCCGCTGGTCGATGATTATCACGCTGACGGGTTCTGTATTGTTAGCCATCACGGGTGAAGGCATTCTCAGTGCCTTTACCGACAATCAGGAAATCATTGCGATGGGCGTATGGGTGCTTGTGGTGGATGTCTTCCTGGAGGTTGGGCGCACGGCTAATATCTTTGCCGGCAGCACGCTGAGAGCCACAGGCGATACCGTCTATCCCTTTGTCGTGGGTGTTATCTTCCAATGGAGTGTTGCTGTGGGAGTGAGTTACGTCTTCGGCATCCCTTTGGGTTATGGTCTTGTGGGCATGTGGATAGGTTTTGCGCTCGACGAGAACATCCGTGGTGTCATCCTCGTGCGTCGCTGGCGGTCAGGGAAGTGGAGGGCCAAAGGCTTCGTCAGGGAACAGTAAAGGTACTTTCGTTCGACAATAAAAACAAAATAGTGAGATTTTGTTTTGTATTGTGCTCACTTATTCGTACCTTTGCACCCGCAAATGAAGAAGTTTATCGTCATATTGGTAGTAGTAGCTGGGCTGGCGGCCTGTGGCAACAGACGACAGAAGGAGGTGGAGCAGTTCAGGATGAAGGTGCGCTCAGAGTTTCTGAAGGAGAAACTGGCAAAGGCGCAGCAAGAGTTGGCGCTTACTGACAGCATCATGCAGGCACGCGGTGGCGAGGTGGACTCTACACCAGGCTATCTGGATTCGCTGGAGATGGCTGCCGACGTGCAAGGCGCCCAGATACGCTATATCCACAAGAAACAGAAAGACCTGCAATAATTTGGTCAATTCATTGGAATTGTTTACCTTTGCACCGAATTATGGCTAATAACGAAGCAAAG
>Ga0256407_10010670_pt1 | contig 12857 bp, 6 predicted proteins | sample RumenRJG_04DNA_FD_193489 | JGI IMG/M metagenome (GOLD analysis project Ga0256407, IMG submission 193489) | Bovine rumen microbial communities from Lethbridge, Alberta, Canada - RJG_04 | ecosystem: Host-associated > Mammals > Digestive system > Stomach > Rumen | place: Canada: Alberta | collected... | reverse complement strand
AGTACAGTTCATAGGAATAGGGAAAATATTATCTTGAGAGCGAGAAACTGTAGCCATAGCGTAAATCCAAAACAAATCTATATAGGGTACAGTATACCCCATATAGATTTGTTTTTCAAGTACCGAGTGGTCAAAAAAAATTTTTTTTTGAGGGTAAAAAAACAAAAACCTTTGATATTACAAGGGGTTAACGATTCTATTTCTGAAATTCTTTAGTAGATTATGATCATGGGGTAATTTTGATCAAAAGTTAAGGTATTATGTATGAATATACAGGTCGTAATGTCATTGCATATTATTCAGGCTTTTTACAGAAGCCCAGGGTGATGTCGCAATTAATGATAACGATAAAAATGCACTGATGCAGACTGTATATAGTTTGGATAAGACAAAGGGATTAGATATTATTTTACACACCCGGGTGGTAATACAACTCTACGGAGTCAATTGTAAATTATTTACGTTCTTTATATGGTAATAATATACGAGCGTTTATTCCTCAAATAGCCATGTCAGCTGATACTGTGATAGCCCATTCTTGCAAGGAAATTGTTATGGAGAAACAATCAAACATTGATCAATGATACAAAAGTCAAGAAAACGCCGTGTTTATCGCAATTCATCCCGCCACCTGTAGAGGTGGGGGATTTCTTGCTCACGGCGTGTTAAACCAGTCATGCAGAATAAAAGGCATGCTGAAAAACACAAAAATTTTCAGTGCCTATTTAAGTTTTTTACATGTTACAGCACAGTGCTTTTTATAAAAGCAGATACCGCAGGCATATATGTTTTTTACCAGCGGATCTTCCATGAATTCTGCCGCGTATCCTCTTTCCGATACCTGCTTCAGCGCATTTTCGGCAATGGTTACCCGGGCGCCGAACGGCTTTCCTGTCTGCTTTAATTCAAGAACTGCTACGGTTTCACTGTCCTTTGATGCAACTATAAGATCCACATATCCGTCACCTGACTCCATATTGGACTGCTGCTCCTCAACCAGAGATGCTCCGTTTACCAGCAGTCCGTTCATGAATCTGTGATAATAGTTTTCCTTCGGAGCTCTGGTTGAAAAATCTCTTACTGATACATATTTGGACAGCAGATTGTTCAGATTATTCTGTATTCCTTCTGCATTTCCGGCAAACAAGGCCTTTATCAAATCAGCTGTATAATTCTTCCTTTCCGTATTGTTTTCATAATATTCCATGATTTTGGATTTGAAGCATTTTGTTATTTCCTTGTTCGGAATATACAGTTCACAGCGTATTCCGGCATCGGTTTCAAGATTTTGAACTGTTGCCGGATTAAAGGTCAAATATCCCGTGTACAGCAGCAAAGTCCAGAAGTCGTTTATATTATGATTCCTCAAATCGCCGTAGCACAGAGACGGTTTGACATCCGCCGTGATTGATTTGCCGTCCAGCAGGGCCTGCATCTGATCTGTATCTTCAGGATTGATAAATCCCATGAATTCTTCTATTACATCGTTACCGCTGGTGTTAATCCAGTAGTTGTCCGCAGATATAAGTTTCTTATCTTCTTCAGTGTTTTCACGGTTGTCATCACAGAACGACATCACATCCCACGGACAGTACATATGAATTTTTCCGAAATTATATCCGTCGTAATTATTTTTCACTTCTTCATAACAGTCAGCAAGACCGTAGTATGTCAGAACCTCTTTGGTTTCTTCGTCAGTGAATCCTATTCCCCGTGATAAATCATTCTTTCCTGAATCAAGTACAGAACATATCTTAAAATTATTGAGACCGGTAAAAATACTTTCCTTTGCCGCTCTCAGACATCCGGTAAGTACGGCCCGTTCAAGATATTCATTGGTTTTAAGAGCATTGCTCAGCATCGGTCCCATGATATCAACCATCTCGCGGTAGTATCCGAAATGAGCAGCCTTGGCTATAGGCACATCATATTCATCTATGAGCAGTATCGGTCTTTTTCCATGATATCTGTAAAGAAGATAGATCAACGTTCTTAAAGAATTAGTTATGCAGGTTTTATCGGTCTGATCTTTCAGTAAATCATAATCCAGCAAATTCAGATAACTCTGCATTTCCTCTTCCGTGAAATTCACACTGGATTTTATATATTTAAAATCAGCAGCCAGACTGGATATAACAAATGCCATCTGATTATAAGCATCATCAAATTTTTGATGGGCAATTGATTTAAATGTCAGAAAAACAACCGGGAATTTTCCCATATTCTTATTGCAGAACTCTTTGTCTTTGAAGATTTCGGTATCCCTGAACCATTTTTCCTGGCGGGAAACATCTCCGGGATTTTCGGGATTAAGTGAAAGAAAATCATAGAATGTTGACATTGTCAGAGTTTTTCCGAATCTTCTCGGACGGGTTATTAGCATAACCTTGGATGGATTTTCCTTGAATACCGTTCTGATAAAGGGGGTTTTATCAACATAGTAGCTGTCATTTTCAATGAAATCATGAAAAAATTCATTGCCTACACCAACAGTTTTCATTCCTTGACTTCTCCTTCAAAGCATCGGTACAAATACACCTCTAGTTTACCACAGATGTCAGTCCGACTGTGTGATAAGCTTTATACTACATAAACAATGTACTGAGGCAAACAGAAAATCTCTTCAAATTATATTAATTAATAAGTCACTGTCTTATTGCGATCGAATATGATATTTAAATGTAGTCCTTTGTAATTCCGGTGCTATCATCATTATTGTGAACAGAGCAGGCATTTTTATCTCTAAATTCAAGCCTATCATCTGAAATTATATTTCTGCAGTCATATGAATTACATTTTTTTTCAAACCTGTTTTTTTATCCGAGGAAAAGTTTCAATGCTGAAAGTCAGATAAAAAAAATCAATTTCCTTTATATTCTTCGATTTTCTCCATATGCGGAAAAAATCTGATATCAATTCTTCGGTTCTTTGCATTGGAATCATTTTCAGACAAAGGATAAACAGCATCCCCGCATGCCTCCGGTGTTCTGAATTTACTGTCACCTTCATTGGAACACGGATTGGGTCTCATATCCGCATAACCGCTTACCGAAAACAGCGGTCTGCCGTCGGTGTTTCTGTACTTTTCCAGACTTTTTTCACTGTATTCATTCATGGTGTTCCAGACTGAAATGGCTCTAAGAGTCGACAGTCCCCAGTTGCCGAAAAGTCTGCTGTTGTTGTAGAAAACCTTGTCGGTATGACCTTCAATAAAAATTGTATCAATAAAATGGATGCGGTTCCCGGAATCTGCATTCTTCATTAATACGGAACTGATTTCGTCGGTAAGAATTCTTACCGTCTGATCATACTGTCTTGGAATGCTGTATTCGCCGCTCTCGAATTTCAGTTCTGAGTCCAGAACATGTATTACATTGTTTTTTTTATCCAGGGAAACATTAATACCCTTTCTTTTAAGATCAGAGGTAATCAGAGCCATGATTTCATGAGTCTTCTCTTCCGGCTCCTTAATCTGCGAATTCACGGTTTTAATGTGTTCTTCAAGTTTATGCTCCCGTTCGGCCATAAGTTTTATTTTTTCATTCAGAGCGGCTTCTCTTTCCTGGAGATCCCTGTACCTGGTGTTTTCCTCACGGTTGAGATACATCATGGTCATAATGATCAGAAGAAAAATAAACAGCAGACCGGTCATAATATCGGAAAAGGACATCCATCCTTCCGTTGAATAATTTTCCTGTAACGGCTTTCTAGATTTTTTCATTTTCAACTCAACTATTTTTTAAACACAAGCTACCGGAATTTTCCGTTCTTGCAACAGGGACTCATTTTACCGGCTCATCACTCTTCCGTCAGGCCGGAAAATTTCCAATCCGGAATTTTAAAATTTTTATATTCAAAAGCAACTGTTTTCATGATACTGTCAATGACAACATCATGCGGAAGACCGAATTCCCTCAGATCGCAGGTCAGCGACGGTTTCACATTATCCAGCACCGCGGCCGATTCACCGGCAAGACTGATCTCTATCAACGTGGCGTTAAAAATCACACAGTAGGATGAATCGCTGAAGGAAAAATAAATTTTACTTCTGGAATTCGAATGTTCACAGAAAATATAAAAATCATAAACCCGGTTTTCATAATTAATCAGAAATTTAGTTTCCGTAACTCTGCTCAGGTTGAACAGTTTGAAATTCTGATTGAAATTACTTGTATCCACAATGTTTTCACCGCCGGCACTTTTATAGTACTTCGCAAATATTGCACTGATGCATTCCCTGAAGTACCGCACCGCCCTGACAATCTGAACATCAGGCTCCGTCTTTCCGTAACGGCAGTAATTATAAAAATATCCGCACATTTTATCTATCCACGGACAGTCACGGATCTGATCCTCGAAGGCGGATTTTATTTCACTGAACAGTTCCTCCCTGAATTCAAGGTTTTCATATCCAGCCGAATTCAAAATTCCGGAAGCCACCGCAAAATACGTTTTGCAGTTTACATACAAATCATAAAGAGGATATTTTTCGCGTTCGGCATCGGTTACGCATCGGGAATATATCTCACGGTACCGTTCAAAAAAAATGTCGAAGAAATCATTATATACGGAATCACCGTAATCCGCAGTTCCGCCGGAGTCTGCACCGTCACAACAGTCATATTTCTCAAGAATTTCAAAAACGGAATCCTTAACCGCCTGAGGCAGAAAATTTTTCCTGTTAAGACTTTCAAAAAAACCGGCAGCCAGACCGTGATCGATATCCGCACGCATTATAAGATCAGCAGCCCTTCGTAAAAGAGATGCGGTATACCCGTCAAGTGTTACAGGCTCTTCACCTTCGTGCACCAGAATTTTTCCGGCATACACCCGTTCGATATATTCCTCCGCCGCATTGTGCTCCAGGGCAATGAATCTGCAGACGGCAATATAAAAATCCCGGAAAAGAAGCATGCGGCTTCCCTCGCTGATGCGGTCACTGTCACGAAAATCAGAAAACAGCATCCGCCTCAGATCGCTTTCACCTCCAGTGTTTTCAATTCGTTCCTGCAGCGCTGCAAGCAGCAGTTCAGCCCTGAACAGACATGTGCATCTTTCCGCCGGATAAAGATTGATCCCGTCGGAATATGCGGTAATTAACTTCCTTATATCACTTTCCGCCGCACGTTCAAGACTGCCGTCAGTTCCGTATACCAGCGCCAGCGGCGGAACAATTCCTGCCGGATTCAAAGACTCACTGCTGATTTTCATGCTCATCTCCTTGAGTCAGCTCAGCTTCGGTATTCTGCAAATCACCTCTGCCGGAACAGGAAAATCCGTCAGGTTCAAAGGGTACGCAGACAATTTCGACACAGTGACAAAGATTGAAAAAATCCGGCAGAGACAGAAAAACAAACAGCGAAAAAACCGTGATCACGTCATCACTGACAAACTCCGCGGTCAGCATGCCGTTTTTCAGTTCGATGTTCAGTCCGGAATAATCAAGATCACAGCTGAAATTTTTTCTGAGTCTGATTTTCGAAAAAGTGAACAGCCGTGAAAGCACACCGTCCGCCGGAACGGCAGCATAATAGCGCACCCGGTTATCCCTTCCGTTTCGTTTAGTTTTATAAGCGGCTGTTATCCGTTTAAAGGCTGCCAGAGTGGATGCCGAAGATATTTTCACTGGTGAAAAATTATAAAAATCGTCTGATACATACGCATAATAAATGCAGGAAAATTCAGCGCGGACCCACGCCGAAAAATCTTTCAGCAGTCGTGAAGGCAGACATCCGCCACCGGATTTTTCAACAGCAGGAACAAGCCCGTCGCCATATCCGGAATATTTTCCGAAAATACGCGCGGCACTTAATTTTATTACGGCATCACGTGATACCAGATATTCGATCAGTTTTCTGCTGTCAATTTCAGCGAGAGAAAAAATATCCCGATAATCAATGCTGCTGAATACACTGTAATATTCATCGGCAAAATCCTGCAAATTCCTAAGATAAAGCATCAGATTAATGAACATGCCGCGGTCAAGAGGCGCCGCTGCCGCTTCATTTCCGTCGAACCAGACAATCAGAATAAGTTCATTGAATTTTATAAACAGCAGATCGTGAAGAGATGATGATCCGAGAGATATGAAATTCTGCTCCTTTAAACAGCAATCCAGAGAAGGATCACGGAGCAGGATTTCCTGCCGGCTGCGATAGGAAATAAAAAGTCTGCACGGTTCACTGCAGGCGGATTCCGAAAGCAGATATTTCAGAATATCCTTTTCGGTCAGTGTGCCGCCGGCTCGGGAAAGAGCTGGCTCTGTCTTTCTGTAGCGGCTGATTTTAAAAAACAGTTCGATGCACCTGCGGTTAAAATAATTTTTTACCGCATTCAATAAAGAGAAATTCCCGGCAAGATAATCTGCGGTGTCTCTTAAAAACGAGGATGCAGGTTCCGAATTTTTATTCTGAACACCGGTGCCGCAGCAGGTCAGTACGTTTATAAGAGCACTGCAGCTGCCGAATCTGTTCAGATACTCCCCGATACTGCCGAAAGCCTCAAAATAATCATGAAGGATCAGACTGCAGCAGCGGGCATTTTCGTCAGCAAGCTCACGAACCGGAATTCTACAGGTTTTCACAAAAATATTTTTTGAGTCTGATTTTTCAGTTCCGCCGGCATCATTACCGGAAATTTCATGAAAAACAAGAGCAAATTCCTGTTCCCGTTCATCTGAAGTTTTTTCAGTTCTGTATCCGGGACAAAAAGAATCATCGAAAGAAAAAAATTTATTTAAATAGCGGTACAGACGGACAAGACAATTAAGTACAGCTGGACATTTTCCCTGGTAGCCTGCTGTTTTCAGCAGCAGACAGACATAAAAATTTTTCCAGAAAGGAGTTTCCCTGTAACCGTCAATCATCAGCCCGCGGATAATTTTTCTGCATCCCGGCAATCCGGAAATTAATTTTTCAATGAATTTTTCCGGATCCCGGAATTCATCATCAAGCATTTTCATGACAGCGCTGCACAACCGCTGCTCTGAGCCTGTTTTCGGTGTGTTTTCAGTGATGTTTTTTTCTGCAGATGTATTTAGAAATATTTTTTTAAAGTCTCTTAAAAAAATTTCAGTTTCATTCCGAGGTTCGTAACAGTATTCCAGCGCCATGATTTTCATTTCAAAACAGTCAAGCAGAACTTTGAAAATACGCGGAATAAAAATTTTTTCCCTGCGGCGGATATCCGTATTTTTTTTTCGATTTGAAATTTCTGCAGAATTTTCGCCATGGCAGGAATCGGTGCCGTTTTCACCCGGGTCGCCTCCAGACCGGCATTCCAGCGGATTGAAGGAAAAATCACAGGGAACAAGTTCCATCAGATGCCCGGTTTCACGTGATAAGGGAGAGATGACAGTACCGAGATCAAGAGCATTGCAGTTGACAGCGGAACTGAAGTGCACTGCATCAAGGCGATCATAAAAAATCATGAATAATTTTCTTGCGCGATCGTAAATCCTTCGGCGGCGATCCTCTGAAGCGGATTTGACGTCGTACATCCACGGACGGTAATTCCGATCTCCCTTTATCTGCTCTGTTTCATCCGCGCCTTCGAAAGCAACAGGTAAATTTTTTTCGCTGTCGTTTTCTCCCGGGTTTTCGTAATTTCTCCGGCATATGAACAGCTGATATTCAAGAAATCCGCATAAATATTCAAGTGCCCGATCACCGAAATCAGCATGCATAGCGGGATCTGCGGTAAACGAATCGACTGCCCTGAAAAATTTTTTCAGTTCAAGATCAAGATCGAGCACGGTATTGCCGACCATCGAGATTACAGGTTCCATAACCTCGTCAATCTGTTTTTTCAACTGTTCGTAATCAAATAGCGCTGCCGACATAAAATTTTTTTTCTGCTCATCCGCAAATTAATTTTCAACCGTCAATTCTGTTTTTTCCCGGAAGTTCCTGCTTCGCGGACATGCTCTCCTCCGCTGATCCTTGCCAGATTGCCGAAGGCGTCCTTAAGACGTTCCATATTGTCCCTGACAACCTCAATCCAGCACCTGTTGAGTTCATCGATATTGTGACGCATCAGTTCGGTATTGTGCTCGCTTGAATTTCTGATCTGTTCCTGAATCCTGCGGTATTCCTGCTGCAGATCCAGTGTCAGTCCGTCTCTGAACTTTGCAATCTGAATATTTGATTCGCCAAGTCTGGTGATAATCTGATCCATATCCTTCTGATAGGTATTCTGATTATTGATAAATTCCCTGAACAGAGCCGTATTGCCGGCAAGCTGTTCCTGGAAGCGAGCCGATTCACTGAACAGTTCGTTAAGACGATCAATCCGCTGATTGATTTCCTTTACAAATCCGCTCATTATTTCCTGGTTGCCGGAAGCCGCACTCAGCATCTGCTGATACATGGCGGAAAAATTATCAAATGATTTATTCATTCGGGCGAAACTGTCGCCGAGATTCTGCAGTTTCGAGGCATAGCTGTCCGCATCACGCTGAATAGTTCCGAATTCCTTCTGAACCTCGTCAATCAGGGTTTTATGCTGAAGCTCCCACTGCTCGTATTTCTGCTTCACATGTTCGGCGGCATCATCATGAGCTCTTACCAGTTTGCCGGCGGCGGCCTCAAGTTCCCTGGACTGCTTGCCGAGAATTTCCAGCAGGCGCTTCTGGAACTCGTTCACCACATCCTTTACAATGCCGACAGTATGGTCGTTCACATCGGCAACATAAGCGGTGATTGCTTTTGCAATACGCTCGGCCATAACCGCCGAATTTCTGTCGATTCGGGCACCGAGCCTATTGATTGCACTCTGCACGGATTCCTTTTCATCAGAGCCGAGATACGGACAGAAAACACTGTCGATGTTTTCCTGAAGATTTTTTATGGTTCTGCTTGACGAATGCTTGGCCCAGGAAATAATAAAGGTATAGACAATACTGAAGAACACACCCCAGATGGATGTGATAAAGGCAGTTGATGCACCCTTGATCAGTTCCTTTATCTGCGGGATCATTTCGGCACTGTCGGCACCGATCCCGTAATCCCTGAGGGACGTAAGACTGAGAAGAAGACCGACGAATGTTCCAAGTACGCCCACTGCGGTAAGAACGGCCGGCATAATCATGCGGCTGTAATGCAGATGACTGCTTCCGACGGTTTCCTCGTTGAAATAGTCGGCGGCCGAATCCCTGCATCCGTACGCAACGGAGTTTCCGCATTTATAGGCAATCAGCGAACCGGCAAAAAGATTGAGAAAATGCATTCTGGATTTTGTAACCAGATCCGAAAGCGCCTGATCCGCCGTCTCCCTGAATCTGTTTTTATTGTTTTTTATTTCAATGAACAGCCGGCTGTTGATTTCCTTTGTTCTGCGCCTGTTCTCCTTCAGTACAATCCTGCATTTGAAGCACAGCGCAGTCAGATAAATCAGCGCGGTAAGAATCACCCAGAAAAATGAAATCACCTCGCTGGTCTGACCGTCAGTTCCGGCTCGCGGCAGAAGATTCAGAAACAGATCAAGCAGCGAATCTCTTGAGGAGGAAGCACCGCCGAACGCGTAATTGCAGGCGACCGCGGCAATTACGGCAATGCCGATTGCAATGCCGGCGGCAAAGGCTGTTTTCATCCATCTGTCTGAAATAATTCTGCCCTGATCGTCAGGATCTATGCCGTAAAAAAATGATTCCAGCTGTTTCTGCCGATCATGTTCATAAACCGGCTCCGCTGAAAAATTTTCAGCAACGGCAGGATCCCCGGAAAATTCACTGCGGGAAAATTTCTGCTTCTCCGGTGCCGGTTCCTCCGCTGTTCCGGTTACAGCGGCGGAAAAATTTTCCGCCGACGGCGCAGGATCGGCAAAAACATTTTTAACGGAATCGTTTTCATCATTGAGCATAACATCAATAACAGCGCAGATCCCCTTTGCAGACATTTTTTTTGAGGATGCCGTTTCCACATCCTTGGAAATCTTCACTGCATTGGTACGGGAAAACGCGATTATTTTTCTGCCGTTGAAAATCTGAATTTCATAGACAACATTCTGGGGAACCTTTTTCAGAAAATTGGCAAGACCGGGATTAAGATAAAACTTTGCAGTTCCAGTAACGGCCCGTTTCGGGTAAAGCAGAGAAAACAGAAGATTAGGTCCGGAATTTATCCAGTGAAACTGTTCATCCTTTTCATTCCATGCAATATCCAGTGACGGATCATCGTTTCTGATTACCTTTAAACTTAAATCCTCCGCTTTGACCTCTTCGGCAAAATCAAGAGTGAACTGATTGTCCGCAATATCAAATCTTATTCTGTTGTCCATATCTGTCTTTCGTTATTTCTTCATTATTCACTGTCATGTTTTTCAGACTTGTAGTTATTTCTTAAATCCGGCGGATCAGACCGCCGGAAAACGCGCCCTTTAATTTTTCGGACACATTGCTATCTGTGACGGATGCATATTGATGCTGAGCCCCGATTCAGGCAGAATGCCGCGGCAGGAAGGAACAGAAAAATCACAGCTTACCGACGGAAGCCGCTCTGCATTTTCATCAGAGCATTTAAGGGCGAAATCAACCCTGTAATCAGGATTGTTCATAACGCCTGCTCCCCCGCAGTCTATCAGATTTCCGTTCTTTTTAACCGTAAATGTTACACGGCGCTTTGACTGGTGCGATACATGATAATTGTAGATTATCTGTCTGCTGTCATCCGCCCTGGTGCTCAGATCTATTTCAAAATCTGCAAAATAGCACGGCACAGGTTTATTGCCGCCGTCAAGATTCACAATATCAGGATCATCCGGATTGCTTCCGGCTCTGCTGTTCTTTACCACATCGTCGTAATTAACCTTTTCGCCGGTGGTATTGTCAATAATATAGTTATCCTTCGGAGCATCGGTGTCGACAACCTTTACACCGTCTCCGGCGCCATCCTTTTCCTGCTTCGGTTTGTCACGCACCGGAGCGGTACCGGTTTTTCCGCTCTGCAGACCGTCGCCGTTTCCATCGGTCCCGATGTCAGTTTTGTCCTCTTTCGGCAGCGCACCGTCAGGCCGGTTTTCTGAGGAATTTTTTTGATCTGCGGGATCCGGCACAGCCTGCTTTACTCCGTCCTGTCCGCCTGACGGCAATATGCCCGGATCAGCGGAATTCAGAGCGCCGCCGCTGCCGGGAAGCTGAATGCCGTCCAGATCCACAACCGCAGGTGAAACACCGCCGTCCGGCAATGCTGGCATCCGAAGTTCTGTTCCCGCCGGATTTTTTACTGCAGGAGATTCGGTTTCCGCACCTGACCGAGGCAGATTGATATTACTGCCGGTAAAAGACTGACTGCCGCCCTGCCAGCCGAAGACCGACCATAAAAAGAGAACCAGCAGAATAATAAGAACCGCAACTGCAGCGGCAAGCCAAAGACCGTTGAAACCGTGTCTGGCGCTGCCGGTATCTTTTTCATTGTCGGAGCTTTTATCGGCATAAAAGGCATCATCATTTTTTCCTGACGGTCTGTAGCCGCCGAAGGAATCTCCCCGACTGTCCGCCTGCGGAGACTCGGCATTGCCGGTTTCATTTCCGCCCGCACTGACGGTCTGTGCGGTTTCTCCGCTTTCCTCTTCGTGCAGTGCGGTCGAAGCTGTCTGTCCGGCCGCGTCGGTTTCCGACGCCGGAGCTTTGTCTGAAACACTCTCCTTCACCGAAGCAGAGATGTCATCGTTCTTTTCATAAACTATATTCGGTTCTGTTTTCGGCTTCTTTTCCGTCGGAAACGGAACATAGTCAATGGCATCAAGATGCAGATCAAGATCCGATGTTTCATCACGAGGCTTTTCCGTATCAAGATCCGAACTGTAAGTCTGGTAGAATACCGACTTTCCGGTATTTACGGAAAGATTTCTGAGTCCCCATCCAGCAATAACCGGGTACTGATCGTTGATTACATAAATGTCTCTCTGATCGTCAAAGCTCAGTGCGCATCCGTACCTGTACTCCCTGTCTTCATCATAGATAAAGGACAGATACAGCCGCTGATCGTCAAAAGTCTTTTTCGCCTGCTTGTTGGCACATAAAAGCCGGTATGCGCGTTCACGGATATTTTCAATTATACCGGCAAGTTCGCTGCTTAACTCTCTGCGTCTTTCAGGATCGTAATCGGACAGACTGCTGATTTTAGGGTTGTAACCGTAAAATTCGGTAGGAACATACCATTCGATTTCCCTGCTGCCGTACAAAGGCAGAGCAAAAATGGCCTCTGCCCGTCTGGCGGCTTCCGGCTCATCCTTGTACAGAACACGGCTGATAAACAGAAGAAGTCTTTTCCAGCATTCATTGTCATTCAGAGGATAGCCGTAGGAACCAAGAACCTTGTATTCCTTGAGCGAATGGGAGGTGATTTTATAATTTGTATTCATAAATGAAAATCCGGCAAAACAGCAACTTTTCTCCGTCGGACATGCACTGCTCCGTTAGAAAAAATGACGAATACAGAGGAGGTGCCGGCAGAAAACAACTTTATGACATTCTAGAATATTTAACATCAAATCTACATCAAATTTGATTTTGCCTGATTAAAACTGTGACTGATCTTGATTTACTGCAGTATCGGAAGGCGACAGTCCGCAGGTACGAAAAAACATGGTACTGTCGAAAGATTGATATTTTTTTCATGAGACAAATATTTTATTGCGCCAAAATAAGTTACAATCAGTGACAGAGATCCGCATAATGCCGCCGGAATTTCACCGGCGGCACTTTCATGACGGTTCAGGAACACCGGAGGATAAAAAAAAGTAAACGATCCATAATAACCTTTAAGGTAATTATGGCTTTTGCTTAGTCTAAGTGATTTCACTGAAAAGTGAATGAACTACGTTATGAGAGAATGAATTTATGTAAATAAATTCAAATA
>Ga0256407_10010669_pt1 | contig 12859 bp, 10 predicted proteins | sample RumenRJG_04DNA_FD_193489 | JGI IMG/M metagenome (GOLD analysis project Ga0256407, IMG submission 193489) | Bovine rumen microbial communities from Lethbridge, Alberta, Canada - RJG_04 | ecosystem: Host-associated > Mammals > Digestive system > Stomach > Rumen | place: Canada: Alberta... | reverse complement strand
GGGACGCTTTCGCAAATTGATATAATTTGCGGCAGGGATCCAGCTTGTATTATATGTATAATATTACCACAATTCTGTGGCTGCTTCAATATAATATACAGAATATTTACAAATTTCAATTAAAAATCAGCAGTTTCTACAAGCAAAAAGGCTCTGCTTTGTTGCTATTCACGATTTTAGCACGTCAGAATTATGGTCAAGGAGGATGGAGAGGCATGGCTCGCCGTGGGGAAAACATTTATAGGAGGAAGGACGGGCGTTGGGAGGGGCGTTATAAATGCGGATATAACGAAGTCGGAAAGGCTAAATATCGGTCTGTTTACGGTCACTCCTATGCAGAGGTGCGGGAGAAGCTTGCACCGCTGAAAGTGTCTGCTCCTGCAAAAGTAAGCTCCTGCCATTTGACGGTAAAAGAGCTTTTCGATGAATGGTTGTCCACTGTGAAGCTCCGCGTGAAGCCCTCTACCTATGCCAATTATGCAATGAAGGGCGAAAAACATATCCTTCCTGTGTTTGGTGGACTTCGATATGATATGCTGACGGTGCAAATGCTTCACGAGTTTATTGACGATAAACTCCGTTGTGGACTCTCTGCAAAGTATGTGACAGATATTATCGTAGTATTCAAATCAATGGCTAAGTACATTGCTAAGGTTCATGGTACAAGCAATATACTGGTGGATGTCATACTTCCAAAATCAATAAAAACTGAAAATCCGCTCCTTACGCCTACACAACAGCAGAAGCTTTGCAAGTACCTTATATCCAACCTCAATACGACCTCATTATGCGTATTATTGAGCTATTATACAGGTCTGCGTGTGGGAGAGGTCTGCGGACTTATGTGGAGTGACGTTGATTTTGATAAAAGCATTTTGACCGTCAGACGTACTGTTCAGCGTATCCATATTAAAGACAGCGGAACAAGGCTTAATATCAATACCCCAAAGAGCCGTACCTCTCGGCGCTCCATACCTGTTCCTGCATTTATAATGGAAATATTACGGAAATCCCGCTGTAATGATAACTACTATATCCTATCAAATTCCGTAACTGTTACAGAGCCTCGCACGCTTCAAAACAGGTTCAAGTCTATACTGAAAAAAGCAGATCTGCCGTCAGTATGCTACCATAGCCTCCGCCATATGTTCGCCACAAATTGTCTGCAAGTAGGCTTTGACGTTAAGACACTCTCTGAGATATTAGGTCACGCAAGCGTTGAAACAACGCTGAATCGCTACGTTCATAGCTCTATGGAGCGTAAAGCCTACTGCATGAGCCTTATAACACCTGCTGCTTAAAGATTATTTACCGTCAGAATTATCGTCAACTATTATCGTGTATTCAGCGATATACTGCGAATTCCATATCAAGTTACGTTAATTATATCAATTTGCGAAAGCGTCCCATGGATATATTATATCCTTTTTTAATCCTTTAGTCACGTAAATTATGGAAGCGAGGATAATGGAGGAAAAAAAGACAAAAACTCTTCCTTCTATTAATTGAAAAGATACAAATAACACATTTTTCTAATATTAATTCTTATAAGGAGGATGCTTTGTGAAATCTTTAAACGAAATAGAGGGCGAATACAATTACGATGAATTCTCTTCTCCGCCTGGTCTTAATCATGATGTTTCAAATGAAGCCTTCATTTCATCAACATCTGAAGAAACAAACAAGGGAAAGATTTTTTCAATCTTGTCTTTGATATTAGGTATAATTTCTATTTTCACCGGATGTTGTACTTGCTTTTTGGGTACAGGAGGAATAGCTGCTATCGCAGCTATAATCCTTGGTATGATAGCTTCAAAGAAATACCATTTAGAAGCTAATTCGAAAAGATCAAAAACAATAGGGATAGTATGTGGTATAATTGGTATTATAATGAACATGATGATGTTAATGTTTATAATCTACGCAAATCTAATATCTAATAGCAATAACACATCCGATACAACATCTAAATCATATACTAATACTTCTAGTGCATATGGTAAAACTTACTCATCTTACAATCAGGCCTTAGATGCATTAGCTGAAGGCCTAACAAACTCTGATGGAAAGGCGATTTATCATATAATGCTAACCGATGAAATTATGGACTCCATCACTCAAGAGGAGTTTGATTCATTGTCGGATTTAATAAATACAACAAATAGCACTTTTTCAGCAGTTACTGGAAAGAAAAGTGAATGGAGTTTCAAAAAATCATCTGCATTAAAGCTATCGGATGATGATATCGGTTCTATTAAATACTATTATTCAAGTCACCATAGTAAGAGTATAAATATTATACAAGGATATCAAGTAAAAGCAAAAATGAAATATTGTGATGAATCTGATTATGTCTATATTAACGTCATTGAAGTTCCTAATGAAGGTTGGAAGGTATCAGAAGAATTTCTAGATACTATTTTTGGGGGTCGATAGTTATTATTATTAAAATAATCCAATCAATATCCATGATTGAATTAATCTATTTTGATACGTTGGAATCAAAAGGTATTAATGAAGTAAAAGATTGATGTATGAGATAAGGAGGTTATTTTATGAAAGGAACAAAAATAATTGCTATGCTAATTGCCGGCTGTATGACAATGGGGGTATTACCAATTTCTAAAATTGTAATTCCAACGACTAATATAGTTGCAAATTCAGCTGATGAGCTTATATATGGAGACTACAAATATGAAGTATACTCCGATTCAAACGGTGAATATGTTGAAATATACCGATATATTGGTTCAGATAGCACAGTAGTTATTCCAAGCAAAATCAAGGGGTTACCTGTAAAAAGTATAGGAGTTGGTGCTTTTGGAGGTAATCGTAATGTAGTTGGTGAAATGGGATATGCTAAAGAATTCATTACCAAAGTAACTATTCCCGAAGGAATAACAACAATAAAAAAATGGGGCTTTTGTGGATGTACAGGAATTGAATCAATTAATTTACCAAATTCCTTAGAAACAATAGGAGAGGAAGCTTTTTTCAATTGTAGTTCACTAACAACAGTTACTATACCCAAAAATGTGAAAAGAATAGATTATGGCACTTTTATAGGTTGTAGCGGATTAAAAAAGGCTATCCTTTCTGAAGGTGTTACAGAAATATCTGGTGATATGTTTTATAAATGTACATCATTAAATTCAATTTCAATTCCAAACACAGTCACCTCAATTGGGGACAAAGCTTTTTATGGCTGTAATAATCTCGAAGAAATATATATTCCTGATAGTGTTGAATCATTAGGTTCAAGTGCTTTTTCTGATTGTAGCTCTCTTTCAAAGATCACTCTTTCAGATAATATTCCTTTAATAAAAGAACGAACATTTTATGAATGTAGAAATCTAAAAGAAATCTCCTTACCATTTTATACTTCATCGATTGGAACTTCAGCATTTTATAATGTACCACTTGAAAAACTTTATATAGGTGCAAAATTGAAATCTACCAACAATCTTCCAATTGATTCGGTATTACTGAAAACTATTGATGTATCAGAAGACAATATGTATTATTCTAGTGAGAGTGGCGTCCTCTTCGATAAAGAGAAAAAAACTCTTATACGTTTTCCAGCAGCTATGGTTCAATCTGAATATAAAGTACCAAATTCAGTAGAAATTATAGGAGAATCTGCCTTTAAGGACAATAATAGTATCAGATATCTATATTTGTATCAAAATTGTTCAAACGTGGAACCTACTGCCTTTCAGAATTGTTCTAAGCTTGATAAAATATATTTCTATAATATAAATTGTGATATATATATGGCAAGAGATACATTGTTTGAAGATACTGTTATTAATGGATACAAAAACTCTTCAGCTCAAGCATATGCGACGATGTACAATCGCCCATTTAACGCAATTCCAACAGATGAAAGCGTTTTTATAGGTACTTGGTATTTATACAAATATAAGAATCAAGGAAATGAATACACATATGAAGACATAGAATATTTTACCTTCAATAAGGATCATTCCGGTGTATATGTTATAACAAATAAAGAAACACCAATAACATGGCAAGCAAACGGAAATACAATCATTTGGGATAATTTAATCATTGAATTCAATGGAACTGATTTGTTTGTCAAAGTGAATGATGATGAATATGGTGAAATTATCATGTTCTTTAGAAAAGGAAGTTCTTTGGTTACTACTACAACTACTACAACTACAGCTACAACTACTACAACTACAACTACTACTTCATCTGTTATACCCACAACAACAACAACTACTACAAAAAGATTTGAATTAAATGTACAGAATATTACTCTTTATGTTGGAGAACAATTTACTATCAAGTCAAATCAAGCAGAAGTTACATACCGTTCAAGCAATTCGGACATTGCAACTGTTGGAAAGACAAGCGGAATAATTACTGCTTTATGCGAAGGGAACGCGACAATTTTTGCTACAAACGTTGATGGTGATACTCTGATGATTAAAGCTACGGTTGTCAATAATACTAATACCTATGGCGATGCCAATCTTGATGGTAAGGTCACAGTGGCAGATGCAGTAGCTATCCTCCAATACATCGCAAATAAGGACAAGTATATGCTGACGGAGATAGGAAAGAAAAACGCTGACTGTTATAATGTAGGCGACGGTATAACGGGAAGTGATGCACTTGCCATCCAAAAGTTGGACGCAAAAGTGATTACAAGTCTGCCTACAAAATCTATTAATTAAAAAGTAAGATGAGGTGCCTCCCATATGACCCGCCCCCTGTTAAGTAGACAGCCGAAATGACGAAAGTATGAACGAGGATCCTGTGACTGGTTCAATACACTGCATGATCGCTCCATACTGGTGCAAACGACTGAACAAATCCCTCATCACAGCTTTCCAAGCCTCCCACCGTACAGGTATCCTGTACTGTGAGTGTGCCGATGATAAGGTCATTATCTCCGGTAAAGCTGTACTCTTCTCAATAAATGAAATTGTTGCTTTGTGATATATCGGTGCCGCCTTCGTGGCGGCACTTTTGTCAATGCATTACCTCAAAGCATTGCATTCTCATGCGTTAATTAGGTAGATGGCAAGTTATCCCTTGACAGCTTATACACAAACATTTTAGGTTAAACACATTAACGTGAATATCACGCCAGCTTAGTATCCTACGCTTTGTGGACTTCGCGTAAAGGTATTTTTTAGCATCATCCAGATTCAGCGTAAAATAGCCAATCTGAGTATATTTTGGAATTACTTTCCTTCGTTGATTGCAGCCTGAGCAGCAGCCAGTGAATAATGAAGTATCAACAGTAATTGTCTGCATTATTTTTCCTACACTTTTCCTACAGTAAGGCACGTTTTTCTGCAAAGGAATTACACGGCAAATCTGCTCAAATCCTCGAAATATAGGCGCAAAAAAGTATTTTGATAAACCGGCTGAAACTGCGGAATATCCGTCAGCATAGGCTTGTGGTCCCGAAGACCGTGGGTTCGAATCCCATCTCCCACCCCAGAAAGATGAAACGGTTTAGATCCGTTTCTAAAAGTCCCGAATTTTCGGGACTTTTTTATTGCCAAAAAACAAATTCTTTCAAGGTGAAACCGTAGATCCCAAACGTAAAAAAACAGGATTTGAACGCTGCAAAAAGAGCTTCAAGAGCAGATACAAAGGCGTTCAGGGATAAAAAATACGGAAAAGCTCCGCAAATAGCTGAAAACCGAATATAGAATTTTCAACCGATTTCAAAGCCAATTTTGTTGGTTTCGTACAGAAGCCATACAGAGTCGGCTTTTTTGCATATATAAATACTTTTACATGACAGGAGGTCGATAGAACTGATACAGAACAAAAACAGCTATGATTCGCGGAATAATACTGGCAGTCCACAAAAACTGCGCGCGCCCGCTCGGTGCCATGGAAGAAAAAGCTTACGCCGCAGCAGAAAGCTGAGTACAAGGCTGAGAAGCGTGAGGAAATGCAGAACCTATTCAAGAAGATTGATGACGGAGTTAAGGCTGTATTCGAGTCTGACAGTTACAAGGAGTGCCTGCGGTATCACAGAAATAGGATTTCCCTACGCCATGTACACCACTTATAAAAATCATGAACGTTACTTCCTTCCTTAATATGTTTTTGGCAAAACTACTACGTTACTTTTAATTGTAGCACATTTGATGGTAATATTCAATATAAAAAGAATAGGCAAACAAAGTAGCTTCGATAGCCTTACCGTAGGGTCAAAATAGATTCTAATAAAGGGCTTGTATTCGATATATTAATGATTTTTACCGCTTGTTTTGAGTGCAGGCGGTATTTTTTATATAAAGGAGAATGCGAAAACAACACAAAAACGGCTATTTTTAAGGAAATAAAACAATAAGCGAAAGGATATACCACAAACAGTAGAATAAGCCAATAAAAGCGATTTGTGCGGCAGTGTGAGGCATAGCAGACCCAAAGTAGTACAGCTCCATATTTTCTTCAAAACGGTTGATTTTTTTAGCAATATAGAGTATAATAGAGATAATATAAGTGCAAAGGAGGAACGGCAATGGGAATATACCTTAACCCTGACAATACAGATTTTCAGGAGGCTTTGAATTCTGAGATATATGTAGACAAGACAGAACTAATTAAGCATACAAATAGTATAATTAGAACTAAAAATAAATATATTTGTGTCAGTCGTCCCAGAAGATTCGGAAAATCTATGGCAGGGGATATGCTTGTAGCATATTACAGCAGAGGTTGCGACTCTAAAGAAATGTTTAATAGTTTTAAGATTGCTGCCGATTCGACTTTTGAGAAGCATCTGAATAAATATAATGTGGTTCACATCAATATGCTTGATTTTGTTAGTAAAGGTAATTCTATAACAGAATCGTTTGATTATCTGTCAAAGCGATTGATACATGAGATAAAAAAAGAAAACGGCGATGTGGATTGTTTCGATTGGAACGATTTGATGTCAGTATTGGCAGAAGTCTTTAACGAGAAAAGAGTGCCGTTTATTTTTATAATTGATGAGTGGGACTGCGTTTTTCGTGAGTATAAAAATGACACTGAAGGACAGATTCAATACCTCGACTTTTTAAGGCGAATACTCAAAGATCAGAGCTATGTAGCCCTTGCATATATGACAGGAATACTTCCTATAAAAAAATACGGTAAACATTCAGCACTAAATATGTTTACTGAGATCGCAATGACTAATACTCGTGAATACGCTGAGTTTACTGGATTTACCGAAGCAGAGGTTCAGGAACTTTGCAAAAAATACGATATGCCGTTTGAAGAAACCAAGCGTTGGTACGATGGATATGATTTAAAGGGCGTTTCGATATATAACCCCCGTTCTGTAGTAATGTCTATGACAGGACACGACTTTGACAGCTATTGGACTTCAACTGAAACCTACGAAGCATTAAAGGTTTATATCCAGATGAATTTTGACGGACTTCGTGAAAAGGTTGTCGATATGATAGCAGGAGAAAAAGTCTGCGTTAATACTGGAAAGTTCCAGAATGACATGAGTACCTTTAATAGTGCTGATGATGTACTTACGCTTCTAATTCACCTCGGATATCTTACCTACAATGACGGAAAAGTATGGATACCAAACAGCGAAGTACAGCAGGAGTTCATCAATTCTATAGAGGATGGCGGTTGGGAAACTGTCATGAATGCGATACGTTCCTCTGATGAGCTGATAGAAGCGACGATCAACGGCGATGAGGAAAAAGTCGCTCGGATGGTAGAAAAGGCTCACGATGAAAATGCTTCTATCATAGGATATAACAATGAAACGTCATTGAGCTGCGTAATCTCACTTGCCTACTATTCAGCAAGGAAAGAATATATAATCCACAGGGAGCTTGCGACTGGGAAAGGCTTCGCAGATCTTGTTTTTATACCACGAAAGACATCAGATAAGCCTGCTATGGTCATAGAGCTTAAATGGGATAAATCCGCTGATACTGCAATCGAGCAGATAAAGCGGAAGCAGTATACGGATAAGATTTCAGAATATACGGGAGAAATCCTTCTTGTAGGAATAAACTATGATACTGAAACGAAAAAGCATGATTGTAGAATTGAGAAAATAGTAAAGTAGTCTAATTCCTTTTCTTGAAATCTATGCAAGATATTGACAACGCATTGTTTTCATGATATATTATCAATACTCACATAGCAAGGTTCGACATCTTGCACAAAAAACAGTTCTAAAATTAATGGTAGCGTAAAAAAGACAAACTAATTCTTGCTCCTAAATTTCGTCATTCTTTTTTTAAGGCATGATATAATTGATCGTGATTTAGGAAGCGAGGATATAGTTTTATGATTAAAGAAAGCGAATGTGAAAACAGGATGTGTAAGAAAATAAACGAATTAAACGGATTGACTTCACAGACGGTGCTTAATAAATATTGGAAAAAAAAGGAATATCCAATTGATATTGCTCAAATTTTATATGAAATGAATATCAAAGTGTCAGCATTTGATTTCTCGAAGGCTGAAGCATTAGCGGGGGTCCCGAGTGGTGATATTTTGGGAGCAGTATTAACATATGGTGATAATGTTGCTATTGTTTATAAAAAAGGAGATTCTTTAAATCGTATAAGATTTACGTTAGCACATGAATTAGCACACTGTTGTCTCTCCCACATAAAACCTGATGCAAATGGATATATAGAATTTAGACGTCAACAAAGTTTTAATGACGAACATGAAATAGCAGCGAATATTTTTGCTGGAGAACTTCTAATTCCTGAAAATGCATTAAGTGGAGTTTTAGCTACATACTTTAAGAACAGTTTCCCTGCATCGGAATTCTTAGCGAAATTCTTTGCTGTTTCTGTAAATGTAATGGAAGAACGATTGAAACACTTGAAGATTCCATTTATTGATAAAAGTAATATGAAAGTTGTAATTTTTGACTAGTTTCTTTCAATTTCCAGTTTATAATGAGAATTCACGAATCTTAAATTATAATTGTCGAATAAAAAATACAGGAGTGAGTGTATATTGAGTCAACAGGGCAATGAATTAAATAATTCTGATGAATGTAATCAAGTTATTGATGTAATAAAAGACGACTTGGGGAATTTATTAACTAATGAAATTGAATTGGATCAAAATTCAAATGTGAAGCCAAATTCATCCGATGAATTTCCAAATATAAACGATATTCCGACCAATTCTAATTCAAATTTTTTAGATAACTACAGGCAATGTTTGTTAAAAAGTACTGATATAGCTGAAAAATATCATCAAAACGAAATTGACTCAATTAGATAATTGATTACACACGTTCTATGGTTTATGTGGTTTTTCGGATTTGCATCTGTAACAATGACGGTTATATTTGCTTTTGCTAAAAATACTGCTGGAGTAGTTTCAACGCCTATTTACGGAACTGTAATTGAACTAATCTCGGGAATAATTATAAAACTATTAAATGGAACACTAAGGTCAAAAGAGTCATTTTTCAAACAAGATATGGATATGCAAAAGCTTGATAAAATACTTGGATTGATATTGACAATAGACAATACGGATCACAAGTTTACATTGATTGACAAAATAGTTGATAATTATATAAAAAACACAGATAATAATGCCGACTGATATTACTAACCCTATTTGAACTTTCGGTTTCAGATAGGGGTTACCTTTTGTCCAGAAACAGCGTATTTAAGCTCTTTGTGGAATTTCGTCTCATTGATAAGCCAGTATACCGAAAATAAAAGCTACAAAAATGAAAACGAAACTCAAAAAATATAATATCTGAACCGAAAAGTACGGTTAGTGATCGTCATAACTCTCGATTATGCGTGGTATAAAAATGGCCGCAGCTCACATATTTTTTATAGCGGCAAACCAATCAATTCTAAACTTGACAAGAACAGTAATATTTGCTATAACATACATAAAATCGAGAGTTTTTTACGCTACAAGTGGGGTATACTATTTGTACATAAAGTAAAAAATATAATAATTGATTTTTAACTGAAAAGCACTTGAAAAAAAATCAGGATTGTGTTAAAATAATATAATGTGCATAGAAAAGTGATTGCTTATAAACTTAAGGATGTCAAAGCTTATGATTAGCCTTAAAAGCTATCTTTTTATGGAATGAATCAGGTGCCACATTGTTTTATATTTAAGCCTTTAAAAATGAACGATTTTAGATTATTTGCGTTTTGTTAATTGAGTGCCCATTTGGTTTTTATAGAGAATTATAAGATGTATTTCACCATGGTTATAATAAAGAAACTAGATTATGGTGTTTTAGTGTTGAAAAAAGCATTTGGGTTTATTATTCATTGATAAAATTATAAGTATTTTTTTGAGGAAGAAGAAAAAGATTGCAGATACATCATAGAGTTTTGAAACTTAATTACCAATTAAAATGGAGGAGAAAACATGTGTTATTATATCGGTATTGAAGATTTGGCCGCAAATGCGTTAATTGAAATTGTTGAAAAAACAGGTAAAAGATCTGTTAATTTTGCGCAATTAAGCGACTACGGTAATGTTATTTTAATGAATCTAAAAAAGAATAATACTGATGCTAAGATTATTTTTAATCGAGAAGCAACGAATCGGTTCTTTCATGATTGCTCTGATATTTTTACGATAGAAGAAAATGAAGATAATATTATTATATCACTAAATGACAATATATCTACAACTTATCTGCGATCTCAGTTTAGAATTAATATCGCCTTACAATTAATTAAAGCTTTTGTTTCACAAGAGGCGGTTAACGTATTGGTTGGAGAATTAAATGAAGAGAATTAAAGATCCGATATATGGATATATTTATATACCCAAAGAGATAGTCAAAGACATTATTGATACAGCCGAATTTCAGCGATTAAGGTATATTAGGCAAACAAGCTATCTTCCAGTTTATCCTTCTTCTCTTCATAATAGATTCACACATTCTTTAGGCGTTTATCATTTGGGGAATATAGCATTTGAAGCAGTGACGAAAGAATATGATAAGCTTGATATTAATGCTTGTATTGATATTGAACGAATCAAGGAAATTTTTACTCTTTCATGCCTTTTGCATGATATAGGTCATGCTCCTTTTTCTCATTCCGGAGAAGATTTTTATTTAGATACGCCAGATTCATTAGATACTAAATTAGAAGAATTAGTTGATGATGAAATTTTTTCGCGTGAAATGAAGGAGTATCATAATAAAAAGAAGAATGCAGCACCTCATGAGATTATGAGCGTCATTTTGAGCCTTTCTCAATTTGGAGATACTTTAAAAAATTCGGAAGAGCGTAGCCTGTTTGCACGTTGTATAACTGGATATAGATATTCAAATACAAATAATGATACAAAATTATCATTATACAATGCAATTATATCACTATTAAATTCATCAACCATAGATGTTGATCGCCTTGATTACTTAATCAGAGATGCATTTGTAATGGGTTACAACAGTATTTCAATTGATTATTTAAGGCTTCTTAAAGGTCTTCTTATAGTAAGAGACGAAAACGGTTGCATGAATCTTGCATTTAATAAATCTGCTTTGAGTGTTATTGAGAATGTTATTTATGCGCATGATTCTGAAAAAAAGTGGATTCAAAATCATCCAGTCATATTATACGAGACATTTTTGATAAAAAATATTATTCGAGAAGTAAATAGCTTTTATTATACAAGCACAGGGCAGAACTTGTTTACTCTTGAGTCGCTACTTCCAAATAAAGCGATGAACGATAAAAAAGATATTGCTGAATTATTTAATAATATTGTGGCTTCCTTATCAGATAAATCTATGTACTTCAAAGAAATAGACGCTATTAATAAATACTTTGACCAAAGACAACTGTTACTTAATGTGAATTTGCTTTGTGATGATGATATTATTTTCTTGTCAAAGATTGTTGATAGCAGGTTTTGCAAAGAATTATATAATCGCAATTCGAGGAGAAGTCCTATATGGAAATCAGAATCAGAATATAAAGTTTTTCTTGATGGATTTGTTGGCGATGATGCTTTCCTAATACTTCAAAACCAAATAAATACAGTTGTGAAGTTTTTAAATGAAGAGTCACCTACACATTGCTTAGATAAGGAATCTTTAGAGTTTTGCAAAGGAAAAATGGCTGAAATAGAAAGTGCCGGTTTAGACGAGCAAGATTGTTGTGATATGAAACAGCGTTATGAATTGCTTCTAAAATGGCTTAAGTGCTTTGAAAAAATACATCAGGATCAAAATATTGATTTTGATTTTGTTATTATTCCTGCAACAAAATTCGAGAGTAGTTTTAATAAGGAAGACTTAAGGGAAATGCTAGTCTATTTTCCTGCTTCAGATAAAGCCTATCCTTTGGAAAAACTAATAAATCTTTTTTCAAGCAAAGAAGATTCTCGAAGAAAGTATTTTTACATATATTATAAGAAAAATGGGAATGTTCAATTAGATGTCGAAAAAATAGGACGAGAAATTGCCAAACTTATTTTGTAATTGATTATACTGCCTCAATGTGTGTATTTGTTATGTTTAATTCGCGGAAAAGAAATTCGCGCCTCACTTTAAGTGGGGCGTTAGTTTTTACCCGCATTCCAACCGTATCTAAATTGTAACACATACACAAGTTGGAAGCTACATTTTTGTTGCACAATGCACAAAATGTAGCTTTGCTTTTTGTTAATAATAAATATGGCGTATGCAATTTGATGCATACACCTTTTATATATAATTAATAATAGGAGTTGATGACAATGAAGGTCAATGATATGACGAATTATCGTAAGAGCAATGAAATCAAAAGTAACCGCCCAATAACATCCCCCCTAAATGAAAGAACCCCCGAGTTTAGGCTCGGGGATTACTCATATCGCTTTACAAATTTTC
>Ga0256407_10010666_pt1 | contig 12864 bp, 10 predicted proteins | sample RumenRJG_04DNA_FD_193489 | JGI IMG/M metagenome (GOLD analysis project Ga0256407, IMG submission 193489) | Bovine rumen microbial communities from Lethbridge, Alberta, Canada - RJG_04 | ecosystem: Host-associated > Mammals > Digestive system > Stomach > Rumen | place: Canada: Alberta... | reverse complement strand
CAATCCCCAATCCCCAATCCCCATGATTATTAATTATTGAATTTTATTTAATATTATAATGATTAATTATATAAACATAAAATAAATATTTTTTTAATTTTATTTATTTTATTTTTTTTAATTGTTATTTTTATTTTATTTTTTAATTTTTGTTTTTAATTATTGTTTTCATATTATATTTATTTATTAAAATATTTTTTTTATAAAAATGAAATTTGAAAAATTGAAATTGAAATGTCCTATTTGTAAAAATTTATATGATTCCTCACTTCATATTCCAAAAATTTTAATATATTGTGGACATACTATATGTTCATTATGTATTAGTGCAAAAATACATGAAAATTTAAAAAATGAAATTATATGTCCTTATGATTCATTAGTTAATAATAAAATAACATCTGTTGATTTATTACCAACAAATAAAAGTTTATTAGATTTAATAGAAAATATTGATAGTAATAATAAAAACAAAAATTTAGAAATAAATATTGAAGATATGAATTTTCCTCTTGATGTAAATACCCCTAAATCAACATCTTCTATTAGTTCTGATTATTTAAGGAAAAGTAATACAATTAGAACATCATTAAAAAATATACCTTCAAATATTTGCTTAAAACATTCTTTACCACTTAATGTAATATGTATTGATGAAAAAAAAAAAATTTGTAGTCAATGTGCATTACAATCTAATCATTTTAATCATCAAATTGTTACAGATGAAGAATTTATGAATCAAATTGATAATTTAATTGACTTATTTCAAGAAATAGATAATAATTCTCAAAAATATTTAAATAAAGAAAATATATCTTCTTCTTTTATTTTAGATGAATTAAATAAGAAATTTACTTTAATTAAAGAAAATATTGATAAAAAAACTAAATCATTAATTGAGAATATTGTATTACAAAAAAATATTATTTTAACATTTTTAGAAGAAAGAAGAAATGAAATAATTAAAAAATATAATTCAGCTTCTTATGATATAAAACAATTAATTGAACAAACAAATAAATGGATGAGTTTGGTTCAAAATAAATTAGAAATATTAAATGATATAAAAGATCCAATTATAGAGTGTATTAAATTAATTGATGATGATTCAAATAAAAATCAAATAAAATTAATTCAAGCAGGAAAACAATTAAATGATAGATTTAATTTTATTAATCAGACAGAAAATATAATTAAAAATTTAGAAGAATTTAAAAATAATGGAATTATTGTTGAATTAAATGAAAAATTAATAAATAGAATAATAATAAAAAAACCTATTGAGCATAAAATAATAAAGAATAATATATTCATTATTTATGAAAATAATGATTTAGTTAACAAATTAAACTTACAAAATTATATATTTGAAAATTCATCAAAAAATAATCAACATGAATTAAATAAAATTAGTAATATATCAAATGAAAACATTGATGAATATAATAATTTAGAATTAAAACAATATAAATTAATAAACAGAGAATCAGATTTATCTACAGAGAGAATTATTAATGATTTAAATGAAATTGAAGAAAATAGATCTTCAAAATCATTGGTTAATGAATTATTTGATAATTTTAAAAATACAAAAAAAAAAAACTCATTACTAAATATTTCACAAAATGAAACTAATATCTCAAAAGATTCAAAAGAATATATAAGCAAAAAAAATGAAACTTCATTTAATATTTCAAATATAAATCTTTCTACTGATAATTCAAAAATAAAATTAAAAAAAAAAATATCAAATTATTCTCCATTGACACAAAAATTATCTTCAACACCAGAAAAAGATAAAAAAGTGTTTATAAAAACACAATTAAAAAATAATATTGCTAATTTTAATAGAATTGATATTGGTGATGATGGAGTTCAATTTATTTGTCATTATTTTAAAAGTAATCAAGGTTCTAAATATAAAGAATTAAAATTTGTAAAATCAAATTTAACAAATGAAAATGTTAACAGTTTAATTGATGCTATTAAAAATTATAATATTCAGATACAAAATATAAATTTTTCAAATAATGGATTGAATGATAAATGTGGAAATTATATTATAGATTTATTAAAAAATTATTCTTTTTTGAAGATTTTTTATTTAAGTAATAATTCATTTTCAACTAAAATGAAAGAAAAAATAAAATCATATTCAAGAAATAATAATATGGGATGTGTTAAAATTTTCATTTAATGTATTTATATTTAATATATATATAATAATTAATCTATATAATTTTCATCTAATTAATTGAATTACATTTAAAAATAAAAAATTTTAATTAATTTATCACATTTAAACCAAATAAATAAAAAAATCTATTATTAATGTTCTATTTAATTAGTTTTTCAAATGTATAATAATTTTTCAAAATTATGAATTGTCATTCAGATTAATATTTAGAATAAATTACATTTTATTCATAATAAATTTTAATTTCAAATTTTTAATTTTTAAAAAATTATTTATTATTATTTTTATTAAATATCAAATTGATTAAATATTTATTGAAAAATCATTTATCAATATTGTTTAAATGGAATTTTCTTTTATTTTTCATTATATTTCTTTATTTAATATAAATTGAAATATCATTTAAAAAAACAAAAAACATAAATAAAATTTTATTTATGTCCTTTTCAAAAGAATTACAAACAAAATTAGGTGAACATGATCCAAGAGAAGTATATTATTAATTTTATTTTAGATTGAAGAACTAATAATAGATGACCTATTTAAAGAAGATAATCATTTATCAAAAGGACAAATGGAAGATTTAGAAAAATATGAAAATTTAATTCATTTTTCAATGAATGGAATAGGGATAAAAAATTTAAAAAATTTTCCTAGTTTTCAAAAATTAAAAATAGTAAAATAAATATTTTTTATTATATTTTTAGCTTGAATTATGTGATAACAATTTAACTGGTGAAGACTTAGAAAAACTTGTTCAATTATGTCCAAAATTATACAAAATAAAATTAGACAATAACAAAATTGAATCAGTTGATTTTTTAAAAAAATTAAAAGGATTATCTCTTGAGAAAATATCAATTAAGGGAAATCCATTTGTGACTAATAAAAATTATAATAATGAAATATTCAATTTTTTTCCAGAATTAATTGCAATTGATGGAATAAATTCTTCAGGTTTACCAATAGAATCAACTGAATATGGAGAAGAAATGGAAGAAGAAGAATTAGATGACAATGAAGAAGAGTTAGAAGAAGAAGAAATTGATGATGATGATGATGATGATAGTGAAGAATATAATGAAGAGGAAGATGATATTGATGATGAAGAAGAAAATGAAAAATCATATAAAAAGCATAAACATTAAATAATTATATAAAAACAAATTTTTTTTTATTGTATTTTTTTTAATTGTTTTATTTAAAAGATCAATATTTATAATATTAAATTAATTATTTTATTTTTTAAAAGAAATTCTATATGATTAATATTAATAACTTGATAGAAAATATATAAAATAAATAATTAAGAAAATAATAATAGAAGGAAAATAAGTTTTAAATAATCTTCCCCATGAAACATATTTACTTTTTGTAGATACCATCCACCAAATATTAACCATATTATAATTACTTTTCCCTTTATATTTCATAACATTTAATACATGAGCACAATATGAATGACAATTATTACAAAAGAAATTATAATCCATTTTTTGATAATTTCCCATTCCCTTCATAATAGATTTATCCCATTCTTTAATTTCATTTTCACTAATATCAAGTTTAACATATTTTGTAGGTTGACCAAAAGCCATATCATCAACAGAAATATAATATGGTCCTGAAAAATCATGAATTATTCCTTCTGAGTCACATATTCCAACATGACCTATACATGGTAAGAGAGCTGTAATTAAAGGTAAAGGTGTCCATACTAAACAAACTGGATAACGTGATGATTGTGGGTCAAATTTTCCTAATTTTTTCTTTTGTTTTTCTATTTTTATTGTATCATTTGTTTTTAATGATGAATATGAAAAATCTTCTTTTTGATTTGAACTTGTATTTGATGATTTTGACATTAATATTTTTAATTATTAAAATAATAAACATTTAATGGAGATATGTATTAATGAATTAATTCCTGAAGATATTACAAATGAAATTGAAAATGATTATACTTTTTTAGAAAGAATAGATAGTGGAGCTTTTGGAACAGTGATGCATGCAATTGAAACTTCAACAAATAGAGAATGTGCAATTAAAATAATTAATAAATCTGGAAAAAAACCATCATATATAAATAAAATGAAAGAAGAAGTAACAATATTAAAAAAATTAAAACATAAAAATATAGTAGAATTTTTTGGTTATTTAGAAACTAAAACAAAATTATATATAATGATGGAATTATTACCTTTTGGAACATTAAAAAATTGGATGGAAAATAATAAAGAAATAAATGAAGAAACTGCTTCTGTCATTATAAATCAATTACTTTCTGCTGTAAGCTATCTTCATAGTTTTGAAATATGTCATAGAGATATTAAACCTGAAAATGTTATGTTTTCTGAAAAAGATGATATTAATTCATTAAAATTAATTGATTTTGGTTTAAGTGTACAAAATTTTTATAAATTAGAAAAAAATGATTATTGTGGTACTTTTATTTACATGTCTCCTGAACAAATAGAAAAGAAAACATATTCAAAAAGTGTTGATATATGGAGTATTGGAATTATAATGTTTATGTTATTATTTAAAAATAAACATCCTTTTTATAAAAAAGGTGAAAATAGAGAAATATATATTAATGATATTCATAATAGAAAAAAAATAAAATTTCCTGATAAATGTTCTCATATGGCAAAAACTTTATTAAATAAATTATTAGAGTTTAATCCTTCTTGGAGATATACAGCAGAAAAAGCATTAAAACATCCTTGGGTTACAAGAAGAGTAAATGATATAATACCTGAAACTTTCAATGAAAAATTAAGAAAAATGGATATTAATTTAAAAGCAAAAGAATTAATATTAAGTATAATTTTTCTAAATACTTTAGCAAAGAAATATAATAAAAAAAATATAATTTATATTAAAGATGATTATTGTAAACAAACAAATGAAACAAGTAAATTAAAAAGATTAAAATTAGAAAAAATAAAATTAAATGGATTAAAAGTAAATTGTTCTTTTGATTTAATAGAAAGTCCAAATAATAAAAAAAAAAATATTAAAGAAGAAATACCAAATATAATAAAAAGAAATGGGAAAAAATTAGGCAGTGTAAAATTACCAAATAAACAATCAATAATAGCTCAAAAAAAAAATACTAGATTAGGTTCAATTCAATTTTCAAAATATCAATTACAAAAAAGAAAAAATTTTCCTGTTAATTTTTCACCAAAAATTATTATTAATAAAAATTTAAATTTACCAAGTGTAATTCCTAAAAAAAGTAAGTTAACAAATATACCTTATAATCAAATAAAAACTGAAGAAAATGAAAATATAAATAAAATTAATACTAGAAATGTTCAATTAAGAGTACCAAATCTAACTTCAATAAAAAAAAAAGAATTTCATAATAAAGAAGAAGCAAAAATTGTGCCCCTTATATTTCCTAAGATTAATAATAATATATCACAATATAAATTTAAATAATTGAAAATTGTAGTTATTTTTGTTTATAAATAATAAATTCATTGAGTATTATTGATTATAAATACTTAAATCAATTAAAACATAGATGTTTATTTATAATTTATTTATTTTAAAATAAAAATATTTTTATATTAATTCATTTATAATAGAAAATTAATTATTAAAAATTTATGAAAACGAATTTAATAATAATAATCAAATATTTTAAAATTATTTTTTTCCTAAATTTTCAGCATAAATTGAATTTCGAATTTCATCAAAATTAGCAATATTAATATGTTTAAAATGGTCAATGAATATTTCTTGAGTAATAATATCATTTTGTCCATAAATTTTAAGCAAATTAAATAAGTTTGTGGCAATATAATTTTTTATATTATCTTCTGTATATATTTTATTTAATTCTAATATAGACATTTTTTGATCTTCATTTTTCATATTTTCAGCAACTAAATTATTTACATCAATAGTAACAAATTTAATGTATAACTCAAATAAAGAAAGTAAAGTTCTTAAATTTAATTGTCCTTTTTTTCCAATATAATTAAATATAGAATAAAGATGTTCTTCTACATTTTCATTCATATGATCAATAAATGGGTATAAATAAATCATTACTTCATATATACTATTTTTTTCTTCTAAATAACTTAAAATTTTATTAAATAATGCTTGATGATAAATTTTATTATCATAATATGAATTTTGATTATAAAATAAGGGAATAAGTTGTTCTTCTATATATTTTTTATATAATTCTTGATTGATTATGAAATCAGACAAACGATTTAATAATTTATTATAATAAAAATTTTTTAGTTTAAAATTTGTATCAGAAAATATTTTAACTACTAATGCTTCTCCAGAAATAGAAACAGCTTCACAACAACCCATTTAATTCAATTAATTTATTGAAAAAAAAAATTATTAACTGAAAAGAACAATAAAAAATAACTTAAAATATATTAAATCCAAAAATCTTTTATTTTTGTATGATAACTTTTTTTATTTTTCATTGATTTAATAATATTTTCATAATTATAATAGCAAGGTCCAGGTACATGATTTATATTATAACTTTTAAATTTAGGTTCATTATTTAAAGCAAAGCCTTTATTAACATTTTCTTTTTGATTTGAATATTCATATAATTTAACTCTAAAATTATTTAATTCATCATATGTTTTATTTGATTTATGATTTTTAAACTTTTTATTTCTTTCTTTTATTCTTTTATTTAATTCATTTTTAATCCAATCTTCATCTTTTTTTTGAATTATATTAATATTCTCTTCATTTTCTTGTTTTTTATACTCATCTTTAGTATCATTTATATCATTCAGAATATATTTTTTTTCTAAATCAATTTTTTTTTCAGAATTTTGTACAAAAACAGGACTTAATTTATTTTTATTATGAATATCAAATCCAGAAGGTATATCAAATAACCCTGGTCCAATATATATATCGTCTTTATTTATAGGAAATAAAGTATTATAATTTGGGAATTTTTTTTCTTTACCAAAAATAATATTTTTTTCAGATTTTGGGATATCATAATTATATGTTCCAGGACCAATATTATTTTTTTCTTTATTAATTAAAGAATAATTTTTATTTGAATTAAAAAGAGATTTAAATTTATAATTTGGAACTTTTTCTTCAAAAGTTTCATATTGTCCTGGTCCAGGATAATATTTATTATTTAATAAATCTCTATAAATTATATTATTAAATCTTCCTTCTCCTCCGAAATATTTTTTATTATTGTTACTTTTTAAATTATTATCATATAAATTATATTCAATAATTTTATTATTTCTTGGAAAAAATGAAAATTTTACTGTATTTCCATATAATTCATATGAATAATTTTTCCCATTTTGAAATATTATTTTTTTGTCGTTTTTAAATTTTTGAGGAGAATCTTTTTTTTGAAAAAGAAAACTATCATATTTAGATGGTATAGAACCTAAACTTTGTTTTTGATATGCAGGATAATTTGTTCCTTTATATATTTTCCCATAATTATGTTTTTTTCCATTAATTAAAATTTCTGTTGAATGACTTTTTATCATTTATTTATTTACTTAAATTAAATATATTTATAAAAACAGATTAGCAAAAAATTATTAATAAATGAAGAATAAAAATTGAAATATATCTTTTTAAATATATTTTATTAATATAAATATTGAGATTTAATTTTGAATAAAAAATAATATAAATAATATTTGTATGTTCAATTTTTAATGATTATAAAATTAAAAATTATAATCTTAAATTAGTTAAACAATTTTAATATATGTCCACTGCGACCAATAATGATAATATATATCAATATTGAATTTGATGGACTATAAATTTTGAATAAATTTATTTCAAAAATATAAATTAATTATTTTTTTATGGGATTATGTTTAAAATAAAAAAATTTTATTTATATAATATGATTTAAAAAAGTTATTTTTATTTTTTTTCATTTCAAAATTTTCAAATTCTAATTATACAATATTTAAGAATTTGTATTTCCATATTGTTCCATTTCAATATCTAATTTTGCTATTCTTTCAATTAATTCTTCATTTTCATTTTCAACAACTTCATTATCATTTTTTAATTTTTCTATTTGACTTTTCAATTTATCATTCTCACTTTTTATAGTACTAAGTTGATTTTCCAAACTAGTTTTATCATTTTTATACATTAAAATTTCTTCTTCTAATTCTGCAATTTGTTCTTCATAATTATAAGGCTTAAATTTATTATTAGTGTCATTAATGTATTCATCATTTGGAGTAAGAGTTTCATCTTCTATAATATCTTCAGGAGTTTTAATTACATAATTTTCTTTTTTATTCCATTGAGTTGTATTTGTTAGAAAAATAGCATCATTTTCTTCAACTAATTCTTTAGATGGAGGAGTATATTCAAATAAATTTAAAGAACATTCAAATCTATCAAAATAATTAATTAAAATAAGATATGAAATCAAAGTAACTCCATTTGAAATCATTGAAATCATAGTATGTCCCGATATAGGATATGCCATATGTAAACCAAAAAAAAAAGCTATTAATAATAATAATCGTCCTAGTGGTTGACTAAATCCTTTCATAAATAAATTCAAATCACAAAATAAACAAACACAATCTATAATTTCCTTTGCTGAAATTAAAACTGCATAAAAAATATCTGCTAATTGTGTGTCTTCAAAAAAAATTTGTTTTGATGGATGGAAAATAATTCTTAAAATAGTAAATATTATTCCTTCTATCAACCATGTTATAAAGATTATTTCTACCCAAAATACATCACATTTTATTAATTTTTGAATAGAATAATCCTTAATAAAAAATAACATTGGAGCAAATAAAAAAATAATTTTACTATATTGATAAGTAAAATAATTTTCATAATTTGTTTTATTTGAATAAAAATAATGTGTAAATCCTAATTGTTCAATATAAAAACTAATTAAACAAAATAAAATAGTATTGAAGACAATTCTTTTTTTAATTTTAAAACATATTTTTATACAAATTATTGAAATTAATAAATATTGACTCGTATTCCAAACAACAGCTAAACTCGTCAGAAAAGAAAATCCTGAAATAGAAGGATAAATAAAAACATAAGTAGCAAAATCAATAAATATTATTAACAATATCAAAATAAAATTAGAAGCTATTTTTTTAAAATCAAAATTTAATTTAGGTAATGAGCATGAAAAAATGTACATAAAATAAAATATTATTAAAGTAATTACTGTTAGACAAATTAAACAAAAACATTTCAATATTAGAATATTTGACATTTTTAATATTAGTGCTTTATAGTCATTTTTATAAGCTCTAATTAAATCCTTATATGAATTATTTAAAATATTAGGTGAATAATATTCAATAATTGAAGATAAAATACAAAAAAGACCTTCTAAAATATAACTAAAATGAAAATATGGTTTATCAACTTGTTGATCAAAATTAAACTTCATTTTTTTTAATAAATAATTTAATAATTTTTATAATTTTAAACAATTTAAATATTATTCCTAAATTTCAAATTATAATTATTAAAATAAAAATTGAATTTATATTTATTTAAAATAATTTATATTTTTTTTATTTAACTTATTTTTGTTGATTCTTATTATTATTTTGAAAAATAAGAGATATTGTATCCCATATAGATTTAAATTGAATTTCCACTTCATTTTTTTCTAATAAATTATTTTCATTTATTTCAATTAATTTTTTTTTAATTTCATTTAAATTTTGTCCAAATTCTTTATTTTGTAAAGATATTTTTTCATTAATTTCATTTATATCTTTACTTATTTCATTATTTATATCATTATTTTTTTTTTTGTTATCTTCTAAATATGAAGATAAATTATTTATTTGATTTTTATTTTCTAAAATTAAATTATTTAACTTTTTTAATTGCTCTATATTTTCATCATTTATTGTTGACACATTAATTTTTGAAAAAATTTTATCAAAATTATCTAATTTATTTTTTATTTTTTCATATAAAGAAGAAATATTTAATTTTTCAAGATTTTCAAATTTTAAATTCATATTATTTATTTGAGTGAAAGATAATTGTATTTTATTTTGAATTTCCTTATTTTCTTGAATTATTTTTTCTTTAAAACTATCTAAGGTATTTTTTAATATTTTTTGTTCATTCTTAATTTTAATATCATTATCATTAAAATTTTTAAATTTTTCATTTATAATTTTATAGTCATCTTTTAATTGATTTATATATTCATTAATGGATTTTAAATTTACTTTTTGAATATTTAATTCATTTGTAATATCTTTTATATTTTGAGTAATATTATTTTTATTTTCCTTTATTTTATTGAGATTCTCTGAATTAGAATTTATATTTTCAATTAATTTTTTTTTTTCTTGAAAATTATAGTCAAAATCTTTAATAAATATATTTATTTTTTTTTCAAATTCAGATAATTCTTCCTTTGTTATAAATATTTTTTTGACTTCATTTAATTCATTAATATATTTATTAAACAATTCATTATTCATATTGTTTATTTTTTCAATATTTTTTTTAATGTCAAATACATTAGAATTTAAATTAATTAATTCTACTTTTTTTGTTTCTATTTCTTTTTTAATATTATTTATATTTTCATTAATTATTAATTTATTTCTATTATTTTCAGATTGATTATTTTGAATTTTTGGTAATGTTTCATTTAAAATTTTTTCAATATTTTTCTCAAATAAATATATTTTATTAGTATGTTCAATTATTAATTGATTATTATCATTTGATTGCTTTTTTAATTCATTTAAATAATTAAATGTTTTAAATTTTTTATTTGATTCTTCCAAATTATTTTGAACTTCTTTTTCTAATTGATTTATTGAATTATTGAAAATCAAATTTTCATTTTCAATTTTTTTATTTAAATCATTGATTTTATTTTCTAAATTATTTTGAAAATTAATTAGTTTTTTTTCCAAACTATTTAAATTATTTTCTTGAATTAAATTTTGTATTTGTCCTTTTAATGAATTAAAATCATTATAAAATTCATCATTATTATTTAAAATTTTATTATTATAATTATTAATACTTAAATCTAATTTATCATTCAGTTCTTTAATTATTTTTTGATTTTTTTCAACTAAATTATTATATTTTTTCTCAATTTCATCTATATTATTATTTAATTTTAATATTGATTGCTTATTATCTTCATTTTGACATTTAATTTTATTATAACAATTATCCAATTTTGTATTAAAATCATTTAAGAATTCTGATTTTATTTCATTTTTAATTTTAGAAATATCAATATTTGTTTCTATTTTTTCATTTATTTTATTTTCATCAATTATAGGTTTATTTTCTTCTAATATTTTCAATTTTTTCTCAATATCATTTATTTTTTTATATGTAATTCCATTAGTTTGAAAAATAGAATTACATAATTTTTCAACTTTATTTAATTTATTTTCAAACTCTATAATTTTATTATCTTGTTCTTTATTTTCTTTTTCATTCATTAAATATTAAAATATATTATTAAAAAAATAAAATAAAAATTTATTTATTTCTTTATAAATATATAAACAAAAACTTAATTGAATAAATGAGATAGAGTTTTAATAAATATTAAAAGATAATAAATTTTTAAAACAGATTTTGTTGACTTATTTATTAAGTAAAAATTATTTTTTTTAATTTTGAAAGATTAAATATAAATCAAATATTATTAAAAATATAATATTTAATATATAAAAATGAAAAATACTATCATTCTTTTATTATTAACATATACAATTTCAATAAAAAAAATAGATTCAAATCACTTAAAAGAAATATTAAAACAAGAAAAAATATATGTAATAGATACTAGAGACATAAAAGACTCAGAGATAGGATATATACCAAATTCAATTCTTCTTCCATTAACATTAAGTTATGACAATTGGTTACCAAAATTAATTCCTAAAAATAGTGCAATAATATTAATAACACATAAAAATGATCATAAAAATGCAATTCAAATGACAAGAAAATTAGGATATTTAAATATTTTTGGTTATGCTTATTATGATGATTGGATAAATTCAAAATTTGAAGTTAAAAATGTATTAAATGAGAATATAACAATTGAAAATATTGATAATATTAAACAAAAAGGTGAAATTATTCTTGATGTTAGAGAAGAAAAAGAATATATTGAAACTGGAATTATAAAAGATAGTCAATTAATAAGTTTAAGTGAATTTAAAAATAAAAAGAAAAATATTGAATCTGTAAAATCTGTTCATATATTATGTAAAACTGGTAAAAGAGCTGAAATTGCATATACATATTTAGAAAAATTTGGTTTTAAAAATACTTTAAAAGTCTTGAATGGAGGGATAACTAAGGTAATAGAAATAAAATATCCACTTGAAAAATATAAAAAATAATAAAATATAAAACAATTTAAAATATTGTTTTTTATAAATATAAATAATTTATAAACTTAAAAGAATACAATGAAATTTTTATTTTTAATCAAAAAATGAATTTATAATTTTGGAAAAATTTTTAAATTTTTTTTATTTATCTGTTGGGATTTCAAAAATTGTTTAAAAATTATTTTAATTTTTAATTATTTAATATATAAATTTATTTTTAAAAAAATTTTTTATTTATGATGTTTATTTAAAAATGGGGATTGG
>Ga0256407_10010665_pt1 | contig 12864 bp, 4 predicted proteins | sample RumenRJG_04DNA_FD_193489 | JGI IMG/M metagenome (GOLD analysis project Ga0256407, IMG submission 193489) | Bovine rumen microbial communities from Lethbridge, Alberta, Canada - RJG_04 | ecosystem: Host-associated > Mammals > Digestive system > Stomach > Rumen | place: Canada: Alberta | collected... | reverse complement strand
TTAAAACAATAATGTTTTGCTGTTCGAGTTTCCCCCCATCCACCTTTACAAGAATGGGACTTGATGTGGAACCGTAATCAAAGATGATACCTGCACTGAATGTAACGCTGGAATCGACTTTAATTACCTCAAAATGATTATTGAAATTGTCCAAATCAGTTTCGGATATTCCATAAACCGCATCGTTTTTTGTTTCATTGTGCTTAATGACGAAATTATTTGAAATGACATATGATAACACATCAGTATAGATGTCATTTCCGGTTGAAGCCGAATTGTTGGTAAATGAAGAGTATTGTATGGTATTGTATCTTGCCAAAATAACTGCTCCACCCTTTGAACTTGAAGCCCTGTTCCTATTGAATGTACAATTGTCGACTTTCATGCCTTCTCCATTGCTGAAGACTGCTCCTCCTCCGGAGGAGTTTGATTCACCAACATAATTATCTTCAAACACCGAACGGGAAATATTGTTGCCGCTGGAATTTATTAAAACTGCACCTCCACAGTCCACAGCACGATTCATTGTGAAACTGCAACCCTCAATTTTTAAGTCTTTACCACTAGAAAAGATCGCTCCTCCGCTTGATGAGTCCTTACCGTTTACATTGTTGCGTTCAAAATTGCAGGAGGTTATCGAATTGCCGTTTCCACTTATAAAGATTGCACCACCATATCCTGCCTCATTGTTTTTGAAAGTAGAGTTAGTTATGCTGCAGCCATTTGCATCCAAAAATATTGCACCCCCATAGCTGTTTGGGGCCCCGTTTTTGACAAATTCACAATTACTTATCACACCACCAGTTCCCTGCCATAATATTGCACCTCCGTTAATGTGATTTGCACCAGTGAATCTTATATTGTTCAAAACAACATTGGAAGCTGTAGAATCGATTTTGAAAAACCTAAAATCTTCTAATACACCTGGCTTTATAGTGGCACCATCGCCAATTCCCTCAATAATGACTGATTTAGCAATAGTTATCTCTTCGTTAAACTCAAATGTGCCGTTCAAGTAAATTTTATCCCCCTCTTCGGCAGACTCAATTGTGCTTTTAATATCAGAGAATGTGTAATCACTTCCGTTGAACTGATAAGTACTTGGTTCATCCAATACCACCTCATCGCTTGGGGAAGTTTCTACATCACTTGCATTATCCGCAGCGGCCACATGAGAAATTGCACACAGACCCACCAGAATAACTAAAAATAATATGATATTTCTATTCATTTTAACTCACCACTTCTAAACCTTAGTTGTTTTTGGAGGATATTTTTTAGCGGATTTTTTAATAATGATGCTTGTTTTTCCAGATCCGCTGTATTTCATGCTGAAAGGCTCGATTTTGACCGTATGCTTTCCGACAGAGAACTTGTTTGAAAAGAATCCTGTAATTCCCTTGTATTTCTTCCCATTAGTTTTAATTGTTTTTGTTTTAAGAATTAATGTTGTATACTTTTTACCCGTTTTAATCAGGAATTTGACCTTAACACCACTAACCGGTTTTTTAGTCTTCTTGTTTAAGACTTGGAAAGAAATTAAAGCTCCTTTTTTAGAGTTTACCCTCTTATATAGCTTGAATTTCAATGGAGTCGGTTTGATAACTGTTATATATGAGGTTATGGTATTGAACTTATATCCTGCATGTGTTCCGCTTACAACCATCTTATGTTTACCTTTTGTTAAACTGGATGTCTTGAAGTGAGCGACACCATTGGAATCGGTTGTCACGGTTAAAACATTGTATTTATTTCCAGTGAAAACCATTAATGTAAGTTTCATGTTGGCAATAGGTCTTTTGGATTTGGAATCAATCAGCCTGATGTCCCAATAGCTGCTTTTTTTAAGAACAACATTGGCGGAAGATGCACTGATAACCGCAGTGGCCTTATTGACAATTACGGTAATATTGCTGCTTGATGAGAGATATCCCTCATCCGGAGTTGTTGTCACAGACAGGACGAAATTGCCCACAGGCAAATTGGAAACTGACAATTCATTATTTGAAAACATAATATTTGCTTCCGGATGATCCAACACAGTAATATTCTCTTTTGCAACTGTTCCTCCGACAACGATTATCTGAATCGGACTTGAAGCAGTAGCATAATCAAAGATGATTCCTGCACTGAATGAGATAGTGGAATTGAGTTTTGTATGAATGAATTGATTATTGGAAAGTATTTCCTCAAACATTTCGGGATATTCATTAATCCCCACGGAATATTGTTCGATTTCGCCGTAATCAAGTATGAATGTATTTGACCTTATATTATTTTTATACACAGTCGGAGTTCCAAAGTAAGCGATATCATTTCCATATTCATAGCCCAACTCATCCTTTATGGCATAATTCTTATTGAAAAATGAATTTGTCACCGTATCATTGTCGGATAAGTGAAGGGCACCTCCAGTGGCATTTACATGATTGTTTGTGAAATTGCATTTATCAATGACCAGTCCGATGCATGCGCTGAATATTGCGCCTCCGCCTGATATGTCGGATATTGAAAATTGGGTATTTTGAATATAATTTCCATCAAAGTTACAGTTTATGATTCTTGAGTTTGTGCTGTTGGATAGGGAAATTGCTCCTCCGAAAAATGTACAGCTGTTTTGTGTGAAATTGGAATTGATTACTGTACAGTTGTCACCTATCAATACCAAGGCTCCGCCCTGACCCCTATTTTCAGCAAGGGCTTCATTTCCCATAAATCTACAGTTATCGATTGTACCATCTGTTCCGTTCCAGACTATTGCTCCACCATATTCGTGTGCCTGGTTATTTATGAATGTGGAATTTATTACGCTGCAGTTATTTCCAAGCATCAATATGGCACCACCAATAGCCATATCCCTTCTTGCCAAATTTGAGATAAATTCACAACCTGATATGATACCATTATCACCATCCCATGAGATGGCTCCTCCAAAGAAACAGTTTCCATCAACAAATTTAATATTCTTCAAAACGACATTTGAGGTATGATTGATGTAAAAGAACGGTGAAGTATAATTTTTATCGGAACCGTCAAATATCAAGGTAGAGCCGTTTCCATCGATTGTGAGTGTTTTATTAACATTTATCAGATAATCACAATAATAAGTTGACCCGTTAAGAGAAACTGTACTGTTGGGTTCAGCTGAGTCAATCTGCTCCTGAATGGACCTGTAACTGCCTTCGCCTGAATCAATCAACTCATCATCACTTTCCTTTTCAATTAGTTCCACATCACCGCTATCTTCGCTTAGCGGATCCTCAACTTGAGGAACGCTTACAATTTCAGTGTCACTTGAATTATCCTGTGCAATATCCTCTGCAGCCCCAACCTGTGAAACTGCAAGAATGCCGACCATTACAAGTAACGTCAATATTAACATCCTTTTCATTTAAATCACCATAAAATAATAAAATAATGAAATTAATCCTTATCTTTTAACTTTCACCTTCATTTTAACTGTATCCTTTTTATATGTTGCCTGATATTTTACGTTTTTACCTGCCTTGAGCTTTTTAAGTGCATTAGATTTAATTGTGAATTTGGCTACACCCTTCTTGTTGGTTTTTGCAGAGTATTTTTTGCCGTTGAACTTCAATGTGACCTTTTTGGATTTCAGGTATTTTCCGTTGACCTTTTTGAGGGTCACTTTAATAGTCAATTTTTTAGCTGACCTTTTGACCTTGACCTTTTTAAGAGAAACGACATGGGTCACTTTCAGGGTTTTGGTAGTGCTTGCGCTGGAAGTCCTAGAAGTGATTTTGTAAGTGCCCGGATTTATGGCAATTACGACCATTGCAACTCCCCTGGAGTCTGTAGTGACAGTCCTGTAAACCTTATTGTTGATTAGGAATGTTACCTTAACCCCTTTTGCAATGCTTCCGTCAGCGTTATGAACAGTTACTGAATATGCATTATTTGATGAATACAATATGCTTGCATCCTTTGCAACTATCAAATCGTTATGATTGACATTCACATTGGACTGACCGGAAGATGATGCATATTTCCTGTCTCCTGAATATGTCCATGAAATCAGATAGTTTCCGTTTTTGAAATTGGAAATGTCCAATCTTGCAATACCGTCATGGACTTGAACCACGGCATATTTCATTCCGTTTACATAGAATGTCACATTTTCTTCCGCATCGGTTGCAAGTGAGCCGTCTTCACGATAAATGCGAACTTCTATATAATCCTTATTGGAAGTCAAATTACCGGTGGTTATTTGAGGCAAGACCAACAAATCATATCCGATTTTAGTTTTTCCATCATCTTCAAAGAAAACATTTCCGTCAAATGACCTTCCAAAGTAAAGGAAATTGACTGTATGGTTTCCATGCCAATATCCCTCGGTTGAGAATGTGTAATTGACTTTACCGTCGATGACCTGCCTAACGACAGGACTTAATCCGTCCATGGATATGACCACATCTCCTGTTGCATTATCCAAATCCAAGAAGATGTTTGCATCATCACCCATTACAACTCCCTGTGTAATATTGACCTTAGGCATGACCCTGAATGCTGTGTAGAATGACCTCACACCATAGTCGCTGCCGTTATAAACCGCTCTTAAACTGTAAATGTCCACCGGCAAATCAGCAAGACTGATTAATGCCTTTCCATTAACCATTACAACGGAGTATAATAATTTAGTTGCCATATTGTCATTATATACTGTCAGATTGCCTGTTGCATTGGTTGGAAGCAGCAGGCTGACATATTTTGCACTGTCAGAGTACTCACCGATGACGCCATAGTGTGAAACGTTCAATACTGCATGATAGCTGCTTTCAGGATAGTCTCCTCCGAGATACTCGATGAACACGTCATGCTCTCCCAAAGGAATGTTGTCAAATGTAAATGAGGCCTTGCCGTCTTTAACCTGTGCGGTTTGAGGTTGGTTGTTGAGTGTGACTCTGACCTGACCCCTTGCATCAGCAGGCAGGGTGACTGCGATGTCGTAGCTTTCCTTATATGGGTATTCATATGCAAGGTCATCCTTGAAGATGTATGCAACGGTGAATTCGCCTTCACGGTTTATAGGCTCGTGAGTTTTATCACCTGAATAATATATTCTGTATGTGTGTCTGCCGTATTTTTCATTTTCAGTGAAGAGTGACTCGTTTACCACGTATTCCGCATGTCCATCATCAAGGGTAGCGTTTTTAACCAGATTCCCGTCAATGTAGATTAGGACATATCCGGTAGCATCGCTTCCGAAGTCTATCTTGATTGTATCGTCATCATTGAGGACCAGCGGTTCAGGGAATGTGAGCCATCTTCCGTCGTCATTTACAAAGAATGAGAGGTAGTTGTTGTAGAATGTGATGTTGCCGTCATCGAGGATTTCCTCATATTCAATCCATACCCTGTGATTTCCATATGGCAAAATGCCCAAATCGATTTTGTTTGACCCTTTTGAAAGCTGCCTGATTTCTGCAGCGCTCTTGTCAATCTGAACGGTGACGTTTCCGGCTTTCGGAACTGTGATGTCCACAATAACATGCTCGTTTGCATCAAATTCTCCTGCCGCATCGACTGTGACATCTTCAGTGTGAGCCAGTACCTCGAATTCCACTGATGATGAATTCAGAAGTGATCCGAATTCGCTGTTTAGAACCCTCACTTCAGCCAGGTGGTTTCCGACTGTCCAGTCCCTTGATGAGGTGAATGTAATGAGGCCTCTTTCAAATGACTTCTTATCGTAGAACTTGCCGTCGATGTATAACTCGCCGTATGCCATGACCGGTTCGAATACCCTGATTGCTGCAAACGGCTGTGAGTGAGCATATCTTGATGTCTCATTGATTGTTATGATGACATCCTTTAAGAATTCGACATTGATTGTGGAGTTTGTCACATTTAAAACGCTGACGTTGTCTGCTGTGAACTTGACGTCGACAGCATAGTTTCCGTTGTCCTCATAGAATCCCAAATCATACAATGCCAATGCGAAATCGTTGCCGTAGTTTGCCTTGATGTCTGCCACATTGAATCTGTAAACAGCCTTGCTGTCAAAGTCTGTGTCCACACTCATGTTTGAAATGCTTGAGCCGTGATTGTTCTTGAACATGACTGTTACTATGATTTGACCCTGATTCAATAAGTCAGGAATGTTCAAATCAATGAATTCACCATAATAATCATTAACATCACTTTTTACAGTAGGATTGAATGCATCAGGATCAATGTCCTTCCAGGTTACGCCTACTGTGGTGTTGCCGTTTCTTTCGTTTCCGTCAGCATACATTACAGTGATATTGTCCCCGAAATTTTTGTTTTCAAAGTCGGAGTATTTGAGGAAGTATCTTCCGTTTTCATCTTTGGATAAAGCTTTAATGTTTGAAGTGAATATCTTTTCGCCATTGGAATTCAGAACTGTGATTGTACCGCTGGTTTCATTGATATCCCCATAATATGTGTCCAGATACAATAATATAGGATCCATACCGAAGCCTGTAAATACTTCTGAAGTGACGTTGTCGACCTTGACGTTGGAGGTTAATGTGAGGTTTTTGTTGAACAAATCAATTTCAGCATCAGCAGAGGTTTCTCCACCATCTGAGTGATGTGCAACCCTGATATTGTAAAATCCATTATCTGTAATGTTTAAATCTGACAGATAGATGATTAATTTGGTCACTCCCTCTGAACCGCCTTCCAAACGGAAGACATCAAGTTCGGTCTCATTTTCAACCCTAATCAATCTTCCCAAATCTTCAACTTTCTTATCATTTACATAAACAACAAAGTAACCTCTTCCCATGTCTATCGGCACGCTTTGTCTGTTAGCACTGTCAGTACATTCAATTATAATTGCATTTTCTGTGCCGTTGACTAAAATGCCGTCGGAAACTGTTATCTTGAAGAATTCTGCAACAGTTTCGGGAGTGTTGATTCTAAGCAACCTGTCTTCAACCCTAACACCTCTTGCATAAACTTTAGTTGTATTTCCATATGCAAATGAAACTGCGAAAGGCACATTTTCCTTGAATATGCTGTAATCGAATTCAGTCACATTATCGGAAATCCAGTAATGATTACTTTGAACATCATCAAAGGAAGTGCAATTTTCCTCAAATTCTGACAATAACTTTTCAAATATCACCTCTCCGCTTTCATCACTAATCACTATTGTCCCTTCAATGATGTTTAGATATTTTGGAATTGACAAATCGATTATCTTGTCAGGGTTTCCATCCATTCCAAATTCAAGGTCTCCAATTTGACCGTAATAAAATCTCAAGCCGATTGAATCATCATAATCATCGAATCCCCAACCTTCCTCATCATCAAAAGATATGAAAAAGTTCCTAAATCCTATCACTTCATCATCTGCAGTCACTGAAATATTCAATACGTAATTTCCCCGAACATTTTCAAGATTTAAATCATCCCAGCTAACATAATAATCCATTCCCAAGAATCCGTAGTCATATTTACCGTATAAGTCACTTAAACTTTTGGTGATTTCACGCTCGCCATATCTAAAATGGACCAATGCGGTTTCATGGATGTTTAGGGAGTCCGGAACGGAGATTATTACAATGTTATCATCCTCATATTCCTCATCCTCATCGTGAGCCCAATGAATACTAATTAAATTGACGCGAAGGTCTTCATACCAATATAACCTTATGAAATCATCCTCTTTTTGAATTGAAAACGTATCATACGGAATCACATCGGGACCTATGGACCTTCCGCCGCCTACATCATAGAATATTGTAATCTTATCCTTATCATTAAGAGAACTGATGAATGAATCTAAAGCTTCACGGGTAATGGAATACTTATAATTACCATTCAGCCATTCAAAATCCCCAAGGTCAGTGACATTTGCAAAGAAGGTATTGTCTGCGCTTGTAATTGTGATATTGTATTTGTTGACCGTAGTGTCTGCATATACCCAAACCACAACATCTTCAGGTGAGCGGATTTCTTCCTCACTCACGTCAAAGTTATTATAACTACCATAACTATATCTATCAGCATAAACTTCAACACCATTTATCACAATATCCACCTGATTAGCATCATAGTTCATGAAATCTGAAATCATAACCCATTTGTTCCAGTATGACTCATTAAGTTCAAATGTTGCATTTCCAACAATAACATCCTTCTCTTCCTCATCATCCCAACCTTTAAAGGTTAAAAATACTGTTCCTGTTTCACCTGTAGGAGTGAATAAGTAAAGATAAAACGGTTCATCAGTAGCGATGATTTTAGCTCTAAAGGTGGAATTGTCAAAGTCCACCACATTTAATTCATATTCCTTAATAGTTTCCTCACCGTCAACTTCAAATTTAAGTGTAATGTTATAATTCCCTGCCTGTGTGATTCCCAATGACTGCAAATTCCATTGATATGTTTCCTCCCAAAAATTATCCACATCGCCATGTTCAGAGGTGATTATTGTATGAAATTTGACTGTACTGTTGACAATAATATCCAACATTCCGGAAATGCCTTCGGGAACTTCAATACTAATTACAGAGCCAACAGTATCTGTGTAAAGCGGAGATTCATTGCTGTCCCATACATCAACTCTGAACTCTTTAAATGCATCAACATTCAGCCATGCATCACCTAAAAAACCGTCATCATTTTCAAAACGGATATTATACTCTCCGTTTTCTTCAATTCCCAAATCATGTAAAGTCCAACTCATCCAATTAGACCCAATGACAACATCATCTAAGAAATCATCTTCAAGATACATGCCAATAGATTCACCAATCTGATTATCGGGAGAGTAGAGATATACTACAGGAGTTTCCAAATCCCCATCATTAATTTCAAATGGTGAATATGCCCTAAACTCGTCCATGGCATCAAAGACATTCAAATTAAATGTGAAATTATCAAGAACATCGCCGTCATCATAGGCGACGATAGTGATGTTATAATCTCCAGTGGAAGTGATATCCAGGTCAGACAAAGTCCAGGAAATTTGATTTCCCTCTTCAACAGTGTATGGCTTATCATTATCATTAACGTAAACTTCCACATAAACCTCATCATGAACCCGTATTATCTCAAACGGATAGCCTATATAAATGTCGCCCTCATTTATAGCATAATTAAAATTGGTCAATGTGAAATTATATTCTCCCAAATCCAGTTCATCGTCACCATTAACATATTTTAAAGAAATTGCATAGGTTTTAGCATCATTAAGAATATTATTTTCCCTTAACTCATCCAATCTCCAAATGACATTGTAATCTTCAATATCTTTAACATCACTAAAAATATCCTCGCCATCACTTATTGTAAGATTGATGCTTCCCTCTCGAACATCACAACCAACATTAACTATCTCCGGATCCCAATCAGCAGTAACCGGTTCATGGCTGGACACCCAAGGATTGAAATTCTCCTGTGAAATTATTCCATTAACGTTCAGCCATACGGCATCGACTTCATCACCCAATTCATTAAGTAATTTGATGTCATAATCGCCATTACGGTCAATGCCCAAATCGGACAATGTCCAGTTCAATGGAGAGTCATAATCAAAATCGTTAAAGTCATCACCATTGATAGCCAATTTGAAATGTTTATTCTTGTATTCATCTGAACATACCAAATACAAAACAGGACCGGCCAAATCCCAATTTTCTACACCCAAATCATCACCATATAATTCAATATCCACATTATCGAAAACGTTTAAATTATAAGGTAACTCCTCAATTAAATTATTATCTTCATCATACGCTTCAATTGTGATTTCATAATCCCCTGCGGAATCAATGCCCAGATCATTTAATGTCCATCTGAACGGATTATCTCCAGCAGGCTCTACTGGATTAGGATTACCACCAACATAAACTTTAATATCAAACCTTTCATCCCACACCTTTATAACATCAAACGGATATCTGAAATAAACATTATCACATATATTATAATTCACTTCAGTCAATCTGAAAATATGATCATTGCCTAAATCGAATTCTACATTTCCATTGATGTATTTTAGGGAAATGGTGTAAGTTCCAGCGTCAGTAAATATTCCTCCGTCCCTTAACTCATCAAATGTCCAAATGACATCATTATTCTCATCAGCATCCTCCGGAAAGTGCTTCAGCCCAGTGAAGATACAATCACCAACATCGTCAAAAATTGTAAGATTCACTCCTCCTGCATCAACAACATCATCATCACCATGAACATTAGCTATCCACGGATTCCAATCAGCATTAACCGGTTCATGGCCGGATACCCATGGATGAAGGTTTTCTGCAGCAATCTCATCTTCCAGAAGAGCCTCATCCTGTGAAGAGGATAAAACATCATCTTCAAAATCATTCAAATTATCATCAAAAGAAGCATTAACCGATGCTTCCTGTGTTTGCTCAACTGTTAGCGTTTCATTAAAATCAGCATCATCACCTGCGCTAACAGCACCAATCATCAAAATTGCCAGCAAGATCATGCTTGCCAGCATTATCTTTTTAAATTTCATATCAACAACTCATAAAGTTTAAATTAAATTCAATAATAATATTATTTTTGTAAATCAAAAGTATAAATAATTTAATATAAAGTTTTTACTTTCATAATTATCTGTTCAATTGAACAATCATTAATCGAACATATCATATGAAAGGGAATATTTAAAATAAGCATATGCCCATAGTACAATGGAGTAATATTAATATGTATAAATTATAGATATGTTTTGAAAAAAAAGATAAAAATTGGAACAAAAAATATTATTTCATTCCATTATAATTTTATTGACATTGCACCAGTCTTTTTGGCGCTTTTCTTGATGGTCATGCTGGTTTTCTTGGAACCGCTATACTTGAAATCGGTCGGGATTATTTTAACCTTATGGGTGCCTACGCTCAACTGGTTAGTTGCATAACCTGCCATTCCTTTAAGTTTATTGAATGTTTTGGTTTTTAGGGTTACGGTTTTGTACTTTTTGCCAGTGTAGATCAGCAATTTGAGTTTTACCCCATTTACAAGCTTTTTGTTTTTCTTGTTCATGACCAGAATTGTCAGAAGCGCACCTTCCTTCATTGTGGTCTTTTTGGCAAATATCTTCAGCGGTGTCTGTTTGACCACCTTGATTGATGTTGAAACCGCCTTGAAATTATAGGTGTCATCTGCCAGGCTTGCCACAACCTTATGCGTACCCGCTTTCAGCGATTTGGTATTGTAGGTTGCAATTCCCTTGGCATTTGTCCATAGTGAAACCTTCTTGAATTTTTTACCGGTGTAGATTTTTAGAAGAATCTTTGTCTTTGCAATAGGATTTTTCTTGGAATCCACCAATTTGATTTTCCATTTGGTGCTCTTTTTATAAGCGACTTTAACTTTTGATGCCTTGATGACTGCAGTTGACTTTTCAACGACAGGAACAGGAGTTGTGTTGGTTGAATTGTCTGTTGAAGTATCACCAGTGCCATTGGCTAAAATGTCACTTGCACCTTCGCCTAATTTCACATCTTTACCGGCATTTGCTTCGAGAGTGATATTATCTGAGTTGTCAGAAGCGACTGCATCATCAGAAATCTCAGCCGCACTCACATGTGCAACTGCACAGAAGAATACCAATAAGAATAGTATTGATAAAATTTTCTTATTCATATTAAAACCCCCTAATAAGTCAATGAATTTAGTTTTAACTTCAAATTATATAAACATTAATGTAAACCAAAAGCTTTCAAAAGAAGAAATAAGTTAATATCGGAATAAAAATTCATTTGACAATCTCCATTGAATTAATATTATTAAACTATTTTTTTGATTTCTCATCCGATTAAGACTAATTGAAAGCAATATTTCCTCACCAAGGCAATATTATATACTCAAAGCAATTTTACATATCCCATACAACTAATTAATATATCATATACTTTTAATTAAAATAACTAGACTTATATGCAATTAAAAATAGAATTGAATATTGGAGCTATTTATAAGTAGCTCTACAATGGAGGTCTTCCATGAAAAAAAGCGAAAAAATATTAATTGCACTTGGAATCATTCAAGTAATAATTTCAACATTGCAATTAATATTGAAAGTGTTATGGGATTAATCCCATAATACTTCTTTCTTTTTTTCATTATTTAAACCTTGTCCACTCAAAAGTAGTTGATAAAAATGATATTGATGTCAATACTAAATCTAATAATAACAATTATCCTAATGATTTTAATATTTAAATCTAAAAACTTTAAATATAGAAATATAATGATATGCTTGTTTGGATTAAATCTAATTTTAATTATACTAAATATCTTGAAAAATTAAAAATAATGACCCAAAAAAAATTAAAAAAAAAAACTAATCCTGTGAATTAATGCCTTTCTCGGCTAAAAATTCATTTTGAACCTTGACGACCTCCGCACTGGTGTCGGATTCACTGTATGCCTCAAGCAGGTCATGGTTCAGTTCAATGAATGTATGGCCCCACTTATATCCATCCATCAAATCGATGGCTTCCTCCTTAAAGCGAGTGATGTATAGTGTGGCGCTGATTGCCTCAACAGTGGATAGGATACAGGCCTTTCCATAGTTTACGGGGTTTGTTGCAATCAAAAAAGGCAATGATCGGTGGTATTTTGAAAGTGAAAAGAATTTTTTAGAACTTGACACCTCATTCCATGAGCAGTCAAGCCCTACAATTCCTCTCCTTTGAACATATCTGTAGTCTTCATAGGATACAGCCTTTTCAGCATATGGATTGAGTACGATTGCACCTGAGGGAATCTTGTTGATATTTTCAACTAGTCGGCATTTCCCCATTTTGGCCAGTTTTATGGCTGTGCACTTTTTCTTGTCGCACTCATTTGCATGAAAAACTGTAATCCTCATTCAGCTGCAGCCTCTTG
>Ga0256407_10010664_pt1 | contig 12865 bp, 12 predicted proteins | sample RumenRJG_04DNA_FD_193489 | JGI IMG/M metagenome (GOLD analysis project Ga0256407, IMG submission 193489) | Bovine rumen microbial communities from Lethbridge, Alberta, Canada - RJG_04 | ecosystem: Host-associated > Mammals > Digestive system > Stomach > Rumen | place: Canada: Alberta... | reverse complement strand
TCCGTGCCCTGTGGATGCAGCGTATCAACGCTGCCGCTCGTCAGGAGGGTATGAGCTATTCTGTACTCATGGGCAAGCTGGCTAAGGCTGGTATCGAGATTAACCGTAAGGTGCTCGCCGACCTGGCTCTGAACAACCCTGAGGCTTTCAAGGCTATCGTTGCCAAAGTGAAGTAAGAGACACATCGAGTAAGCAAAACGAATAAAAAAGAGCTGCAATTGAAAGGTTGCGGCTCTTTTTTTTGTTATTTTGAAATATAATTCGTATCTTTGCGTGCAATTTATTAGAAACAACCAATATCTATCAGAAATATGAAGAAACTGTTATTAGGAGATGAGGCTATCGCTCAGGGCGCACTTGACGCAGGGCTGAGTGGCGTCTATGCCTATCCGGGAACTCCTTCTACCGAGATTACAGAGTATATCCAGTTGTCGCCCCTGGCCAAGGAGCGTGGCGTACACAGCCGCTGGTCGACCAACGAGAAGACGGCTATGGAGGCTGCCCTGGGCATGTCGTTCATGGGCAAGCGCGCGCTGGTGTGTATGAAACATGTAGGACTGAACGTCTGTGCTGACCCGTTTGTGAACAGTGGTATGACGGGTGTCAACGGTGGTGTTGTCGTGCTGGTAGCTGATGATCCCTCGATGCATTCCAGTCAGGACGAGCAGGACTCGCGTTTCTATGGTAAGTTTGCCATGATTCCCACCTTTGAGCCGTCGAACCAGCAGGAGGCCTATGACATGATGGCTGCGGCCTTTGACTACTCTGAGAAGCAATGTCTGCCCGTGCTGATGCGTGTTACCACACGTATGGCTCACAGCCGTGCTGTTGTTGAGTTGGCTGATGCTCCCCGTGAGCAGAATGCGCTGAACTATGACGCGAAGGCTGCCAACTGGGTTCTCCTGCCTGCCAATGCCAAGAAACGTAACGATGCCGTTACTGCTCAGCAGGCACAGTTGGAGGAAGATGCTGTAGGTTCCACCTATAATATATATATAGAAGGTCACGACCGCAAGCTGGGTATTCTGGCCAGCGGTATTGGCTTCAACTATGTCAACGAGTGCTTCCCGCAGGGCAGTCCTTATCCCATCCTGAAGATTTCTCAGTATCCGCTGCCCAAGAAGCTAGTGCGCCGTCTGTTGGACGAGTGCGACGAGGTACTCATTGTTGAGGAGGGTCAGCCGTTCATCGAGGATATTGTCCGTGGTGTTGCTGACCTGAAGAATGTTCACGGCAAGCTGGATGGTACGCTGCCTCGTACGGGTGAATTGACACCAGACGTGGTGAAGAAAGCGCTGGGTATGGAGATTGGCGAATGCTTTGACCCATGTGCTGATGTGGCTCCGCGTCCTCCCGCACTCTGTCAGGGTTGTGGTCACCGCGACGTCTATGCTGCCTTGAACGAGGTGCTTAAGGAGTACGACAATCCTCGTGTCTTTGGTGACATCGGTTGCTATACACTGGGCTTCCTGCCTCCGTTCCGCGCCATCCACTCGTGTGTGGATATGGGTGCGTCTATCACGATGGCCAAGGGTGCTGCCGACGCAGGTCAGTGGCCCGCCGTTGCTATCATTGGTGACTCTACCTTTACACATAGCGGTATGACGGGTTTGCTGGATGCCATCAACGAGAATGCGAACATCACCGTTATCATTTCTGACAACCTGACAACGGGTATGACGGGTGGACAGGATTCAGCAGGTACCAATAAGTTTGAGGCTATCTGTCGTGGTTTGGGACTCTCTGACGAACACCTGAAGGTTGTTGTTCCCCTGCCGAAGAACATGCCGGAGATTACACAGATTATCCGCGATGAGATTAACTACAAAGGAACCAGTGTCATCATTCCGCGTCGTGAGTGTATGCAGACCTTGCAACGTCATCTGAAACAAAAGAAAGCGGCTGAGAAGAAGTAAATTGTAAATCGTCAAATTGTAAATTATGAAAACCGATATCATATTGTGTGGCGTAGGCGGACAGGGTATCCTCTCTATCGCTACCATCATTGGCGAAGCCGCCATGAACGAGAACCTATACATCAAGCAGGCCGAGGTACACGGCATGAGTCAGCGTGGCGGTGACGTGCAGTCGAACTTGCGCATCTCGAGCAATCCCATTGCCAGTGACCTGATTCCAAAGGGTGGTGCTGACGTTATTATCTCCATGGAACCCATGGAGGCGCTGCGCTATCTGCCGTATCTGTCGAAGAATGGTTGGATTATCACTAGCAGCACGCCGTTTGTAAACATCCCGAATTATCCTGATATCGAGGTCATCAAAAATGACCTCGCACAGTTGCCTAATGTCATCATGCTCGACATCGAGGAGAAGGCAAAGGATGCAGGAGTGCCCCGTTCGGCTAACGTTATCCTGTTGGGCGCTGCCCAGAAGGCTCTGGGCATTGAGTATGAGAAGCTTGAGGATGCCATCCGCCGCGTCTTCGGTCGTAAGGGCGAGGCCATCGTCGAGGCAAATATCAAGGCGTTGGCAATAGGCCGCGAGGCTCAAAAATAAAGTCGTAATAACGATATAACGTTATGACGTAATAACGAAAGAAATGGAAACACCAATTAAGAAAGAACTGGTTGATAAACTCATCAGCGATCTTGGCATTACCGACTTTGCCAAGGCTACCATCCGCGAAGTGAAGCAGGTGGCTGCCCAAGCAGAAAAGGCGAGTGGGGTAGAGTTTATCAAGATGGAGATGGGGATTCCTGGACTGCCTGCCGCACAAGTGGGTGTCGACGCACAGGTCAGGGCGTTGCAGGACGGTATTGCCCACTCGTATCCCGATATTCAGGGCTATCCTGAACTGAAAAAAGAGGCTTCGCGTTTCGTCAAGGCGTTCATTGGAGTGGATGTCGCTGCCGAAGGATGCGTACCCGTTACGGGTTCCATGCAGGGCACGTTTGCCTCGTTCCTTACCTGTTCGCAGGCGCAAGAGGGCAAGGATACTGTGTTGTTTATCGACCCGGGATTCCCTGTTCAGAAGATGCAGCTGCAGGTGATGGGTGTGAAGTACGAGACATTCGATGTCTATGACTTCCGTGGCGAGAAACTTGGTCCGAAGCTGGAGTCGTATCTGAAGAATGGTAACATCTGTGCCATCGTCTATTCCAATCCCAATAACCCTGCCTGGATCTGTCTGAACGAGCAGGAACTGCAGGCCATTGGCACTTTGGCCACGAAGTACGATTGTGTGGTGATGGAAGACTTGGCCTACTTTGCTATGGACTTCCGCAAAGACCTTAGTGTACCGTTCCAGCCTCCTTATCAGCCTACGGTAGGCCGCTATACAGACAACTACATGCTGCTCATCAGTGGTTCGAAGGCATTCTCGTATGCTGGCGAGCGTATTGGTGTAGTGTGCATTTCGGATAAACTGTTCCATCGCCATTTCGACCAGTTGGCGCAGCGCTATCAGGGGCTGCCCTTTGGCCTGGTCTTCTCGACGCGCATGCTCTATGCCCTGTCGTCAGGTACCAGCCACTCGGCACAATATGCGATGGCGGCTATGCTGAAAGCAGCTACTGATGGTGACTACGACTTCCGCAAAGAGGTTAGCGTCTATGGCGAGCGTGCTCACAAACTGAAGGAGATTTTCTGTCGCCACGGCTTCCATGTGGTCTACGACAAAGACCTTGACGAACCTGTTGCCGATGGTTTCTACTTTACCATCGGCTATAAGCAGATGACCAGCGGTGAGCTGGCCAAGGAACTGATGTACTACGGGGTGTCGGCTATCTGTCTGATAACCACGGGTTCGCATCAGGAAGGTCTGCGCGTCTGCACGTCATTTATCGAAGATCATCAGTACGCCCAACTGGAGGAGCGGATGGCTATCTTCGAAAAGAACAATCCCTAAAAATAGTTGACGGCGGATTTCCCGCCGTCACTATTATTATTACTCATCCAAACCGACAGGTTCGAACTCGAAATCCTGTATGGTCACATAACGAACCTCATACGTTGAGGGGCGTTTTTTATCGCCCACATATTTCTTGCGAAGCTTCAGGTATTTCTTCTCAGCCTTCTTCTTTGAAGTGGAGAACATGACCATGCATACGCGGTCAGACATCTGCTTCTTCTCCTTGAAATAGGTCTTCAGCTGGTCGGAATAGCTGTCGCGACCCAACAGAAACTTCGTCTTTTTATCATACATGGCACCCTGCACGTCCTGTATCTCTGTCATGTAGACGACAGAATCCTTGAATGATGCCGCAAATCCGAATATATACATGTGGCGAGCCTTTACCGTCTTGGCCTCGGCTCCCATGGCGACGCAGACAAGTAGCGTCAGCACGATATACTTCAAAAATCTCATTGTCCTAAATACTTTTAATATCTTATTGTCCTAAATATGATTTCAATAACTGATTCTTTGTGTTTGAGCGCAACCGACGGATGGCTTTCTCCTTAATCTGACGTACACGTTCGCGCGTCAATCCATACTTGCTGCCTATCTCCTCTAGCGTCATCTCTGGTTCGCCAATGCCGTAGAATGCCTTGATAACACAGCGCTCGCGGTCACTCAGCGTATTCAGCACGTTGGATATTTCCTCGCGTAACGACTCCATTACCAATTGACGGTCGGCCATCGGTGCATCGTCGTTCACCAGCACATCGAGCAACGAGTTGTCCTCGCCATCCACAAAGGGGGCATCGACTGACACGTGGCGTGTATTAGCCAGCATCGCCTCGCCAACCTTGTCCTCTGGCAGGTCCGTCTGTTCCGATATCTCGTCGACAGACGGGCGGCGCTCGTTCTCCTGCTCAAACTTGTTGAGCATGCGATTAATTTTATTCACTGAACCCACTTGGTTCAGGGGCAGTCGAACTATACGACTCTGTTCGGCAATAGCCTGCAGGATAGACTGACGAATCCACCACACGGCATAAGAAATGAACTTAAAGCCGCGCGTCTCGTCAAACTTCTCAGCTGCCTTGATGAGTCCTAGATTACCCTCGTTGATGAGGTCGGGGAGTGACAACCCCTGATTCTGGTACTGCTTGGCAACAGAAACCACAAATCGCAGATTCGCCTTCGTGAGCTTGTCCAATGCTTTACGGTCGCCCTTGCGGATGCGTTGTGCCAACTCCACTTCTTCGTCGGTAGAGAGCAATTCCTCATGGCCAATCTCCTGTAAGTATTTTTCCAGCGACTCACTTTCGCGATTCGTAATGGATTTCGTGATTTTTAGTTGTCTCATTTAGTCGTATTTTTATAGCCGACTGCAAAAGTAAGGCATTTTTCTGGAATAACCAAAAAAATGCCCTACTTTTTCTATTTTTTCCTGTTTATCTTTTTACCTTATTCATTCTGTAGGTAAACCACAAAGCCTCCGCGCTTGCCTGTCGGGAAGATTCCCTTGATGACCAGCATCTGGTCCTTAGCGTCTTTCACAACCTCCTGCAAGTCATCGAACGAGCGCATAGGCTGGTCGTTGACCACTTGGATGATGAAGCCCTTAGGTACGCCTGCATCTTTCATTTTACCGCCGTTAACCTTCAGAACCTCAAGGCCATACGATATTTCCAACTGTTTCTTCTGACTTTCAGTTACAGGACGTACGTCGATACCCAATACGTCGACATCAGCGTTCTTCACTACTTTCGTGTTGCCCTGCTCGTTCTTCAGTGTCAGCGTAACGGTCTTTTCCTTCTTGTTGCGCAGGTACTTCACAGTCACCTTGTCGCCAGGACGCTTCTGGGCGATGATGCCTGTCAGCTCGCCAAACTTGGTCACCTTCTGTCCGTCGATGTGGGTAATCACGTCGCCTTCCTTCAGGCCGGCATCCTCGGCAGCACCATCTTCTACTACCTTTCCAATATAGATTCCTTCCATGGTGCCCAAATCGACATCCTTGCCTTCCTCTTTCTGAGCGTCAACATAATCCTTCACGTCGCCACCCTGGATACCAATCATACCACGCTGTACGTTTCCATACTTCTTCAGGTCGTCCACAACCTTGTTCATGATCGAGGTAGGAATAGCGAAGCCATATCCGATGTTAGAACCTGTAGGTGAAGCTAGCATGGCATTGATACCAATCAGTTCGCCACGTGTGTTGACCAGTGCACCACCAGAGTTACCCTGGTTGATGGCGGCATCGGTCTGAATCATCGACGACACGAGATTGGCAGTACGCTTGTCGCGTGGGTCGTTCATTGAACGTGCCTTAGCAGAGACGATTCCTGCAGTGACGGTATTGTTCAGTCCGAGGGGGTTACCTACGGCCAGTACCCATTCTCCTACCTTCACGTTGTCGCTATTGGCGATGACAATGGCTGGCAGGTTCTTGGCATCAATCTTGATGAGTGCCAAGTCGGTTGTGGCATCAGCTCCGATGATGCGGGCTGAATATTCTTTATTGTCGTTGAGGGTGACCATCAGTTCGTCGGCACCATCCACCACATGGTTGTTGGTGACGATATAACCATCTGCCGAGATGATCACACCAGAACCAGCTGCTACACGCTTAGGGGTCTGTACCTGGCGCTGACCACCGTTGCCTTGTCCCTGGCCACGTCCGAAGAAACCGCCGAACGGGTCTGAGAAGAAGTCCTCAAACGGATCACTATACTCTACGGTCTGTACTTTCGAGTTCGTTACCGACTTGATATATACCACTGCGGGCAGCGATTTTTCGGCCGCATACGTGAGGTCGACGGGTTGTCCTGGAGCAACAGCGGCTGTTGCTGGAGCGGCCTGTGTCTTGTTGCACGAGGCTGCAGAGAATGCGATAACCATGAGATACATGGCAGGCATCAGAGTCTTTACAATCTTTTTCATAATCTTATCAGTTTAATTAATGTTATTGTTCGTATTCACTTTTTTCATTTGACGATGCAAATATAGGTGCATTTTTCCATATACTGTCAATTTGTCGTATCTTTTTGTCGCAATTTAACACTTCTGCCACCTTGCTTAACGGCTGTTAGAAATTAACGGTTGAATTGTGAAAATACTGACAAAATTAACGAAATGAGGTGTTCGTAGATTTATATATAAAAATAAAAAAGAAGGAAGTCTTTCTGGCTTCCTTCTTAAATGAAGATAATATCGTATTAATAATTGAATTCTCCGAATTCGCTTTTGATGGTCAGACTCTTGGGACCTTCTTCGATGTGGCCGACAATCTGGGCATCGATGTTGAAAGACTTCGAAAGGTCGATAACCTGCTGGGCAACCTCTGGGCGTACATAGATTTCCATACGGTGACCCATATTGAATACCTGGTACATCTCCTTCCAGTCTGTGCCAGAGCACTCGTGGATGGCGCGAAACAGGGGTGGAACGGGGAACATGTTGTCCTTCACCACCTTGCAGTTATCGTTGACGAAGTGGAGTACTTTGGTCTGGGCACCGCCTGTACAATGTACCATACCATGAATCTCGTGGCGCAACTCATCGAGCAGGCGTTTGATGACGGGCGCATAGGTGCGGGTGGGAGAGAGAACCAGTTGGCCAGCGTCGACGGGGGAACCGTCGACCACATCGGTGAGCTTATACTTGCCGCTGTATACTAGTTCGTCGGGTACAGCGTGGTCGTAGCTTTCGGGATAGTTTTCTGCCAGATACTTAGCGAAGACATCGTGGCGAGCCGAGGTCAGACCATTGGAGCCCATACCACCGTTGTAGCGCTTCTCATAGGTGGCTTGACCAGTTGATGAAAGACCTACGATGACATCGCCAGGACGGATGTTGGCATTGTCAATCACGTTGCTGCGCTTCATGCGGCAGGTAACGGTAGAGTCGACGATGATGGTGCGCACAAGGTCGCCCACGTCAGCTGTCTCACCACCTGTAGGCCAGATGCCGATACCCATCTCGCGGAGCTCTGCCAGCAGTTCGTCGGTACCATTGATAATGGCCGAGATGACCTCACCTGGGATGAGCATCTTGTTACGGCCAATAGTTGAACTGACAAGGATGTTATCTACAGCGCCCACGCAGAGCAGGTCGTCTGTATTCATGACGATAGCATCCTGGGCGATGCCTTTCCATACGCTGAGATCACCCGTTTCCTTCCAATACATGTATGCCAGGGCTGACTTGGTGCCAGCGCCATCAGCATGCATGATATTACAATACTCTGGGTCGCCACCCAGAATGTCGGGGATAATCTTGCAGAAAGCCTGCGGGAAGATACCCTTGTCGATGTTCTTGATGGCTGCGTGAACGTCTTCTTTGGCGGCACTAACGCCGCGCATCATATAACGGTTATCCATAATCATTGTTATGCTTGTTGCTGTGCCACAGCAACATACTTGACTTAGAACTTTACTTGTGGAGCTTTCTCTGCACCTGCCTCAGCCTCAAACTTATCCATGGTGTTGAAGCCGAAGATGCCAGCGAGGATGTTCTTGGGGAACTTGCGAATGACAATGTTGTACTGCTGAACGACGCCGTTGAATTTGTTGCGGGCCTCGTTGATGCGGTTCTCGGTGCCCTCCAGCTGAGCCTGCAGGTCGCGGAAGTTCTCGTTGGCTTTCAGGTCAGGATAGTTTTCCTGGATAGCAATCAGTCGACCGAGAGCAGCTCCCAGTTCGCCCTGTGCCTGCTGGAATTCCTTCATCTTCTCAGGAGTCATGTTCGTGGGATCAAGAGTTACCTGTGTAGCCTTTGAACGAGCAGCAACGACACCTTCGAGGGTTTCTTTCTCGTGTGAGGCATAGCCTTTAACGACTTCTACCAGATTAGGGATGAGGTCGGCGCGACGCTGATAGGCTGACTGTACGTTAGCCAGTGCAGTAGTAGCTTTCTCCTGCTCGCTGACCATTGAATTGTAAGAACTGGCAGCCCAGATGCAGATAATGACCACGGCTGCAATGATTCCGATTGTAGATTTACTCAGTTTCATAATTTATTGTTTTTGTTATTTCGATATTTCGATGTTCCGATGCTTCGATGTTCCGATGTTTCGACGAAGGTGTTACCAACGCGATGTGGCACCACCGCCACCAAAGCTTCCGCCGCCAAAGGAGCCTCCGCTAAAGCCTCCTCCGCCGCTGTGACCACCACCGCTAAAGCCTCCAAAACCGCTACCACCGCTACTGCGTGGTGCGACATAGAACGGATTGGCCAGCAGGGGCACCATGCCGACGAGTCCCAGCCAGTGGTACTTGCTATTCTTGTTGAGGAAGAAGATGAACCAGATGGTGAGGAAGAAGGTGGTAAGACCCACTGCGACCAATGCTTCGTCGTCCTCAGCGTCTTCAGCCATCAGCGATGAAGCTATGGGCAACTGTTTCTTCTCCAGAGTGGAGTAGATGGCCTCAGTAAGATAGTACATGGCGCTGTCGGGCTGCTCGCGCTTCATGAACGGTACGGCATACTGCTGTTCCAAGCGATGGCACTCCACATCGGTGAGGTCGCTCTCTAAGGAGCGTCCCGGTGAGATGTTGAGCGAGTGGTCCTGATAACCGCAAACCACCATGAGGCCGCGGTCGCCATAGCCTACGCCGTATTTGTTGCCCACATCCTGCGCTAGGCGGAAGGGGTCGTCGTTCTCGATATGATTGACCACGATGACTACCGATTGAACGCCTAAATCAATGTTTAACCGTTGCAGCGTAACATTCATGTTATCAACGGTTTGCTGGGAGAGCACGTGGTCGGGGTTTGAGATGTATTGTGTGGAGTCCTGCAGGTAGGGGATGGGGATGTTGTCGGCGTTCCAGTAGGTAATCTCAGCGGCTGAACCGCTGAGCGCACTGGTGGTGCCTTCCACGGTTTCCACGATGGCCTCGGACTCTGGGCTGCTGGGTAGCGCCATCGTGCAACAGGTCATGGCTGTCAGGATGCCTATCACGAAGAGCCAGCCCCACATCCGGCGAGCCTTGGTCCATTCAGGGTGGCTCTGCTTGTACTCCTTGATAATGGCTTTGCGCTTCTGGCGGTATTCCTGCACCAATCGCGTGTAGCGTCCGGAGTACTGTTCCCTGAGTTTGTTGACGCGTCCTACCTGTCCTTTCTCCAACTCAAAGGTATCCTCCAAGGCTTGGATAGCCTGGTTGTACTGGCGAGTCAGCTGGTCAAGTGAAACCTTGTATTCGTCCATAGTTTATTTCTCGTGCAGAATTGCTTGTATTTCTTGTGCAGAATAGCCTATTTCTCGTGCCAGAATTCCCAAGAGGCAAAAGCCTGCAGCAGAAGCATCTCCAGACCGTTCTTGGTCTGTGCACCATATTGGGCGCCGCGCTTCATGAAGAGCGTCTCGTCGGGATTGTAGATAAGGTCGTAGAGGATGGTGTGACTATCCATGGCCTCATAGGGCAACTGTGGACATTCCTCAGTCTTCGGATACATGCCCAGCGGCGTGCAGTTGACGATGACGTTGTACTCCTTCACTACGTCGGGCGTTATCTTGTCGTACTGGATGGTTTCAGGACGCTCGTAGCGACTGACGAAGACGGTCTCCAGTCCCAAGTGGTGTAGTCCGAAATTAATCGCCTTCGACGCACCGCCCGTACCGAGGATGAGCGCCTTCTTGTGCCACTTCTTGTCGAGCATGGGTTCGATGCTCTTGGTGAAACCGATGACATCGCTGTTGAAGCCCTTCAGCTTGGTGTTCCTGCCCTCGTGAGTGACCTTGATGACGTTGACGGCACCAATGGCCCTGGCCTCTGGTGTAATGCTGTCCAAATAGGGGATGACCTTCTCCTTGTAGGGGATGGTCACGTTGAGACCTTTCAACTCTGGGTTGGCACCAATCACCTCGTCGAGTGCCTCGATGGAGGGAATCTCGAAGTTCTCATACACCGCATCGATGCCCTCATCCTGGAATCGCTGGTTGAAGTAGCTGATGGAGAATGAGTGGCCCAATGGGTAACCGATAAGTCCGTACTTTTCCATAATCCGATTTGACTATTTGACGATTAACTATTTGACGATTAACTGATTCATTTCGTCGCGAAATACATCGTGCAGATGCCGAAAGTCAACCGCTTGAACGATGCCTCGCGGAAGCCTGCCTTCTTCAAGATGTCCACCATGCGCTCGCCCTGTGGGAACGCCTCGATGGTCTTTGTGAGGTAAGAGTAGGCGCTGGTGTCCTTTGAGATGAGTCGTCCGTAGACGGGCAGCACCGTATGTGAGTAGATGTGGAACAGCTGACGCATGGGGAACGAGACGGGTGTTGTCAGTTCCACGATGCTGAGGTGTCCACCAGGTCGTAGCACGCGGCACATCTCGCGCAGTCCTGCGTCGAGGTCGGCAAAGTTGCGGATGCCGAAGGCGGCAATCACGGCGTCGAAGGTGTCATTATTATATGAAAGGTGTGTGCAGTCCTCCTTCTCGAAGGTCACTACGTCGTCGAGTCCGAGGGCCTTCACCTTCTGTCGCCCAATTTGCATCATGCCCTCGCTGATGTCGGCACCCACCACGCGCTGGGGGTGCAACATCCGGGTGGCCAGGATGGCAAAGTCGCCTGTGCCGGTAGCTATGTCGAGCAGCGACTGGGGCTGGTAGGGTGCCAGCGCCTTGATGGCCTTGCGGCGCCAGCCCTTGTCGATGTTCCAGGAAAGTCGGTGATTGAGCGTGTCATAGGTAGGGGCAATGTTGTCGAACATCGCCTCCACCTGCTGTGCCTTGTCTCCGCAGGTGTATGGGTTTATTTGTTCCTGCTGGTAAGCCATTCGCTGACGTTCTTCTCAATGCGGGCTGCGAGGTCTTCCTCGGCGACTGAATCGCCGAGTACACTAGACTTGTCGAATTTCTCGCCTACGATGTGCTCGTAGAGCTCGATGTAGCGGTCTGAGACGCTCTCGGCATATTCGTCGGTAATCTCAGGCATGACCTGTCCGGGCTCGTTCATGAAGTCGTGCTCAATGAGCCACTGGCGCACGAACTCCTTAGACAGCTGGCGCTGCGGCTCGCCCTTGGCCAACTTCTCCTCGTAGCCGTCGGCATAGAAGTAACGGCTGGAGTCGGGGGTGTGGATCTCGTCGATGAGGTACACCTTACCGTCGCGCTTGCCAAACTCGTACTTCGTGTCCACGAGGATGAGTCCACGCTTCTCGGCAATCATCTGACCACGGGCGAAAATCTTGCGGGTGTAGTCCTCCATGATGGCGTAGTCCTCGGCAGAGACGATACCCTGGGCAATGATTTCTTCCTTCGAGATGTTCATGTCGTGACCCTCGTCGGCCTTGGTGGTTGGGGTGATGATGGGTTCGGGGAAACGCTCGTTCTCCTTCATTCCGTCAGGCAGCTTTACACCACACAGCTCACGGCAACCGTTCTTGTACTCACGCCATGCAGAACCCGTCAAAATAGAGCGGATAATCATCTCCACGCGGAAACCCTCGCACTTCAGACCCACGGTGACCATGGGGTCAGGGGTAGCCAGTTTCCAGTTCGGACAGATGTCTGTGGTGGCATCCAGGAACTTAGCGGCAATCTGGTTCAGCACCTGTCCCTTGAAGGGGATGCCCTTCGGCAGCACGACGTCGAAAGCGGAGATGCGGTCGGTGGCCACCATCACCATCAGGTCGTCGTTGATGTTGTACACATCGCGTACCTTTCCGTGGTACACGCTCTTTTGTCCCTTAAAGTGGAAATCAGTCTTTGTTAATGCTTTCATCTTTATGTTGTTCTTTATCGAATTTATCGTATGCGTTGACGATGCGGGTTACCAGCTTGTGGCGGACGATGTCCTTGCCCGTCAGGTTGACGATGCCGATGCCCTCTATATCCTTTAATATATTAAGGGCCTCGACGAGACCCGACTTCTGCGACTTCGGCAGGTCTATCTGCGTCATGTCGCCGGTGATGATCATCTTCGTGTTCCAACCCATGCGCGTCAGGAACATGCGTATCTGGGCCGGTGTGGTGTTCTGCGCCTCGTCCAGGATGACCACG
>Ga0256407_10010660_pt1 | contig 12867 bp, 6 predicted proteins | sample RumenRJG_04DNA_FD_193489 | JGI IMG/M metagenome (GOLD analysis project Ga0256407, IMG submission 193489) | Bovine rumen microbial communities from Lethbridge, Alberta, Canada - RJG_04 | ecosystem: Host-associated > Mammals > Digestive system > Stomach > Rumen | place: Canada: Alberta | collected... | reverse complement strand
TTACGACGAATATCTTGCAGGAAGACATGTTAAGGCAAGGCTTCTTACCGGTAATACCGAAGATGAATTTCCCGCATATATGATCGCTGATTCAGAGGCGGAGCTGGAGGAAAAAGCCAGAGCCAGATTTGGCGACAGAGCAGACGAATTCCTGGCTTTTGATGAGGCTCACCGTAAGACAGGTGATAACCTCTATGCTTTTGTCAGCAGCATCGAGAGCTCTGTAAAGAAGCTTGCTCTTAGTGCTGAAGAAAGGGGAGAGGATCCGGTATATTATTACAGATTTAAGCCCGATATCCCCGGAGAAGATGATCCCGGAACCTTCCATTCATGTGAACTCTGGTTTTTCTTTGAAACCCTTGCAAAGTGTTCCAGACCTTACGTGGGAAGACACTATGATCTGGCCAGACAGATGTGTGATTACTGGTGTAATTTTGTTAAGACCGGTGATCCAAACGGAGTAGGCAGTGACGGGAAAGAGCTTCCCAGGTGGAATCCGTATACGAAAGAAAAGGAAGAAGGAATGGAATTTACATCTGAGGGAGCGGTACCCGAAGCGGGAGAAAAGGAATTCACCAGATTTTTCCTTAAATGAAATATATATATAAAGGAGTATTACAATGAACGGAGCATATTACACAGGAAAATACAGGAACCGCTTTGCGGAGATCGGCATCCCCGAAGAGGAAATAGAAAAGCGTAAGAATGAGATCTTTGAGACCATTTTCCATGGACCCGAAGGAGAAAAATTCTACTTCGAATTCGGAGATGATATGGCATTCATGGAGGATACGGGAAATATCGATGCACGTACGGAAGGTATGTCCTACGGCATGATGATGTGTGTCCAGATGAATAAGCAGGATGAGTTCAACAGACTCTGGAGATGGGCAAAAAAATATATGTACCTTACTGAGGGAAGAGAAGCCGGATATTTCGCATGGTCTGTTTCTCCCGAAGGAGTAAAGAATGCGGATGGTGCTGCACCTGACGGAGAGGAATTCTTTATCACGGCTCTCTTCATGGCTTCCAACAGATGGGGCGACGGAGAAGGGATCCTGAATTACAGGGCAGAGGCCGAAAAACTCCTTGATGACTGTATCAATAAAGAAAAAAGAGGCGAAGGAAGGAGCATGTGGGATCCTGACAACAAGCTTATCCGCTTTGTTGCAGGTGTGGATTTCACGGATCCTTCATATCATCTGCCTCATTTCTATACATTTATCGCAGATCAGACATCCAACAAGGAGAATGCAGCATTTATGCGTGAGGCTGTAACTGCCAGCAGAGATTTCCTTGCTATTGCCTGCCATCCTGTAACAGGACTTAATCCCGAGTACAGTTCTTACGAAGGCACCAAGATAATCACTCCCTGGGACGGACAGTCTCACGGCGATTATTTCTCTGATGCTTACAGAACGGGTGCTAATATCGCTCTTGATTATTCATGGTTTGAAGCAGATGAGAGAGAGAAGGAGCAGTCAAAGCGTCAGATTGATTTCTTCTGCAATACCATCGGCAAGGATAACTGGGACGGTATATTTGCAGTGGACGGAACTGTTCTTGAAGGTAAGGCTCTTCACCCTGTAGCTATTGTAGCAACCAATGCTCAGGCCGCTCTTAATCTTGAAGGTGAAGATGCTGAGTACTGTATAAAGAGATTCTGGGATACACCCCTTAGAACAGGCGAGAGAAGATATTACGATAACTGTCTCTACTTCTTTGCTTTCCTCGCTCTCAGCGGAAGTTACAGAGCTAATTGGGATTGATGATCTTATGAACCAAAAAGGTATCGCGAAAGTTCGCGATACCTTTTTTAATTATTGTCATTATCGTGACGATGTATCTCTCTTTTTAATCCGTACATGATACGGTCGGCGGATCTGATATAATCCTGAAGCGACTTTTGCTTCTCCGGATCTGTTATTACGAAGCCACAGCTGGCGGTAATATTGTAGGGCCTGGAACCGTTGGTATTGCCTTTTTCCAGATGATCCATGATCGACTGCTTGATGGAATCGGCTTTTTGAGTATCACAGTCGGGACCGACTATCAGGAATTCATCTCCGCCGTAACGGATCGCAAGCCAGTCATCGGATATACTTCCTGTTATCGCTTTTGTGACTGCGAGAATGGCCTTGTCTCCGTGGAGATGTCCGTATTTATCATTTATCAGTTTCATATAATTTATATCAACGAACATGATAGCCATTGATATACCTTTTTGGTTGCATTCTTCGAAAAGAGGAATGGCTTTCTTTTCATAGCAGAATCTGTTGAACAGTCCGGTCATTGGATCCTTGTCATAGAGTACCGAGAGCTCGTTGTTGAGATATGACATACGGATGCTGACACGCAGGAACTGAATGGCCTGCTGTATCTTTTCCAGATAATCGAACATGGAAAAGACGCCGGAAGTAAGCTTGGATTTTTCGTTATAAACAACATAGCCGTAATTGTACTGATTCATGTGGAGCGGATAGAAGAAGAATCGGTGCTGTTCTTTTGCCTGTTTCTTATATCCGGGGATCAGATCATGGGAATTCCTTCTTTTAACATCCACGGGTTTTCCGTCCATTAAAGAGACAACGGGATCCAGCTTTTGATTATATGCCTCGCTAAACATTTCGGATTCATCGACATTGATCTTCTTCAGATAATCAAAATGGAACATCATCAGGAAATCTTTGCCTGAGAAATGATGATGCTCTACAAAGAAATCCGTTAAAGTCTCTTTGAAGGAATCCAGATCGGTGGAGTTTGTTATGCGCATAAAAAGTCGTCTTTCCTCGCTGTCAAGCCAGTGAAGCTCGGACGAGTAGGTATATGACTTTTGACAGTAGGTACGCCTGATATTCTCATATTTTGAAGCATCGGTACATCTGCAGCTTTCACAGCAGACAAAATCGGCATCCACGTAGACTTCTTTTTCTGTCGGAACGCCATTGATGATATCAAATAAAAGTGAAACCGCTTTTTCTCCAACCTTGTCATAGTTGGGAGATACGGTAGTAATGGTCGGATAATATCCTTTGCCGGCTTCTATATTGTCAAAACCGGTGATTATCACATCTTCGGGCAGGTTGTATCCGAGATCCACGAGAGTGGCGGCTACAGCCAGTGCCATGATATCATTTGCGCATATGAACGCATCAGGCAGCCCTTCGGGTGATGAGGAACAGTGTCTTGCGATATCTGATGCAACGACATTATTCCAGTTGGCGTAGTAAATATCTTCATCCTTTAATTCAAGACCGTGAGAAGTCATTACATCTTTGGTGACACGCAGTCTTATCTGATTCTCTATATGATCCTGACTCCCACCGATAAAAACTGCACGCTTGATATCATGTACTTCGATAAGGTGTGTGACAAGATCAAACATGCCGGTTTCGTTGTTAACGCTGACGTAAGGGATGTCAGGGATCTGCAGACCGATACTGACGATGGGAACATCATGGTCTGTTGCATGGAGACAGAGTTTCTCCGCAGTTTTGTCCGAATTGAGAAGAGTAGAGAAGACTATGGCTCCGTCATAATCTTCAATATCAGGCAACTCATATATATTCAGCTCTCCGCGGTTAAGATAGTCAATACCGTTATAAGAGCAATGGCTGACAAAGATATATGTATCAAAATCTTCTTTCTTTGCGATGGCGGACATGCCATTAAGCGCATCATTCAATGCGCCGGTATTCCAACCGTTGGCAAAGACAGCTATTTTCTTTTTGTGTGCCATTTCATAACCCCTTAGCGCTTAATACAAAAGAAAGGATGACCAATAAAATTATACCACATTCGCGCTGTGCTACAAAAAATATAAACAGGGAATAAATATCATACAGATTATATAAATCATTTACATAAACTAAAAAGATTTTACATGTTAAGGAGAGGATTTTAAATTACAGGAGAAAAACAAAGCAATAATTGTGATAAAAAAGGCAACAAATAAAAAATGAAAGCGGTTACAATCGTATATGTAGGGCATATTAGTTGCTTTTTGCGAAAATAGCAATTTTTGAGAAAGGAAACCTATATGAATATCAGGATCACTGCGGAAAGTATCAGGAATAAAAAGCTGAGATTTGTTCATAAGGAAGATGCAATGCCGGGAGTAAAGCGTGCGGCCGGATATGTTTGTAAAGATCTGGAAGCGATTTTTTCCGTGCTTCCCGAAGATGAGAATGCAGAGTTTACACTGCCTGAAAAGAGCGTGCCTGCCGAAGGTGCAGCGAAGACCTGTGAACTCGGTACTGTTTATTATATGACCGAAAAGGCTGGCGAGGCAGGACTGACAGGACGCAGGGAATGTTATAGGATGGAACTTGCTGCAGGAAGCATGGAAGGCACAGTTGATCTGTATATCACAGGAAGCGACAAGAGAGGTACGGTTTACGGTCTCTTTAAGTTTTCGGAGCTCTGCGGCATTTCGCCGTTTATCAACTGGGGAGATGTCCGTCCTGTGAAGAGTGAGGAGTTAGTGATAGATGTTCCGGTATCTTTTGAGTCACGTGAACCTTCCGTAAGATTCAGAGGTTTCTTTATTAATGATGAATGGCCGGCTTTCGGAAACTTTGTGACAGAACGCTTTGGCGGATTCAACAGCAAGGCATACGAAAGGATCTTCGAGCTGCTTTTGAGATTAAAAGGAAACTATCTGTGGCCGGCTATGTGGTCAGCTCAGTTTTATCTGGACGGACCGGAGCTTGCCAACGCAGAACTTGCGGATGAAATGGGAGTGGTAATGGGTGCATCCCACCACGAGCCCTGTATCAGAAACGGTGAAGAATATAAATATGTTCGAGGTAAGGACTCCATATACGGAGATGCATGGGATTTTAGAAAGAACAGGGAAGGCATAACCAGATTCTGGGAAGACGGTCTTAAGAGATCCGGTAAGTTTGAGACTGTGATAACCGTAGGAATGCGCGGAGAAGCAGACTCAACCATACTCGGAAAGAATGCAACACTTAAGGATAATATCGATCTCTTGAGAGATGTATTGAAAACTCAGAATAAGCTTATCGGTGAATATGTAAATGCCGATCTGGATAAGGTTCCAAGAATGCTTGCGTTGTACAAGGAGGTTGAACCCTTCTTCTACGGAGATAAGGATACGGAAGGCCTGGCAGGAGATCCGGAGCTTGATGGCGTGACTCTCATGCTCTGCGATGACAATCACGGTAATCTCAGGACCGTTCCCGATGAATCCATGCGAGGCAGAAAAGGCGGATTCGGAATGTATTATCATTATGATTATCACGGCTCGCCGGTTTCGTATGAGTGGACCAATTCTTCTGCGATCTCACGTACATGGGATCAGATGACCAATGCTTATGAATCGGGTATCAGGGAACTCTGGATAGTCAATGTGGGTGATATCTATTCCAATGAATTCCCGCTTTCCTATTTCCTTGAAATGGCATATGACTATGATACCTGGGGCCTTGGCAATGAGAAGAGTTATATCGAATATACGGAGCTTTTTGCGGACAGGATGTTCTCGAAATATACCGATAAGGATACCTGCAGCAGGATCTCTGCACTCCTTGAGGGATATACGCGCATTGCACACAACAGACGCCCCGAAGCTATGAATGACACGATCTATGCACCTCTTGCTTACGGCGAGAGACAGGCGCTTGATGATAAGTGCAGAAAGCTGATGGAAGAGGCTCAGGACATTTACGATAAAGCATCGGAAGAGATGAAATTCCCCTTCTATGAATTTGTCTATTATCCTGTAATGGCTAATTTAAATCTCCAGAGGATGTGGCTTGAGACCGGCTATAATCATTATCTCGCGGGTATTGGTGCGGCTGCCGCAAATGCAAGTGCGGATAAAGTCGATGCTTTTTATGATGCGGATAAGAAGATCGTGGATGAGCTTCATACCATACATGACGGATGGTGGTACGGTATGGGACTGTCAGAGCATATAGGCTTCAGGAGATGGAATGAAGAAGAGTGCAGGAATCCCATAACATACAGACTGCATCCTGCAAATAAGAACAGAGTGATCGCTGTGATCCCCGAGACCGGTGAATATACGGAAGGCAGTGTATGGACAGGTAAGACACTGGTGCTTCCGGATCTTATCAGATACGGAAAAGAAAGCGCTGAGATCTATCTGTATAATACGGGCGCAGGTACAGCATGGTTTAAAGCTGGGACTGAAAGCGACTTTATAAATATATCCAAAGAAGGTCTTATTTCCGTAGACGATGACGAAAAATATGAGATCCCCGGTTGCGGATTGACGGTTCTTAAGATCGGTATAGATAAGGATAAGCTTAAAGGTGATGAAGCATTAACGGGCGTTATAAAGATCCTCGGAGAATATGCGGATATAAAGATTGAAGTGCCTGTTGATCCCGTGATGTATAAGCAGTCGGGTGATGGAAACTCACATGTATTTGTATTCGGAGATGATCATATCTCCATGGAAGCCTGTCACTTCAATGACATGAAAGCAGCAGGGGAGAGAGGATACAGATGCCTTGAGCGCTTCGGCAAGACTGAAAGCGGCATGAAGATACTTCCGGCCTTCGGTGATTGCGAGAAGAACTCGGAAGTACCTGAGCTTAGTTACGATTTTGATGTTAAGGATGAGGGAAGCTATATCATCAAATTCCTTATAGCTCCGGTAAATCCTCCTTACAGGGATAACAGACTTGATATGAACTACAGGGTCAATGACGGCGAGATCTGTAAAGCAGCTTTTGTCGCCGATGATTTCAAGGTTACCGACGGATGCGATGAATGGGAGCAGGGGGTACTGGATCAGATAAGATTCAGCGAAGTGAAATGTTCTCTTAAGCCCGGAAGGAACAGGCTTACTGTATGTGGCGGATCCGCAGCTATAGTCCTTGAAAAGATAGTTATCAGAAAAGAAGATTCAAAGCCTGTTTATTCATACCTTGAACCGTCAGAAACATATTTTAGATGATCACAGATCGATGATGCGAATGCATCTCCTGCAATTGGGGATTATGATCAGTTCATTATGATCACTGATAAGGAACAGACGCTCGGAGGCGCTTTCATAGTCAATGGCTATGATGGTGCCTTCGGCTTTTTTGTATCCGTCCTCTTCTCCGGAGATAAGTGGAGTTTCTGTCCATTCGTTACCCAGTACAGATCTGAAAAGAACAGGGTGTCCGTCTGCGGCCCTGCCTGCGGCTGCATAGCCTTCGCCGATACGTATCCCGCAGGTGAAATAAATCTCGGGATATGATTCTTTATATTTTGAATTGAAATCAAAAAACTGACCCTGAATGAAAAGGCGGCCTTCAGGATCTGTAAAAATTGCCGTTTCATTGAGGTCAGTTTTTTTCTGTTCCATTTATCTTACCGTTACGGGAACTGTTCCTGTCATTGTCTTGCCATTGTAGGTCACGTCTGCACTTATGAGTGCTGTGCCGGGAGCGATAGCGGTTACAAGACCGTTTGCGTCAATGCTTGCGACCGATGAATCGGAGACGGAATAAACAGGACGAAGGGCGGCATTTAATACTCTTGAAGTATCAAGTGCTACTGCCACCGTATTGACACAGGCTGTTTCACCGGTCTTGATGATAGTCCTGTCGATCTCTGTGGTAACGGCTGCGAGAGGAGCATCCCAAACTCCGTCGATATGTACGGTCTTGGTAAGAACGATATCACTGCTGCTCTTTGCAAGCTCGATGACATAATCACCGGGTTCAACTACCATCTTATTTTTCAGATTACTCCAGAAAGCCAGTTCGGAAACGGGAAGTTTTATTACAGCTTTTTCTGAGGTTCCCGCTTTTATAAATACTTTGGTGAAGCCCTTAAGCTGTCTTGCAGGCTTCTTGTCATGCATATCTTCGGGGATGACTTTGCTTACATAGAGCTCTACGATCTCTTTGCCGTCATACTTTCCTGTATTACTGATATCAGCCGAGATTACCATGGTATCATTTGCATCGAAGGCGGAAGACGCCTCTGAGCTCCCATCCTTTGTTATCTTCATATCGGCATAATCATAGCTTGTATATGAGAGACCGTATCCGAAGGGGAAGAGTGCTTTGCCTTTAAAATACTGGTATGTGCGTCCCTTTCGGTTTACCGTATCGAATCGATAGATACCGTAATCATTGATGGGAGGAAGGTCATCCATATTCCTGTACCATGTGGCTGTTAGCTTTGCATTGGGATTAACTTTGCCAAAGAGTACATCTGCCAGTGCCGTTCCCTGTTCCTGTCCTGCGAAATGCTCATTGATAATTGTATGTGCCTTGTCGAAGAAGGAGCCCGTTACTGCACCCAGCGCATTGATAACCACAACGGTATTGGGATTTGCTTCGATTATCTTTTCGATCTTCTCGTTCTGACCGTAGGGGAGATCGAGCTCAGCGCGGTCATTTTCTTCGGATGCATTGGATGCGTCGGTTCCTGCGATGATGATCACGATATCGGCATCTTTGGCAGCAGCAAGAGCACGTTCAAACAGCATAGCATCATCCGCTCTTACATCGGGATCTTCCGTGACAAATTTCTTCGGGGATCTGATGGCATCGGTGATATTGTGATAATCGTATCCGGGGGCCATGAACTTGAGACAGAAATTCTTTGCGAAGCTTAACTGTTTTATTGAGAGTCCAAGTTCTTTCGCTTCTGCTGCTTCTTCCGCATCAGCTTCTCTTGAACGTTTGATGGCATCTGGTGATTCGTTGTCCGCTCCGGGCAGTCTTCCGTCTACGCCTTCACGGAATTCCTTTCCGCAGCACCAACCCTTTTCGTAGAGGACTTCGGTATCGTTATCCTTAAGTGCGTTCTTTATGCCGTCCAAAGCAAGGACATTGACTGTAGTATCGATACGGTTGCTGCCGCATGAATATCCGCCGAGCTCACGGTAGATTGCATTGGGTCCGATGATCAGAACCTTCTTTCCTTTAAGATCATCCTTTGAAAGAGGGAGAAGTGCGTCATCGTTTTTAAGCAATACGATGGAATCGTCTGCGATATCGAGGCAGAGCTTCTGTTTTTCTGCTGTGCAGACATCATCCCAACCGATATTCCTGTAAGCGTAGTCACCCTCCTCATCAAAAAGACCGAGTCTGAATCTTACTGTGAAGATCCTTGTGAGTGCTCTGTTGATCACATCTTCAGAGATGAGTCCGTTTTTTACAGCTCTCACTAAAGGACTCTGATATTCTTCACCGCAGCTGAGATCGGTGCCGGCGGAAAGAGAAATGGCAGCAGCTTCATCGAGATTCTTTGCGTAATAGTGACCGGTGGTTTTTTCATCGGACTGAATGTTCATGATGTCATTGAAAACAATATTCTCGTAAACATCGGATACCGCACCGCAGTCGGAAACAACGAATCCGTCAAAGCCCCATTCCTCGCGGAGAAGGTGAGTGAGCAGTTTTTCATTGGCAGAAGCTGGGACTCCGTTTACACGGTTGTAGCTGGTCATTATGCTCTGTGCATGACCGTAGAGGACAGCATCCCTGAACTGTCTCGTGTAATATTCACGGAGTGTTGCTTCATCCACGTTGGAGCTTCCGTTGTGTCTGTTGTTCTCTGAACTGTTGAGTGCATAGTGCTTGGGGGTGGCGCAGGTCTTAAGGACATTGGGATCGTCACCCTGCATACCCTGTACATATTTTATGGCAAGCTTTCCGGTGAGGAAGGGGTCCTCTCCGAAATTCTCATCGGATCTTCCGTTTCTGGGATCCCTTGCCAGATTGATGGTGGGACACCAGTCATTTAATTCATATCCGTAGATATTGTGATATGCTCTTATTTCATCGGAGATGGCGCAAGCTACTTCCTTTATCTTATCCGGATCCCAGGACTGGCTCATTGCAAGGCAGACCGGGAAGCTGGTGACATCCATCTTATCGTATTTAAAAGGTCCGAAATATCCGTGGGAAGCTTCGTTCCAGTATTCGTAATGAGGGACATTAAGACGGGGGATGGGGGCAGCGTGATTCTGCAGCTGTGTAATCTTTTCCTCAAAAGTCATCTCGGCTACGAGTGCGGATGCCCGCTCCTTGGCGGATCTGGTCTTGTCTTCGTAAATCTTCATAGGGGTCAATCCTTTCTGTGTCTAAAAGTGATAAAGGGCCATATGCCGAAAGCGGTTTCCTTCCCGCAAGGATAGGATAAAGATACTGATAAATACCGTCAAGGGGATGAAATATATGTTTTGGGTGGGGAGAGGACATAGAGTTTATCGGGAATATTATGATTACACTTGAACATAAAAATATGTTAAAATACAGCTTATTATGCGAAAATTTGGTCTTTTGAGACGTTTTTTAATATTTTTTGGAAGTGAGGTCACGGTATGGGCGGAATATTAAATCCCAACAGTAAAGTAATGCAGGAGATTTCCAGGGCGACAGACTGTCTGATCGTTAAGATCCTGTTTATCATATTCAGCATTCCGATTATCACCGCAGGTGCTGCTTTTACGGCGCAGTATTATGTCATAATGAAGATGGCCCGTGGTGAAGATCCTTCGGTCATAAAGGACTTCTGGAAATCATTTAAACAGAATTTCAAGCAGTCCACTGTCATATGGATAATCAATCTTTTATTCTTGATCTTTCTGACGGCCGATTGGATCATCATACTGAGAAAAGATTTTTCCTTAACTGTAGGTAAGGCTCTTTTTGCAGTATTTACGCTGTTCGTAATAGTCGGCTTTTTATGCATGTATGCATTTATCGCAAGATTCTCGGCGACAAACATGATGGCAATCAGAGCGGGCTTTCTCATGGCTTTCTTAAAGTTTCCGGCGCTGGTATTGATGCTTATTTTCATGATCTCCCCTTATTTCGTAGGTGTATGGTATTTCAAATATCTTCCCATTATCTGGGTGGTCATGAAGCTGGTTGAAGTGCTTTTTAGCGGCAAGGTTCTGGTCAGTACCTTTGCCAAAGTCGAAAAAGGTACCTTAAATAAGTCGGAAGATACTGATGCAAAAGAAAACAGTGAGGAGGAAGATTCCGACCCGGAAGAAAAGGATCCTGTTGAAGCAAAGCATGATCCCGAAGAGGAAGCAGATTCTGATGACAAGAAGAGTTCCGAAGATAAGAATGATTGAGATTCTGAATGGGTAAGTTTCGGGAAAAAGTAGAAGAGTGGTTAAATGACAGATCACTGCGCGTAAAAATGCGCATTATTTACCTGGTCTGTGTTTTGCTGCCGATCATCATAACGGATGGTGCCATGTTCATGACAGTATCCAGATCTGATGCGGCCGATCGTTTGAGGGAGACTGAGAATACCGCAGATGCGGTTTATTATGAGCTTGTCAGACAGGTTGAGATCTCATCTATCATGGCGGCAAATATAGCTGCCAACAAATCCATCAGGGAATATCTGGATAAGCAGTATAGAGGACCGCTTGATTATTTTGTGTGCTACGATGATTTTAAAACGAGCACACTTTTTTCTTCGGCATACGGAAGCGGAATGTTTCATCTCACACTGTATTCCGACAACGATACCATGTTGAACGGCGGTGTGTTCTCAAGACTTTCTACCGCGAAGGATTCCTATTGGTACTATATCATCAATACGGAAGAAAAAGACGAGAGACTGCTTTTCTATTATGATACCTGGCAGGCACCTGCCGTTTCGCCTGCAAGACGCGTATCTCTTATCAGGAGATTCAGCAAGCTTCTTTCGCCCGGATGCGAAAAGATAATCAAGATCGATATGGAATATACTCAGATCGCAAAGGGTGTAATGGATCTTAAGCTTGAGGACAGAGTATATGTCTGCAAGGGTGATGATATCATTCTTTCAAATAATGAAGGCAATGATGTTGCCAGACGTTTTTCCAAGATTCAGGAAAAAGGTGCGATAGAGTACAGTAAGGAATATAACCTTTACGGTGAAGAGCTTACGATATATGTGATGCGAAACTACAGCAGCATTCTTTCAAGGATGAGCGAAAATACACCCGTGGTCATAGGATTGCTGTTCTTCAACTTTGTTATGCCATTCATCTTCATGAATGTGATAGAGACTTCCATAACAAGACGTTTAAAGCGACTTGGAAATGCTTTTGAGAGCCGTGGCTATAATCAGTTCAGAACCGTAAATGATGTAAAGGGAAAAGACGAGATCGGCGTTCTCATGAACAACTACAATATCATGGTAGACCGTCAGAATGCGCTTATAGAACGTGCATATACCGGACGACTCAAGGCGCAGGAAGCCGGCCTTGCGCAACAGCGTGCAGAACTGTTAGCGCTTTACAGCCAGATCAATCCTCATTTTCTTTTCAATGCACTTGAAAATATCAGAATGCAGAGCATATTAAAGCATGAGGATGTGACTGCGGATATGATCGGTAAGTTGGCTATCATGGAGAGACAGTATGTTGACTGGTCTCAGGATAAAGTGGAGACATCCAGGGAGATAGAGCTGACCAAAGCTTATCTGGAACTGCAAAAATACAGATTCGGTGACAGATTGTCATACGAGGTTGAATGCGATGAAGATTGCGAGAAATATATAATTCCCAAGCTGTCCATAGTAACATTTGTTGAGAATGCCTGCGTTCACGGGATAGAGAAGAAGTCTGACGGTGGCTGGATATTCGTAAGAGTAAGCCAACAGGATGATGAGCTGGTGATCGAGATCGAGGATACCGGTACGGGGCTTAGCCTGACGGAGGCAGCGGATATCAGAAAGCGTATGCACAAAGCTGATATCAGGATGCTTCAGGAGAATAAATCGGTAGGAATAGTAAATGCATGCCTCAGGATCAAGATGCTTAGCGAAGACAGTGCTGCATTTGAGCTTGAGAGTGAGGAATCCATAGGAACCACGGTTACCATCAGGATCCCTATGGAACATCTTAGGAAGGGAGAA
>Ga0256407_10010658_pt1 | contig 12870 bp, 5 predicted proteins | sample RumenRJG_04DNA_FD_193489 | JGI IMG/M metagenome (GOLD analysis project Ga0256407, IMG submission 193489) | Bovine rumen microbial communities from Lethbridge, Alberta, Canada - RJG_04 | ecosystem: Host-associated > Mammals > Digestive system > Stomach > Rumen | place: Canada: Alberta | collected... | reverse complement strand
ATATTTGTTCTTGAAACTGTTGTACTTCTTGAAGTTGTAGTTGTTTCTACTTTAGTATCTGAAATTAAACTTGATGAAATATATCCTTCTAGGTTTTCTGCTTTTACTTTAGACCACCCATTTTCTGTATTTATTACTGTAACTTCTGCATTCTTATATAATACTGTTAATATATTTGATGATGTATTTGCTTGTTTTCTTAAATTAGCACCATCTACTTTTATATATCCTTTTTTTGTTTCTTCTGATTTTTTTTCTTCTTTTTGTTCTTCTTGCTTCTCTTGTGTTTCTGTTTGTTCCTGCTCAACCTCTTCCACATTAGTTGTTTCTTCTTGCTCGTCTTTTACATCTACTAGTTTATTGCTTCTAATCCATCCTGAAAATTCATCAGATGTAACATATGCCCATCCATTTATTTCTTTAATAATAGATACTTTCGTATTAGGAGTAATTTTATAAATTACACTTGAATTTATTAATGGAACTATATATAATGATTGCTCCTCACTTACTGTTTTATATTCACTTTGTGTAGTATTTTCTTCTGTTTCGTTTGAATTCTCATTTGTATTTTCTTCTGTATTTACTTCATTACTATCTTCAGTATTTGTTGCTAATTCTTCTTGTAATTTGATGTAATCTTTATGAACATATCCTGTATTTTGCTTATATTTTACTTTAATCCAATTTCCACTTTTTTCTAATACTTCTACTTTTTCATCTTTTGCAATTAATACTATTGTATTAGAATCTGTTGAAGCTTCTTTTCTTAATCTTACTGTTTCTTCTGTAATAGTTCCTTCTGTTGTAGCCATACAAGTAATGTTCATAGCAAAAATTGTTATTACTGATATAATTACAATGAAGAATATTTTTTTAATCGAATTCATATTTGATTCTCCTTTTTGCATTCTAATATATGATAGTATACACTTAATTCTTAAAATTGTCAAATTTTACATCTTCATTAGGGTAAATTCATTTATAAACTAACTATTTTTCCTACAATAACTGTCATATCATCTTTAACTGCACCATATGCACAATCGATTGCTTCTTTTAATATTATATCTGCTATTTTTTGAACATTATCTGTTTCTATTTGCTCTAATAAATTTTTTATCCATATTTCTTTATTTTGGTATTCTGTATTTGCTTCTAAAATACCATCTGAACACATTAAAAATATTTCATTTTGATTTATATCTTTATCATATGTAACTAAGTCTATATTATTTAAAATACCTGCTGGTAACGCAAATGATTTTATAATTTGTACTGTTTTATGGTCTTTAAAATATGTTGGACAAGCACCATTTTTTATAAATTCTGCATTACCTGTATATAAATCAAGTATCATAATATCTAATGTTGCATACATTTCATCTTCTGTACTTAAACACATAGATTGATTCATAAGTTCTATAGAAGTATCTTTGTCAAACCCATTCATTAGTAATCTTTCTAGCATTTTTATGGCTATTTTACTACTTTTTTGAGCCTCAGGTCCTGAACCCATACCATCACTAATTGCAATTAAGTACTTTCCATCTTGTAATCGTGTACAAATACTAGTATCACCTGGAACAATCATTCCGTCTTTTGTTTTTTTAGCTATTCCTAATTGCAATAAAAACTTATCTTTTGAACGATAAATTTGCTTACATATTTTTTCGTTCTTTTTCATTGCACACTTTTCATTTTGAATTACAATTTCATCTTGTAAAACTCTAGATAAAATTTTTTCAATTTTGGAAACAGGACACTCATTAATTTTATTTTTCTCACATGCATTCATATAAATGTGAATACTATATTTTTTACTATCTTCTTGCTTTATTGTTATATCTTCAATTATAATGTCTTTTTCTCTACATAATTTTATAATTTCTTCTTGCTCTTTTTTAAATTGTTCTTTATTTTTTTGTTCTTCATTAATTTCATTTGCTACAGAAGAAATTACTTTAGATACTCCTTCTAATTGATTTGATATTGTTTTTTTACTATCTTTCATTTTTTGTTTCCAAAGATAATTAATTTTTCCAACTTCGTAAGTGTGATTAATTATTTTTACTATTTTTTTAATATCTTGTTCAACTAGCATATTAGTATCTGTATTGTCAAATCCTACAATATAATTATTATATTTTTCGAAAACTTCTATTATATCTTTTCTTGTAATAATTTCATTTACTTTTAAAATATTAAAAATATCCTCTATTATTTTTTCTGATTTTATTAAATCATCATATAATAAATTTTCTTCTGATCCTTCTAGATTTTTTATAAGCTCATCTATAAAAATTTCTTTTTCTTTATTTTCTGTTTCTTCATCTTCTGCTACTGTAGCAGCCACTTCTTTATATGCTTTTGACATTTCTTGTATTGTTTCTGATACTGTATTTAATTTATTTATAGCTTCTTTGCTTTGCTCTAATCTGTAACTTGCTCCAGTCGGTAAGTATAAATTTTTTCCAAAAAAGTCTTTTATGTTAATTTCTATTTTTTTAGGAACTAATAAAAGACCTAATGAAGCAATTAAAATTTCTTTTAAATATATAATTTCTTCAGTATTACCATTTGTAGAATATGTAAGAATAATAGTTCCAAGAATAAAACCAAATACTACTCCAATTTTTCCAAGTTTACTAAATACTCCTGCAATCATTCCAGAAATTGCAAAAGCAGCCATCATTGTTGGTTCTCCATTTCCTAAAATTCCTAAAACACTACCTATAGTAATTCCACTAGTTGCTCCTAATAAAATTCCATTTTTCCAACCTAAAATTAAAACTATTAAAATACTTAAAATGTTTTTTATTTCAAATCCAAAAATAGCAAAATTCCCAAAAGATAAAAGTGCTATAGATGCCATTAAACTTGCACCTATAATCTCTTCTAATGAAAATGCTGTTTTTATTTTCCATTGTTCAAAAACTATTAGTGAATTACTAAAAATTTTATAGAAAATATATACCGTAATTCCTGTGGTAATACTTAATATAGCATCATATATCATAAAACCTTCAAATAGCATTCTACATGCTTGTACAATAGATACCGATAAAAAAACATATGTACCTAATTTTCTTTTTTCGTTTATTTCTTCTTGATATTTTGGTCTAAAAATTAAGATCATGGCAATAAATAATAGAGAATATAATATATAATTTAATAGTCCATTTGTTCCAAATGCAATAAGTGTTCCAATTAGAGTTATTATATATATAACTCCCGCAGGAATTGCATTACTACATATAGCCGAAAAAAAAGCAAATCCAAAAGGACATATTCCTATACCACAATTTACTGTCGATAACATAAATGAAATTATATATAATAATATATTTTGCTTTGTAAAAATTTCTTTTACAATAAATTTCATTCTATTTTTTTTATTAAATTCAACTTCCTTTTTATCTTCTTGAATATCTTCTGCTGATAAATTTTGAAACATCCCTACCACCTCTACTTTTGTAAATATGTACCATTCTAATACATTATCTTATACTTTTTTGTCGCTTTTAGATACATTATTTAAAAAAGTTTTTTACTTTTTGTGATAATATTTTTTTGTTTTTTTTATATAATAATATTTATAAACAATTTATGTTTTTCATTTTATTATAATTTGTCGAACTTTTCAATGTTTTTGTAATATTTTTAGAAAATTTTAATAAAACTATTTCAATTAAAAATTTAGTGATATAATCTAGTGTATATTAAATTATAAAAATATGCACACTAAATTAGAAATGGAGATGTAAGTATGGCAAATTCAAAAGATGAAGTTGATGTAAAAAAATCTTATGGTAAAGAATGTACATTATCTAAAGAAGATTTTATTAAAACATTTAATGTTAATCTAAATGGTCTTTCTTCTGATGAAGCTTCTGATCGAATTACACAATATGGGTTAAATGAGGTAAAACAAACAAAACCTAAACGATGGTATCACTATTTTTTTGAAAGCTTATTTAGCCCTTTTAATATTATTTTATTATTAATTACAATTATTTTATTTTATACTGATGTAATACTTTCTGAAATTCCAAGTTATGCTAATATTATAGTAATACTAATTTTAGTTACTACCAGTACATTACTAGATTTTTTCGAAGAATATCGTTCTAATAAAGCTGCTGAAAAATTAAAAGAATTAGTTTCTACAACTGTAACTGTTATACGAAATTCTAAAGAAATTCAAATACAAGCAAAAGATTTAACAATAGGTGATATTGTTGTTTTATCTGCTGGTAGTATGATTCCTGCTGATTTAAGAATTATAGAATCAAAAGATTTATATCTTAGTCAATCTGCTTTAACTGGTGAATCTGATTCTGTGAAAAAAAATTCTAGTTCTAATATTACTTTAGATGAAGTCGAATCTATTACAGATTTAGATACAATTTGCTTAATGGGGACAAACGTAATAAGTGGAACAGCTAAAGGAATAGTAATTAAAATTGCTGACAATACCTACTTTGGAAAAATATCACATACTTTAACAAATGGAAAACCTAAATCAACTTTTCAAAAAGATATTGAAAGCATTAGTAAATTATTGATTAAATTTATGTTAGTTATGATTCCAATTGTCTTTATTTTAAATTTTAGAAAACATGAAGTAATAACTGCATTTACATTTTCTGTAGCAATTGCAATTGGAATAACTCCATTATTATTACCTGTTATATTATCTTCAACACTATCAAAAGGTGCTATTAAAATGTCTAAGAAAAAGACAATAGTAAAAAAAATGGATTCTATTCAAAGCTTTGGAGCTATGAATATATTATGTACAGATAAAACTGGAACTCTAACAGAAGATAAAATTGTACTTGAAAAATATCTTGATGTTAAAGGTAATGAAGATTTAAGAGTATTAAAACATGCATTTTTAAATTCATATTTTCAAACTGGTTTAAGAGGAAATATTGATGAAGCTGTTATAAATCGTGGTTTCGAAAATAATATGGAAAATTATACTAAAAAATATAAATTAATTGATGAAATACCTTTTGATTTTTCGCGCAGACGTTTATCTGTTATAGTTTCAGATGACACTAAAACACAGATGATTACTAAAGGTGCTGTTGAAGAAATATTAGGTATTTGCTCTCTTATTGATTATCAAGGAACAGTATCACCTATAACTAGTGAAATAAAAAATAATATTAAAAAAATTAGTAAAAGTTTAAATCAGGATGGCTTAAGGGTAATTGCCGTTTGTCAAAAACAAGTAGATAATGAAAATATAAATAATTTTGATATTTCATTTGAAAAAGGTATGGTTCTTCTCGGTTTTATTGGTTTCTTAGATCCTCCTAAAGAAAGTGCTAAACTTGCAGTAGAAAATTTAAATAAAGCTGGAATTCGTATCATAGTTTTAACTGGAGATAATTTAGATGTAACAAAATGTATATGTGATAAAGTAGGTATTAAATCTAAAAAAATATTATTAGGAAGTGATATAGATAAATTATCAGATCAAGCACTATTAAGAATTATAAGAAAAACCAATATTTTTTCTAAACTTTCACCTATACAAAAAGCAAGAATAGTAAGACTTTTACGTGAAGCTGGAAATGTTGTTGGATATATGGGAGATGGTATTAATGATAGTCCATCTTTAATAAATAGTGATGTTGGAATTTCTGTTGATACTGCTGTTGATATTGCAAAAGATTCCGCTGACATTATATTGTTAGAAAAAGATTTAAATGTATTATTAGATGGTGTTAAAGAAGGAAGAGGAACATTTTCTAATTTAATGAAATATATTAAAATGTCAACGAGTTTTAATTTTGGAGAAGTTGTATCTGTTATTATTGCAAGTGCATTTTTACCATTTTTACCTGAAACTCCTATACAACTTTTAGTGGAAGGCTTACTTTATGACTTTGGTCAAATGACCTTACCTCTTGATAATGTTGATAAAGATTTTTTATATAAACCTAAAAAATTTGATATTAATAGTATGAAACGTTTTATGTTGTTTATGGGGCCTATAAGTTCATGCTTTGATATACTAATATTTTTATCTTTATGGTTTATATTTAAAATTAGAACACCTGAACTTTTTCAATCTATTTGGTTTAGTTATAGTATAGTTTCTAACTTAATAGGCATGCATATTATAAGAACTGCTAAAATATCATTTATTGAGAGCAATGCTAGTAAATGGGTATATTTATCATCTATAACCTTGTCTATTATTGGTTTACTTGTTCCATTTACACCTTTTGGAAACTTAATTGGTTTAGTTCCTTTCTCTATTAACTATATTTTAACAATTATTATCGTAACAATTTTATATTGTATTATTGCTACAATTGCAAAAAAAGTATATATTAAAAAATATAAAGAATGGATTTAAGCAAATTGCTTAAATCCATTCTTTTATTGTTGTAGCTCAGTTTTTACTGAATTTATTTCTGTTTGTGTTGCTTGTTGAGCTGGCTTATAATACCCTTTTGTTTGTGCTATTTTGAATAATTCATATTGAAACGTTTCAGAATTATTTCTAATTTGTTGTATTGTTTGTCTTAATTGCATATTTTCTGCTTCTGATATAATTCCTTGATAAGTTGTAAGTTCTGCTTTTGTATTGTCTAAAATATCATTTACCATTGTTTTTTCTTCCATGTTAACCTCCTAATTATTTAAAAATGTCATTAATTTTTGTTTAGTATTTAATGCATCTTGAGCTGATTTTGTAAATATTTGTTTAATCTGTGGATCTACTGCTTGTGAAGCATACGTATTTAATTTTTCGTATGATGTGTCTTTAGCTCCTATTAAATGTCTTAAATTTTGTAATTCTACTTGACTTAAATTTGCCATTTTTATCAATCCTTTCTGTATTATTTTAAAAATATTATTTACTAATTTTTTATTTTTATTCTTTATTTATTATAATTTTAAAAAAATATAATATTAATGTTTTTACTAAAAAAGAACCAAAAAGTTTTTGAACTTTTTGGTTCTTTTTTTATATTTATTCTGTTACAACTTCTTCATAATTTTCTTCTTGTTGTTCCTCATCTTCTTCTGTATTAATTTTAACGTTTTTATACATTGCCATTCCAGTTCCAGCAGGAATTAGTTTACCTATTATTACATTTTCCTTTAGTCCTATCAATTCGTCTGTTTTACCTTTAACAGCAGCTTCTGTAAGAACTCTAGTTGTTTCTTGGAATGATGCCGCAGATAAGAAACTTTCTGTTGCAAGCGATGCTTTTGTAATTCCAAGTAATGTTCTTTTTCCTGTTGCAGGTCTTTTTCCTTCTTGTTCTGCTTCTTTGTTTTTATCTTCGAATTCGTACATATCAACTAAAGAACCTGGGAAAAGATCAGTATCACCATTATCATCTACTCTTATTTTCTTAAGCATTTGTCTTCCAATAACTTCAATATGTTTATCGTTAATATCAACACCTTGGTTTCTATAAACTTTCTGAACTTCTTGAATTAAATAATTATATACTCCTTCTGGTCCTCTTATAGCTAGTATTTCATTTGGATTAATAGAACCTTCAGTAATAGGTGCCCCTGCTTCTATTATATCATCTTCTTTTACTCTTAATTTTGCTCCAAATGGTATTGTATATGTTTTTGAATTATCTTTAGAAGTAACAGATACTTCTTTTTTCTTTTTATCTGCTTTTATCTTTACTTTACCATCTATTTCTGATATTACAGCAAGTCCTTTTGGTTTTCTTGCTTCAAATAATTCTTCCACTCTAGGAAGACCTTGTGTAATATCTCCTCCAGCAACACCTCCCATGTGGAAAGTTCTCATTGTTAACTGTGTACCTGGTTCACCAATTGATTGAGCAGCAATAATTCCAACCGCTTCTCCTATTTTTACTCTTTCTCTAGTTGCAAGCCCCATTCCATAGCATTTACTACAAACGCCATGTTTTGCTCTACATGCTAATGTAGAACGTACTTTTACTTTTGTAATTCCTTTATCTACAATCTTTTTAGCTAATTCATCAGTTATCATTGTATTTGTATCTACAATTACTTCTTTTGTATTTGGATCAATTACATCTTCTAATGGATATCTACCTTCTAATCTCTCTTGCATTTTCTCAATAACTTGATTTCCATCTTTTATATCTTCTACTATAATTCCTTCATGAGTTCCACAATCATCTTCACGAACAATAATATCTTGTGCAACATCAACAAGTCTTCTTGTTAAATATCCTGAGTCAGCAGTTCTTAAAGCTGTATCCGCTAAACCTTTTCTAGCACCATGTGAAGATACGAAATATTCTAATGCATCAAGACCATCTCTAAAACATGCCTTAATTGGAATTTCTACCGCTTTACCTGATGTATTTGCCATAAGCCCACGCATACCAGCAATTTGTCTTAACTGGTTCATATTACCTCTGGCTCCTGATTGTGCCATCATATAAATTGGGTTTAATTCATCAAAATTATCCTTCATTGCTTCAGTTACATCATTAGTTGCTTTTTCCCAAACTTTAATAATTGAATTATATCTTTCTTCCTCTGTAATTAAACCACGTCTGTATTGTTTTACTATTTCGTCAACTTTTTCATCTGCTTTTGATAAAATTTCTTCTTTTGCCTCTGGCACACTAACGTCTGCTACACTAACTGTAATAGCTCCTTTAGTTGAATATTTAAATCCAATCTCTTTAATATAGTCCAATACTTCAGCAGTTTTACTTAATCCGTGTGTACTAATACATTTTGCAACTATTGTTCCTAAGTTCTTTTTAATAACTGGAAAATCAATTTCTAAATCGAATATATTTTCTGGATTAGTTCTATCTACAAATCCAATATCTTGAGGAATACCTTGGTTATATATAACTCTTCCAACTGTCGTTTCTACTGTTTTATGTTTTTCTATTCCATCTATTTGTTTATGCATTCTAATTTTTACTTTAGCATGTAAACCTACATCACCATTTTGATATGCAAGTAGAGCTTCTTCTGTATCTTTAAAATACATGCCTTCACCTTTTTCACCATCAACTTGCATTGTCAAATAATAGCTTCCTAAAATCATATCTTGCGTTGGTATAGTTACTGGCTTACCATCTTGAGGTTTTAATAAGTTATTAACAGATAACATCAAAAATCTTGCTTCTGCTTGCGCTTCTGGTGATAAAGGAACGTGTACTGCCATTTGATCTCCGTCAAAATCAGCATTAAATGCTGTACAAACTAATGGATGTAGTTTTATTGCTCTTCCTTCTACTAAAATAGGCTCAAATGCTTGTATTCCTAATCTATGTAGTGTAGGTGCACGATTTAACATAACTGGGTGATCTTTAATAACCTCTTCTAAAATTCCCCATACCTCTGGTCTTAATCTTTCTACCATTCTTTTTGCATTCTTTATATTATGAGCAATTCCACGTCCTACAAGCTCTCTCATAACAAATGGTTTAAATAATTCTACCGCCATTTCTTTTGGTAATCCACACTGATATATTTTTAATTCTGGTCCTACTACTATAACTGAACGTCCAGAATAATCAACCCTTTTTCCTAAAAGGTTTTGTCTAAATCTTCCTTGTTTTCCTTTTAATAAATCTGATAAAGATTTTAATGGTCTATTTCCAGCTCCTGTTACAGGGCGTCCCCTTCTTCCATTATCAATTAATGCATCTACAGATTCTTGTAACATTCTCTTTTCATTTCTAACAATTATTTCTGGTGCTCCAAGTTCTAATAGTCTTTTTAAACGATTATTTCTATTTATAACTCTTCTGTATAAATCATTTAAATCTGATGTAGCAAATCTACCACCGTCTAATTGAACCATTGGTCTTAATTCTGGTGGAATAACAGGGATTACACTCATTATCATCCATTCTGGTTTATTTCCAGATAATCTAAATGATTCTACAGTATCTAGTCTTTTTACTAGTTTAACTTTCTTTTGCTCGCTTGCTTTTTCTAGCTCTTTTTTTATCTTAGCAGATAATTTATCTAAATCTATTTCTTGTAATAATTTTAAAATTGCTTCTGCTCCCATTTGCGCTTTAAAAGAGCCTTTTCCGTATTTTTCAACTGCTTCTACATATTCTTTTTCTGTTAAAATTTGCGTTTTTATTAAACCTGATGTTCCTTTATCTGTAACAATATAAGAAGCAAAATATATAACTTTTTCTAAACTTCTTGGAGAAACATCTAATAAAAGAGCTACTCTACTTGGTATTCCTTTAAAATACCAAATATGTGCAACGGGAGCCGCAAGTTCTATATGTCCCATTCTTTCTCTTCTTACTTTTGATTTTGTAACTTCAACGCCACATCTATCGCAGACTATTCCTTTATATCTAACTCTTTTATATTTTCCACAGTGACATTCCCAATCTTTTGTAGGTCCAAAAATTCTTTCACAGAATAATCCATCTCTTTCTGGTTTTAATGTTCTATAATTAATTGTTTCTGGTTTTTTTACTTCACCTTTTGACCATTCTCTTATTTGCTCATCTGATGCGATTCCAATTTTTAATTTATCAAAACTTTCTAATCCGTCCACTGATAAACCTCCTCTAGTTTTTGTTTAGTTTTAGCTTATTTACAGTATAAAATATACACCGCTGTACAATTTTTAATGTGATTTCATATTGATTTTAGCTATTATTCAATTATTAATCCTCTAATAAGTCTTCATCCTCTGCAATATTATCTTCTGCAAGGTCATTGTCGAAAATTTCATTTGCTAAAATATCGTCCTCTTCATCCATAATATCTTCATATAATTCATCTGCTTCAAGTAATTCTTCTTCCTCTTCTATATATTGATCTGCAATTTCTTCTTCTAATACCACATTTTGTTCTTCTTGTCCTTTATCTCTTTCTAAATTAAAATCTATACCATCATCAATATCTTCTTTTAATTCTATTTCTTTGTTATTTGCAGAATATAACTTAATATCTAATCCTAAACTTTGTAATTCTTTTACAAGTACTTTAAATCCTTCTGGTACACCTGGTTCTGGAACATTCTCTCCTTTAACAATTGCTTCATATGTTTTTACTCTTCCAACAACATCATCTGATTTAACTGTAATTATTTCTTGTAATGTATGTGCTGCACCATATGCCTCTAAAGCCCACACTTCCATTTCTCCGAAACGTTGTCCACCAAATTGAGCTTTACCTCCTAGAGGTTGTTGTGTAACAAGTGAGTATGGTCCAGTTGAACGAGCATGTATTTTATCATCTACTAAGTGGTGTAATTTTAACATATACATAACTCCAACTGTAATTGGTTTATCAAATGGTTCTCCTGTTCTTCCATCATAAAGAATAGTTTTTCCATCTGGACTACGTCCTGCTTTTTCAAGAAGTTCAACTATTTCATCTTCTGTAGCACCATCAAATACTGGTGTTGCAATTTTCCATCCTAAAGCTTTAGCAGCTCCTCCTAAGTGTACTTCTAAAACTTGCCCTAAATTCATACGAGAAGGAACACCTAATGGGTTTAATACTACATCTACTGGTGTACCATCTGGCATAAATGGCATATCTTCTTCTGGTAATATTCTTGAAATAACACCTTTATTACCATGGCGTCCAGCCATTTTATCTCCAACAGAAATTTTTCTTTTTTGTGCAATATATACACGAATTACTTGGTTTACACCAGGTCCTAATTCATCTGAATTATCTCTATCAAATATTTTAACATCTACAATTGTTCCTGCCTCTCCATGTGGTACACGAAGGGATGTATCTCTTACTTCTCTTGCTTTTTCTCCAAATATAGCACGAAGTAATCTTTCTTCTGCTGTTAATTCTGTTTCTCCTTTTGGAGTAACTTTTCCAACTAAAATATCTCCTGGTCTTACTTCTGCTCCAATTCTAATAATTCCATTTTCGTCTAGGTCTTTTAAGCTATCTTCTCCAACATTTGGAATATCTCTTGTAATTTCTTCTGGCCCAAGTTTAGTATCACGACACTCACAATCATAGTCTTCTATATGTATTGAAGTATATACATCTTCTTTTACTAATCTTTCATTTAATAAAATAGCATCTTCATAATTGTAGCCTTCCCAAGTTGTAAAAGCAATTATTACGTTCTTTCCTAAAGCCATTTCTCCTTTATCTGTTGCTGGCCCATCTGCAATTACATCTCCTGCTTTAACTTCTTCGCCTTTTTTTACAATAGGTTTTTGGTTTATACAAGTTCCTCCATTAGTTCTTTTAAATTTGCGTAATTTATGTTTTTCTAATTCTCCTTTTTTTGTCTTTATTAAAATTTCATCTGCTGTTACCTTTTGAACTATACCATCTTCTTTTGCTATAACTGTAATTCCTGAATCTTTTGCAGCTTTATATTCAATTCCAGTTCCTACAATTGGGGAATCTGAAATCATAAGTGGTACTGCTTGACGTTGCATGTTTGCTCCCATTAATGCACGGTTAGCATCATCATGCTCTAAAAATGGTATCATCGCAGCTCCAACAGATACTAATTGTTTTGGAGATACATCTAAGTAATCTACTCTTTCTGGTGATACTTCTATAATTTCATCTAAATATCTTGCTTTTACTTTTTTATTAGATAATTTTCCATCTTCTCCAATTGGCTCAGTTGCTTGTGCAATAATTTTTCCATCTTCTTCATCTGCTGACATATAAATAAATTCATCTGTTACTATATGTGTTTGTGGATCTATTTTTCTATATGGAGTTTCTACAAATCCATATTCATTAATAATTGCAAAAGAGGAAAGTGCAGAAATCAATCCAATATTTGGTCCTTCTGGAGATTCAATTGGACAAAGTCTTCCATAATGTGTATAATGAACATCTCTTACCTCGAACCCTGCTCTTTCTCTAGATAATCCTCCTGGACCT
>Ga0256407_10010657_pt1 | contig 12870 bp, 15 predicted proteins | sample RumenRJG_04DNA_FD_193489 | JGI IMG/M metagenome (GOLD analysis project Ga0256407, IMG submission 193489) | Bovine rumen microbial communities from Lethbridge, Alberta, Canada - RJG_04 | ecosystem: Host-associated > Mammals > Digestive system > Stomach > Rumen | place: Canada: Alberta... | reverse complement strand
TTGCGCTGTTTCTGCACCTTTACGAAGTTGACCAACGACATCACCTCTTTCTTCACGTCTGTGAGTCCGATGAGTTCATTGAGTTCCTCGTAGGGGTCTCCTTCTTCCTCTTCCGCGACATTGGCAGTTTTCTTCTTACCAGCTTCAGCAGCATAGGGATCCTTGAACTTGAGGTCGCGGAACACTTTTTTATCAATCTGTTCCGTATCCTCATCCGAGTCTTCATCCGAGTCGGGAAGGTTTGCAGTAAAAAAGCCAAGCACTACAAAGATAACGATGAGAGTGACAAGCGTTTTCTTATTACTTAAATCATAGCCAAACAATTCCATAGTTCAATATGTTGATTTTGTCAAAATTATACCTATTAAAATGTAATGATAAGGTTTTATTCTGCAAATATACATAAAAAAGCCGATGTTTAAGTGCGCAATCATAAAAAAAGAACTGAGTGTTTATATTTTCAGTTCAAGTAACTAATCTGACAACAAAAAAAGAACAGCCATCCCTATATAATATAAAGGATGGCCATTCTGCATTTATGGAAATGGCAAATGCCTCACAACCACATTGGGTTGGTTATTTGATTAGTTTTTTTTGCCATTGTGAATATAGAGTCCCTGGGTTGCGGGTTGCTGGCTCAGGCGCATACCGCTAAGTGTGTACCAGGCATCGTCGTTCAACTTATTACCATCATTGTTGATGCGAACGATAGCGGAAGCCTCACCATTGCCAAAGTGCAAGTCAAAACGATTGACATCCAAATCTTCTTCAGGCTCACCACACACATAACCATCGGCCAACTTGAAATAACCGCTGAATGCATTAGTGGATGCACTTGACTCCGGGTAGTAAAGAGTGCTGCCAGCACCCATAAACATGATTGTCTTGTCATCATCAGCGAACTGTTTCGGAGCATATGTACCGATGAAAGAAGCATAATCAGTCTCAATGCTTGAAGCAGCTGTTTGGGTCATTGTCACACCGACGAACGTCGGATTGACGAGGTTGTCGCCACCATCCCACTTGATGATATATGGTTTGCCAGCTTCTATTGTCGTGGCAGTACTAAATGTCATACTTTATTTATATATGCCATGAAAAAAAATGATTTACCAAATCTTCATATTGACGATATTATTACTGCATCTTGACCTTAACTGTAAATCACATGTTTTTCCACTAAAAGTTTAAAATCTCAACATTGATTATTATGTTTTCTTTATTCTTGACGAAATGATTTCTAATAAAATGGATGTTTATTGGCTATTTTTTAATACTTTTGTGGTGCAATTGTACTCCGACAACCGCAAATGCCCTAGAATGCGATGATAACGGCTTTGTCGTGATTCAGCGAGTAACGGAATAGTCACGGAAGTTGAACAAAATCGGTCGGGATGCCTCGCTTACTTGCATACCCGACCGAAACCACAGACACCATGACACTACTGGTGTCGGTGCAAAGTTACGAAGACTTTCTGACACATCCAAGTCCGAACGAAAAAAAGATGGGTACACCTTAATGATGTACCCACCTCTTTCAATGTCTGTGGTTTACTTGATTTCGATTGTCAGTCCTAGAGCCTTGCAGATGTTGAGCAGGGTGTCCACCCTTGGAGAGACCTCGCCTTTCTCAATCTTCGACAGATTTGAGATGTTTATGCCAGTCTTGTCGGAAAGCATCTGCAAGGTCATCCTCTGCTTGTCTCTCGCAATCTTCAATGTCTCTGCGATTGTGTGTGGTGTCACCCTCTCATACTCTTGCTTCTGCTGATAGTAACCTATCCATGCTCCGCTCTGCTCAAGTCCGCACATGGACTTTGGTAGGTGTGCGAGTCCATCAAGCTCAACAAAGTAAGGGTCATCCTTGTCTACGTAGCGTACGAACGCTGATGCGACTGCAAGAGGATGGGCGAACATATTAGTCAATGTCAGCGCACCGAACTTGTGCGAAGCGTAGTGTTCGATGATTGCTATCACTCGCCCTGCAACGTAGTGTGTCAGTCGGTTGTTTCGGTCAAGTCCTGCTGAAGATGGCTCATCGTCTTCGTCTTCATCTGTCAGTACTGGGATGTCAATCTCTTCGATGGCGAATCCCCATTCGTCACGATTGAACGCTTCAACGCTCTCTTCGGGTTCGTGTTCACGTACATATTTGTTCAGAGCCAATACAAGGTTCTGTGCCTCGTCCTCGCTCATGAGAACTGGGTCAGCGAAACCGCCATCTTGATAGTCGCTGATGCTACCGACATATTTCTCTGCGTTGTCATTTCCGCTGATGTAGCGTACTGCATAAATTCTCTCGTTCATAAGGCTTCTGTTTTATTAGGTTCTACTTACTATTTGTCAATGTCTATGATGTGCGATGGGCAGACCCACATATCACGTTCCATGCCGAACACGGAAAGGATGCTGTCATTGTCTGCGACTCTGTGCAAGTGTACCAGTCCGATGTTGCCACCGTTCTCGCTGAAGAAGCTTTGGAACGCTTCCCAATCCATAGAGCCTAGACTCCGTCCGTCTTCCTTGTCTCCATACTTGGCGAAAGATACCGCCCATTGTCCGTCTCCATACTCTTCCTTGAAAGCCTCGGTGGTGTATATCTCCGACCCTGCGAATTCTGAATTGTTGGTGTTGATAAACCATATTGTCCTAGTTGTTTTCATAATGCTTGTGTGGTTTTAGTGGTTATTACTTTGTTATCTCATAGATTTCCATGTCTCCGAACTCGTCTGTAGCAACGAGAGTCTCTTGCATACCATGACCAGGTTGGGTGGTGTCAAGCACGAAAGCGAACTCTATCGTCTTGATTCCGTTGTTCTCAAACTCTCTGACCTTTGCGAATTCTTTCACATCATAGGTTCTGTAAGCGTATGCGTTGCAGATGTTGTCGGGGTCTGCGATGCCCTCTTGTTTGATGTAGTCAATAAGTTTCATGATTGTAGTGGTTTTAGTTGTTATTGATTCGGGTTGGAAAGGTGGGGATGGTTGCCCATCCCCTTGGTTGTGGATGTTTAGAATAATTCGGTCTCGCTGATGAAGAGGACGAAGATGTCTTTGTCTGTTGCAGTCGGTAGCTCAACCGATGTGGCAAATACATAGTCCTTGAAAGTGTCTGCTTGCTCTTTGTAACCAAGAGCTATAAGTTGTCCGTAGAACTTTTTGCTTTCGCAAGCAAGCGGAAAAAAAATTCTTTGTCTTTATGAAAAAAACTCTGTGTGAACAAAAAAATTATTGCTGATATGATGAGAAAACAGAAGCGAACGCTTTCGCCTTGTGTATGGGTCTCGCTATCCTCACGGACTGCGAGTCTGAATAACTAAAACCTTAAAATCAATTAATCTTGAAACACAATCAATCCTTTTTACTCACTTTATAAAAAAACAAAATGGCAAATCCTATTACTATACCGATTCCAAGACTACCGATGCAGGAGAGCCAGTCACGTTTCTTGATGGTCTTCGTCTCCACCTTTGTAACCACCTTGGCAATGGTGTCAACACGCTCCTGCACGATGGTGTCTCTTCGTATGTGTACATTATTAATATATTTATAGACAATCTTTTCAATCGTGTCACCATGCTCCCGAATGTGGATGGAGTCTCGCTGAATCAAGGTGTCAACGCTCCATGCCGTGATATAGATGGAATCATGATGCACGATGTCTCTTTCTACGTAGCGAGTTTGACACGAAACGCACATCAGCAAGAGTATGACCGCCCACAAGTGCGAGAAATGCGTTCTAACGCACGATTTTTCTTTCTGTGTACATTTTATTGTTTTCATGCCAAACGTGCGTTATACGCAATTTTTGAAGAAAATAACTATTCTGACCTTATTCGTGAGGTCACGAAAATGGTGTCTGTCGGTGTCCTCTGCAACTCCACCATCGGTTCTGATGTCGGTCTCGTCTGAATGCAACTGGTCATTGCCAACACCCATGCGAAGACCATCAGAATGAAACCAACAAACAACCAAAAGCGCACATCATCATCCATTATCTGTCATCATTAATATCATCGTTACTCCTGCGGACAAGACCGCCCATGATACTCGCCCATGACTCGCTGATGGGTCTGTATTCCTCACGTGCATCAAAGCATGGACACGCTTTGTTGGCGAAATCTCGGTGTCCGTAGATGACGGCATCGGGATATTGTTGCTTTAGCAGAAACAAGAGGTCAAACAATGCCGACCTCTGTGCAGGAGTTCGGGTGTCTTTCGGATTGCCTTTCTTGTCAAGTCCACCGACATAGCAGACACCGATGGAGTTAGCGTTCTGTCCTTTGCAATGCGCTCCTATTTCAGAATCTTTGCGACCTCGCTCAACTTGTCCATCAAGCGTGATTAGGTAGTGATATCCGATGCACTTAAAACCACGCTCACGATGCCATCTGTCAATGTCTGACACATGGAACTCTTGCCCCTCTTTGGTAGCACTACAATGGACGATGACTTTATCTATCTTCCGCATCTTTCTCTTTCTCCATTTTATCCCAATATTCTGTTGCTTGTCTCCGTGCCTCTTCTATCTGTTCATCGGTCACTCGTTCGGACATCTTCTGTCGTTTTTCTTCGGGTTGACCACGCATCCATCTCCGTGCCTCTTCAATGATTTCGCTTTTGACCTCACCGACCTTGCTCTTGATATAGACGGAGATACCAAACACCGCCCCTGCAAATGTCAACGCTTGGGCTACGTACCACAAGACTCCATCGGTTATGTTGTGGTCGGGAGTGAGAAAAAACGATAGGAACGCAAGTGCGATGCCCGATGCGACCATCGCAATTGCGCTTGAGTATTGTATCCAGTCCTTTGTGTTTGCTCTCATATCTCAACATTTATAATACTTGTGTCAAGTCAATAACTCTATCATTTCCTGCCCCGAATCTTATAAGGTTGAGGTTAGTGGAGTCCTTAACGTAAACCATGATATCAAAGCATTCTTCAGTAACAGAGTTGACAACTTTATTTGGAGCGACAGAACCTTCAGAACCTGCATTCGCTCCTTGTATCCAAGGATTGCCCGAAGCAATTGTCACTACTGGACAAGGCATATCATTCACATAATTCCACTCTTCAGTCTCGTTATTAAAATGAGCAACAGAAGTCCATTCATCATCAGGATACCTTACTGAATCGCCATGCACATGACCCGAGATGTAACACAGAATCTTACCAGATTTGTTCGTGAAATCACACGCTACACTAACATTGTCATAAGTAGTACCACTATATGATGTATGCGCATTGTAGGCATTGCATATACCTATGAAAACATCTTTATTTGTCATGATGCCTTTCTGTGTTACACCAAGATAATTCGTGCTTACATAACTTGCCATATATGGAGGAACATGACCAAAGATAAGGATATCCCGCCCTGCTTGCGCATTATTCATGACACCAACCATCCATTGTAACAATCGTGTGCTGAACCCGTATACATTCTGCCCATTTATATCATCAAAGTTGGTGATGTAAATTCTCAATAGGTTCATGGCATTGTTATCAACATAGAAGAAAGATGTACCCTCATTAATGACTTTGTCAGGGACAATCAGATGATTATAAATCGCATCCCAATCCTTATCTCTATAATATTGGAGATATTCTCCATCATGATTGCCTGGTGTCGCAAAAAGATAGGAATTAATACCATAGAGGTATTTCATGTAATTGCTCATTACGGCTACTGCTTGTCCTTGGCTATGTATGTGGTTGTTCCATTCGTTTGCCATCACCAAATCCCCGAGGTGCGTTATGCTGTCAATCCTCACGCTCTCATGCAGTTTTTCCAATACCATTTCCTGCATCTTCAGATGTTCACTATAAGCATCATTGATTATTATATGTGTATCAGCAAAAACAGCAGAGGTCAATGCAATTGAGCCACCAATCAACACTCCTACCTTATCCACACAATCGTCAATCTCATCATTGAAATAAGGAGGTATTTCAACATTTTCTGCATTTTGATTAACGTTGCTTGTTATTTTGAGATAATCAAGAATCACTTGGTTTGTATCGTTGCCAACAACAAAAATGCTATATGCCTCAGCACCATCTAAAGTCGCGAGTTTAACTTGTTTATTGGTATATTCAACATTCGTTATAGAACGGATGATATTATCTGTACCAAGATTTTTGTAAAAGACAAATTGGACTTTATTTATATTGCTACCCGAAAAACTCAAATACAAGTCATTTGACAAGTCTGGAAGTTCTGAAATAGGTTTAGTACTTGCAAAAGTATAAGTCTTGTCAGTCCTTCCTTCAATAGTCTGACTGCCGAGATTGATATAATTTGTCAGACTTATATCTCTATAAGCCTTTTCTATGACAACATAATTACACGTAAGTGTCGATGCTTGGGTACGTTTAACCAAACTGATTGATATTTTAGTTATATCAGTCTCAATCAGTTTGAACATACCGCAACTTGATGTAAACGTGAGAGTCTGTCTTAATGTATTTGAATTGTTGTACGCTCTTATTATAACCTCATCAGCATCTTGTGTTCCGAGCATAAACCGATACCAAAGCGTTCTTTGTATAGTCAAAGAATCCGCTATGGAGATTTCGCTTGAAGATGTAGATGTCACTTTGGTGTTGTCAAAATAAACAACATCTTTTGCAAGATACTCAATCTTCTCTGCATTTTCCACAATAGCGAGATTGACAAAATCACGTACAGGACCACTAATCTTCTTATTTGAGCCGTCATATACTGCAAGTATTTGCTCGTTTGTGTTTGATGGCAAATCTGAAGAAGACACTACTCTACACACACCACTACTGCTAATCAAAAGGAAACTTGTAGCATTCTCTGCAAAAGTAATAGTCTCAGCACTTGAATGATTACAAGACCAAAAATTGCCATAGTTAGATACAAAGTAGAACAGCCCAGCACCAAGTGTAAGCACATTTCCGTTAATTGTGATTGATGCTCTTGTAACAAAAGCATTTGACTTTGATTGCGTGACTTGAATGGAATTGACATAATCATACAACAGACCTCCTATTCTATTATTAGAGCCGTCATACATTGCAATCAGTTTCTCGTCATTTGCTTTTGACTGAAGGTCGGATGCTGACACAATCCTGCAAACACCATTGCTATTTATAAGCAGATAACTTGTAGCATTCTTCGTGAATGTAAATGTCTCAGAACTTGAATGATTAATGTTTATAATAACACCCAAACTCCCAACGAAATACAACAAGCCAGCACCTAAGGTGAGGACATTGTCCTTAATAGCAATAGAGGCTCTTGAGCAGAAAGCGTCATAAATATCCTCTTCTATGTCCTTAACGTGTTCTGCCGTGTCAACCATGACACCGCCCACTCTTGTAGCGGTGTTCGCTCCGATGGCGGTCTCGTCACGGACTTGCTCCGCTCTTGTGATTATATTGTCTATTGTTGCCATTTTCAATCTCCTATTGCTTTAATGCGTGTGTTGTTCTGATGCACCTTTGGTTGGCATGGGTTAATCTCGCACTTGATGTACTGCAACACGCTGTCAAGATACATCTTGGCGGTGTTGATGACATCGTTATATCGGTTGATGCGTTGTTGTTGCGCCATCCTCGCTCCGTATTCGTCCAGATGTTGGATGTTGCCCGACCTTGTCAAAGTCAGTCCGTCATCAAGCATCATCTTGCCATAGGTAAAGTAAGACAATGCCTTTCGCAGTCCATAATTGAGCCGTGCGCCATCGCAACCGCATCCGCTTGTCGGTGTGTATTCCTTGCCATCTAACAGATTGTCGTATTGCTCAACTGGTTCGACTGGGTTCTGCTCTGTGGCATTCTGTCTCGCCTCAACATAGGTGGCGAGTTCGCCAAAGAGCGTTGTTCCAATAGCAGGGATGATATACACATCCTCACATTCGTTGATATACGCATCTATGATGTCCGTCTCAAGGTGCGTTGATGTAGGTCTCGCCAACGCTCTGAATTCCTCTGCTGTCAAGATATGCAGATGTCCGTGATTATCTATACTCATGACTGCGTTTCTCCGTTTTCGGTGTTTGTCGTTGCTGAATTAACGTAGCGAAGAGGTGCGATTGAAAAGTCGTAGGTCGGCATAGCTTCGTGCCAGTACTCGCAGACCTTGCCGAACACACGCTCAATGAATCTTTGCTCATGAGTGACCTCTCCTGCATAGTATTCGTAGGCATCCTGCATAACGGTGCCACTAAATCCAAGTTTGCCCATGCGTATGGCATAGAACAACTCTTGATGGAACTGGGCATAGATGCGCTCAACCACGCTCTCTTCGGTGACTGAAAACTCCTTGTCAAAGTTCTTGCTTGGGAATTCAACGACCTCGGGTTTATCCTCATCGTTTTCCAACTCCACATACAAGATTTTGCCCGTTTTTTCGTCACCTTGAAATTGCTTGAGGTCATCGTCAGATATCATCTGCTCATACCTAGCATTACCATCGGTGTCAATGCTCGGTTGACCTTTCTTCGCAATGAGCATACACGATACAAGAAAATTGTTTCGTGCGTTGCGATACTTGACATTGCCCATGCCCTCGTCTGTGCTGATGTCAGTCACGCATGAGTCGTAGATGGGAATCGGGTATCCTTTACCATTCAATCCAACGTAGAGTATCTGACCCTTGTATTCGTCAATTCCACCTGCATCCGCAATCTGCTCCAGTACTGCATCGGGGTCGAAGACATGGAAGCGTTCAATGGTGCTTTCCGTGACTTGCACTCTCGCTCCCTTGATGGTCGTTTGACCAGTCCAGTCAATGTGCGTGATAATCTCTTCAACCTTGCCATCCTCGGTCTTTTCAGCGAGTCTGCAATCCTCAAACGGAACATGGTGCAGGGAAGACACCTCACCCAACACATTGTAGTTGACATGGATTGCGACTCCACCGAACCTCGCAAGGTCTAGCGAGATGGCATGGAGCATATCATCAAGCGTTTCTCCCTCGTCATTGATGATGACCTCTGACAATGCCACATTGCGGAATCCGAAACCCTCTATAAACTTGGCATATCGGTTAAGACACAATTCAGCCGTACCCGATGCCCTGGTTATCTGCATCAAGTCCTGCGGATAGAGATTGTCTGCGCCATAGGACTGAATGCCCAATCTAGAGAGATAACGGGTTTCAACTCTTCTTCCGCTTTTTCGTACTTGGCTTACTTTCATTGTCGTTCACCTCGTTTTTAGGTTCGGTTCTTTCGGGAATGCGGTCAAAGTTGACAGATGCCATTGGAAACATCTGCAAAAATTCTTCCGCTACCTCGTTGGTGAGATTCGCATTGGAGTAAACCTTGCCACCATGGAAGAGCGGAGAGTTAATGAGATATCCTGCGCGTAGTCTGTATTGCAATTCGCTTATCATAGTTCCGTTTTTCTTCAGTTGTAGATACATTCGGATAACTGCATCACGATAGCAATCATTGCATTTCGTCTTGACGAAAGGTTTGTCGAACACCACCTGATGCAATTCCGCTATCTGTGCCTTTTCTTCGGGAGAGAACGCACCTTGCAGATGCGCTCTCAATCCCTCTAATAGAGTCATAGCATTGTCTATCGTCATAGGTGCTAATCGTTGGAGTGTATGGCTAGGATAAAGGGTTTATGAGCCTTTCAGAGCCTCATAGGCTGTGTCGGTGGTGGCATCATCCGTCTTGTAGAAATACATAGCGGATTTGAGTGCCTGCGATTCGGTCAGATTGACCGCCCAACCACCATCGGTGTCCTCGCTGTACTTTTCGGATGTAATCTCCGATGCTCTCAAACCTTGATACCAACCAAAGACTTGATACTTTCCTTTGTTGGCGGTCTGCTTGTTCTTGAGGATGACAACGAAAGAACCATTGCCAAGAGGGTCAATGATGTCCTTGTTGACATCGGGATTGTTGCCAAGTACAACCAAAGCAACCGTATTCTCCCAAGTGTTGCGGTTTGTGCCTACAACCAAGGATGTCTGTGTGCCAGTAAAGGGTGTTGCGCCCTGCTGAACTACATCGTAAGCAACGCAGGATGTCTTGAGAGTGAGAGTAGAGATGATGTTGTCTGTGACCACAGACGATGCGAAATCTATCTGGTCACGATTGATGATAAGACCATCAGCCTCAACACCACGGACAACCAAATCATCGCAGTCTATTGCGATGTTCTGTGCGATTAATGAGTTACATACTGCCATGTTTTGTGGTCTCCTTTCTTTTGGATGCAATCCAAGCGTTAAAAGGTTAGTAAGCCAAATGGAGATTGTTGCTGTCAACTACGGCAGAGCCGATGAAGCCACTAGCATAGAGGTACACATTGCGAGTGATGGGGTCGAAATTCACATCAAAGTCGTTGGTCACGTTGTCACCACCGATACCGATGCGCAGATTGTTGAGAGTTGTGAAGACTGCACGGAATGGCTTGTTCCATTTCGTTCCCGTGTTCTCAAACTCGTTAATCATGCGGTCGAAGATGTTGCAACGAGCCACCTTGATGCCAAAATAATCGGACACCTCAAAGCCATCGAAGATGGTCTCCCACTCCATGTTGCTCTTGTAGGTGTTGCGCACATCAAGCATGAGTGCGTTTGCGAGCTGACGGGTGCAAATGGCTACTCCGTTGGGGTCGGAAAGCAGAGTTGTTGGGGCATCGGTGAGGAACTTGTCGAAGATGCCAGTTGCCACACCACTTGTGAGGATTCCGCTCTTCTGTGCGGCATAGGAAGACTGCGAGTTAGCGGCAATTGCAGTCACCTTACTTGCATCTGCCGTGCCGATGGCGAAGAGTTTCTTCCACAGACCATCTGTTGCCTTGAAGAGGTTCACGTCCACTCCTGCGGTGATATTTCCGCTGTTTGCGATGTTAGCGGCTGATTTGTCACCAAACCAACCCATGCGCCAAATTGCTCTGCGGAATGCTGTGCCGAACTTGTCTACAAAGAGTTCCATGACATCTGTGCCAGTAAGGTCGGCAATGGATGTGCCTTTCTTCATCGCAAGTTCTGCGTATGTTCCCAACATATCCTCATAGCAGATGTGGTGAGGTGCAGACCACTCGCCAAGTTCCCACGCTTGCTTTGCGTTGGCGATGCCGAACTGACCATAAGTTGGGTTACATCCTGCATCCTTGACACCGATGTTGTCGGGTGCGCCAATGGTTGCGATGGGGTCACCAGTCTTGACACCAGTCTGAATTGTGGTAAACTGCTGAATTGCTTCGTCAGTCTTGATGTCAGTCTCGATAAGTTCTCTCAAATCCTTAATGTTTTCGGGAGAGAGAGTCAAATTTGGAAGAATTGTTGCCATTGAATTCGTTCTCCTTTCTTTTGTTGTTATTACTATTGTTGGTTATTTCCGTTTGTTTCGGTCTAGGATACGTTGACGGATTTCGTCAATGCGGTTGCGGTAGGAATCTTCATCCTGCTTGTTCAGCGGTGATGCCTCGGTGTCGGTGCGCTCTTGTGGAATGTGCTTGGACACCATCTTGCGCAGTCCGTCCATACCGCCTACGCTTTCAACGTAGTTCAGAACCTCTATGTCTGATTCGGATTTCTGCTTGCTCTCAAGGTCTGCGATTTTGGATGTCAAATCCTCAATCTGTGCCTTTAGGTCAGCAATCTCCAAATCCTTGGCATCGGGTTCGGGTTCGGTTTCCTCTGTTTCTGGTTCTCTGATTTCGGTGATTTCGCCATCGGTCACGATGATGGTCTTGCCATCGGGCATCTGATGCTCCCCATCGGGAGATGCCTTGTCACCAACTTGCGGTTCTCCGTCCTCTCGCTCAACGGTCAATGTCGCTCCGTCTGCGGTCTCTAGGGTCAAGTTGAGAGGTTTGCTTTCATCTTCGACCTGGTTCGCATCATTGGCATCCATCACTTGTTCGGTTTCTGCCTCTGACTCGCCAAGACCAAGTGCTGAAAGCACCTTTTCCCACAACGACCTCTTCACTTTGATTTCGTCTGTTGCCATGTTTTCTTGGGTTTGGTTAAATATATTGTTATCAACTCTCTTTGCGCTTATAGGCTCAACGATGGTGGATATGAGACCGATTTCCATTGCCTTGTCCGCTCCAATAAACTTGCCATCGTGCATCAGTTCGACAATCGTATCTCTGTCGGCATCGGTTCTGTCAACGTAGATGTCAATCAGTTTGTCTTCGATGTGTTGCATCTCTTCTGATGCCCTGCGTAACTCTTCCGCTGTGCCATGTGTTGTGCTGTATGCCATGTAAGGTTCATGCACCAGTATCTCGGCATTCTTGTATGCCTTTCTTTTGTCCTTTTGCGCTGACAAGAGGATAATCGTTGCCATGCTTGCGCACGTACCCTCAACCGTAGCGGAGATGGTCTTGCCAGTACTCCGAAGCTTGTCATAGATTGCGAGACCCTCAAGCACCTCACCGCCATTGCAATGCAACTTGATGTTGATGTCGGCATCGTCTTCGGGGATTGATGAAACAAACTCGTCAATGTCCTTGAACGATGTTCCCTCAACTCCACCCCAAAAGCGGACAATATCCTTGGTGTCCTCGCTTTGTATGTCATTGTAAATCTTTAAGTCTGCCATAGATGCGTTACTTTATTATTCCGTTACTGCAAAAATAGGCAATCATGCAAGCATTTAACGCAATAACTCACCATAAACGAGTGACACAACCTTGTCAAAATCCAAATAAAGCGTTTTAAGAGTGTTTATTTCGCAGTTGGTACAATTACACCTTTTCAGCGCAAAGTGCGCTTACACGCAAAATTTGCAGAAAATAACAAAAAAACCGCCTACCCTCACGGGCAAGCGGTCGCATTCAAACAAATGAACTTACAAAATACATAAAAACATAAAACTAACTACTGATGTCGGTGTCCATGCGGTCACAGATTCTGCGGATGT
>Ga0256407_10010656_pt1 | contig 12870 bp, 4 predicted proteins | sample RumenRJG_04DNA_FD_193489 | JGI IMG/M metagenome (GOLD analysis project Ga0256407, IMG submission 193489) | Bovine rumen microbial communities from Lethbridge, Alberta, Canada - RJG_04 | ecosystem: Host-associated > Mammals > Digestive system > Stomach > Rumen | place: Canada: Alberta | collected... | reverse complement strand
TGATTTAAAAAAATTTATTCCTTATACAAAACCGTCAAGAGCCGAAATTAAAAAAATGAGAGAAATAAGGAAATCTCAATTTCATTTTCCAAAAAATTTAAAATATGATATTTTAAGTGATGATGATTTTGTTGATACAAGAAGAGTTGTAACTGAAGAAGCTAATAATTTATTTTTATTAAAGGAAAAGTTTAATAATAAAAGTAAAACTATTATGGATAAAGTAAATATTGAATTTCCAGAATTAGAAGATTATTCTAATGTTATTAAAGCTAAATTAAAAGAAAAAAAAGAAAAAAGAATTAATGATAATTTGAAAAAAAGTCAATTTTTATCTAAAGATGATCAAAGAAGATTAAAATTTAATCTTACTTTAAAAAATACTTTTGAAAAATTTAATTTAGATCCTAAAGAATTAGATGAGTTATATATTTAAAAATTAAATTTTTTGAGTTTTTATTTTATAATTATTAAAAATATTTAATACAATAATAAATAAACTAAAAAAATTAAAAAGAAATAATATAATATAATAAAAAATTTCTAGAATCCTAAAAACTTAAAAAAAAAGAAAAAAAAATTAAAATAATCATATAAAAAAATGAGCACAGCAAAAGAATGGAAAGAAAAAGGTAATGCATTAGTAAAAGAGAAAAAATACCAAGAAGCATTAGATTGTTACACAAAATCAATTGAATTAGATCCATCAGATCCAATATTATATTCAAATAGATCAGCAATGTATACAAATTTAGGAAAATATGATGAAGCAATAAAAGATGCAGACAAAGCAATTGAATTGAATCCAGCATATGGTAAAGCATATATAAGAAAAGGTTCAGCTTTATATAGTCAAAATAAAATAGATGAAGCTTTACAAGTTTATAAATTAGGATTAGAAAAAGATCCTAATAATGAACAAATAAAAAATGCTATTAATGAAATTGAAATAAATAATAATCCTTTTATGAAAAATTATCATAAATTATTTACTGATCCTAGAACTGCTAATTTAATGAAAGATCCTCAATTTAAAAATCTTCTTGATTATGGAATGAAAGATCAAAAGTTTTTATTAGATATAATGCAAAAAGATCCTAGATTTATGGATGTTTTTTCTGTTTTAACTGGTTTAGATTTAACTAAAATGAATGAAGAAGTAAGAGAAGCTGAACAAAAAAAAAAAGAAGAAGAAGAAAAGAAAAAAAAAGAAGATGAAGAAAGGAAAAAAAAAGAAGAAGAAGAAAGGAAAAAAAAAGAAGAAGAAGATAAATATAATGCAATGACACCAGAAGAAAAAAAAGAAATTGATGATCATAAAAAAGCAGATGAAATTAAATTAAAAGGTAATGAAGAATATAAAAAAAAGAATTTTGATGAAGCAATAAAATATTATAATGAAGCAAAAGAAATTTATCCAAAAGAAATGAATTATTATTTAAATTTATCAAGATGTTATATGGAAAAAAAAGATTATGATAAAGCAATTGAATTATGTAAATATGTATGTGAAAATACATCAGATTTTCAAAAAAAAAGTACTGCATATGGAATAATAGGATATGCATATCAAAGTCAAAATAAAATAAATGAAGCAATTGATGCTTTTGAATCATCTTTATTAGAAAAAAAAGATAATAGAATAAAAGATGCTTTAAAACAAGCTGAAAAAATAAAAAAAAAATTAGAAGAAGAAGCTTATATTGATCCAGTAAAAGCAGAAGAAGAAAATGAAAAAGCAAATCAATTATTTAAAGCAGGGAAATATCCAGATGCATTAAAAATATATAATGAAGCAATAAGAAGAAATCCAAAATTACCTAAATATTATACAAATAGAGCAACATGTTTCATTAAATTAATGGAATTTGCTTCAGCAATAAAAGATTGTGATAAAGCAATTGAAATAGAACCAAATACAATAAAAGCATATCAAAAAAAAGCAACATGTCATTTAATGATGAAAGAATATCATAGAAGTTTAGAATGTTTAGAATTTGCAATGAAAAAATTTCCAGATGATATGGAATTAAAAAATATATATAGTAAAACTATGCAAGCTATTCAAAGTAGTTCTGGAAAAGATAATGAAGAAAGAGTTAAACATGCTTATGCTGATCCTGAAATTCAAGCTTTAATTAAAGATCCTAGAATTCAACAATTATTTAAAGATTTACAAGAAAATCCTCAAAGTGCACAACAAGCTATTATGAAAGATCCATTTATTGCTGATGCTTTTAAAAAATTAGTTGCAGCTGGAATAATTAATACTAAATAAAAATTTAATTTTCAAAGTTTTTAAGTTAAAAAAAATAAAATTAATATTAATTATTAATTATTTTTTCATAATTATATTATATCATAATAAATAATTTTTTTATTATACATGGAAACCTAAATTTGTTAAATTTTTTGAAATAGGATTTCCATGAACAGTTTCATCATATATTACATAAATTTGATTTCTTTCACACCAAACATAACAATATTTAAAATTTGAAGATATTTCTATTTTTAAAATAGGTTTATTTATATTTGGATTTATTATCTTAATAATTTCCATTTCTGGGAATTTTCTAATTTTAATAAGTCCATTTTCAGTACCATAAATTAAATAATCTTCAAAATTTAAAATATTGAAAATTTTTGGTGAATATATTTTTTCATTTTCATCATTATCACTGATAAAAGTACCATTTATTGTATAAGATCTAAATTTAAAAATTTTAGGAATGTAAATAGTAATAGAAGGTATTGGGAAATTTGAAACAAAAACAAATTGACCATAAACACTTTTATCTTTATCTAATTTAATAGAACGAAATAAAGTCTTTGTTTGTATTGTATAAAGATTAACATAACCATCTAAACTAGTTGAAGCAAAAATATCTAATTTATCACAAATTGATATATGTATTATTTCATCAGTATGAGATAATATTTTCTTTTCTATAATTATTTTTTTTGATTCATCAAATTTTAAAAATATTATAAAACCATTTTTATTTCCACAAATTAAATAAACTTCATTTTTAGTCATTGCCATAGATGTAATTGGACTTATATTATTTATTATATAAGATGTATCATTTAAAAGATTTATCTCAATTTTTCCATTATAAAATCCTGCTTTAATTATTTTATCTCTATTTTTATTTATTATAATTGGACAATTTGAATTACTTATTTTATAATTTAAAACATATTCAGAAAAAACACTTTTAATTTTAATTAATTTTTGTTTTTCTTCTTTTATTAATAAATTTGTTTCAGTAATATTAAGAGTGATATAAAATATATAATCATTATTAGTAATAAAGCATAATGTTTTATAATCAACTTCAATAATTTCAATTATTTTAGGATATATTTTTTGTTCATTTTTACCTTTTTCATATAAAGAATCATATATTGAAATTTCAAACATTTTTGAATTATATTGATTTCCATCTATTAATTTTTTTCCTCTTGATTGATTTAAATATGGATTTAATTCTTTATATTTAGCAATACTAAGTTTATTTTTAGATTCATTATTAAATAATTGTCTTGGTGTCATCCCCATTTCAAATATTTTCATTAAAGCATTTTTAGAATCTGAATCTTTTATATTTTCAATATTAATAAAATTTAAATAAGTATATGATTGAAAAATATTAAAAGATTCTTCACTTTTTTTTCCTTTTTGACAACAACCAAAAATTAAATCAACCCATTTATTTATTTTTAAATCATTTTTTTCTAAAGTTTTTCTCATCATAATAATAACATTATAACATTTATTTTTTGCCCAAGCTGGTAATTTAACATTTTCATTAAAAAATGTATTATTTATATTTTTATCTTCTTGTAAAAAATCTATATTATTAATATTATTTAAAAATTCAGGTAAGTAAAAAAATTCAGGAATTAATTCTCTTAAATCAACTTTTTCACTTGATGCATTTAAAAAAGTTGATTCTAAAGAATTAAATAATCTATCAGGAACATCAAATTTTTCTCCTTGAATTTCAATTAAAATTTCAGAATATGGAAAAATTCTTGATAAAAATAAAGAAACATATGTTGGATTTGAATAATGTGAACCATATAGATAAGGAGTTTGATTTATATCCATTGGATTAAATTCATTTAAATCTTTATTTTCATTATTCATATTTTTACTTTTATATTTAAGAAAATATGTTTTACCTTTTTCTAATAGTTTATAATAATCTATATTTGGATTATTTTCTAAAAATTCATTTTTCATTATTATATAATTTTCAATATATTCTTCTTTTCTTTTTTTTGAATTATCATTTATTTCAATCATTCCCATTGGAATATCTAATTTTCTTAAATCAGAATCTGATGTAATATTAATTTCTTCATTAGTATAATTTGTAATAACCCAAGGGAATACTGGATATTGATTTATATCTATAAATGATCTATTTCCATATAAATTTAACCACATTAAATATTCTAATGTTGATATATTATATTCTTCATACTTTTTTTCTATATTTTTTAATTTATATGATAAATATTTTGATTTTGAATCAAAATTATGATATCCTATTATATTTTTGTCTTCATCTTTTAATTCTTTTACATTTTCAAAATGTATTGTTAAATTATCTAAAAATTCTTTGACTTTTTTAATGGAATTAAAATTAAAAAAATAACTTTTATTTGTTTTTGTTAATATTTCTATTCCTGTGTTTAAGTAAAAATAACTTCTTCTAAATAATAATTTTATATTTTCATATTCAATAATGAAATATATTAAATCTTTATCTTTATATCTTGATTTAAAGGTTGAACCAAAACATACATTTTTTTCATAATCATATGTTAATTCATTTTTATATTCTTCACATTCTTTATTTATATCTTTTGTAAATATTATTTTTTTTGAATCTAATGTCATTATTCCTTTTATATGATGTGTTGGTTTTACTAAACAACATTCAATAAAACTTTTTTCATACTTTTTATTATTTTCTGAATATATTTTTTTTGTTTCTTGAAATTTTTTTATATCAATTTTGTTAATATCTAATTTTTGAAAATTTATTTTAAAATTAATATTTCTTAAATAATATTCCCATATATTATTAAAAGTAGATTTATATAAAATTTCTAAATAATTAAAATCATATTTATTTTTAACAAAAATTATATTATTTTCAACATTTTTAATATTATTATATTCTTCTTTTCCCTCTTCTTCATTTTCAAAATAAATAATTGAATCATTTAATATTTCATCAATATCTAAATGAATATTATATTCATAATTATTTTTTTTAAAAATTTTTTTTTTGTCAAATAATTGAAAATCACAAAAATAATAATTTATATCTAAAATTGGTTCAAGAATTGGCCTTATTAATTCTTCAGAATAATGATTTTTAATTTTTAATTTTAAAAATTTAGGATTATCATAAAATAATTCTTTATTTGACCATGAACCTCTCCAAGAAAATAATTCTTTTTTAATTTTTTTATATTTATTTCTATTTATTTTCTCATTAAAAAAGCTTAAATTTAAATAATTATCATATTCTTCTTTTAAAAAATCTACTTTTTGAAGTATAATTTTCTCAATTATTTGTTTTTCATCATCATTTAATTTTACAAAAGGTAATTTTTCATGTTCATAAGGATAAAAAGGTACAATTTTTTGAAAAATCAAATTTTTATCATTCGAAAATTTTTTTATATATTTTGATAATGAAAATAATTTTTCAAAATCTAATTTTTCATCAATTATACTTTCAATACTTATTTTAATTCCATTTTCCTTTTCTAAATATAATTGTTTAAATTCTCTGGTTTCATTAAAAATTGAGTCATTTATAATTTCTAATTCATTTTCTATTTTATAGTTAAATAATTTAAAAATAGCACAATTTGAAATATTCTCAACTTTATAATAATATTGCTTTAAATAAGCAGGATTTGAATGTTCCATTCTAACAACATTTTGGAAAATTTCATGTATATATAGATTAATTAATTCATAATATAACTCTTCATCTTTTTTTTTTAAATAAATAAAACCAAAAGATAATAAATTAATTAATTGGTCCTGAATTATTTTGTATTCATTATTATTTTCTGAAATATTAATTGATATTAATATACAGAAAATTATTAAATGTTTAAAAAGTTTCAAATTATAGTTTTTATTGTATTCAATATCACTTATTTCAATTTGAATACTTAATCCAATAAAAATAATTTCTAATATATTTATTTTTAATTCTTCTTTTTCAGCATTAGATAAAAATAAATTTTTAAAATTTATATATAAAATATTCTTCTTTTTTTGAACAAAGCCACTTTCTTTTATAATAATTTTAAAAAATTTGTTATTATATTTATTAAATTCTATTGATAAATGATTCATTAAAACTGACATATTTAATATATTAAGTTGGTTATTAATTAATTCTTGAAAAAAAAATGAATCATCCCATACAATTTTATTATTTATTTTTTTTAATGAAAGTCCCTTTATTATAAAATTTGGGATGCAATTATTAGAAAAAGCCAAATCAAAATTATTCTTTTCTTTTAAAATTGAATTATGAATAAAAATAAATTCAACAATAGGTATCATCATATTATCTTGAATTTGTTGATTTTTAAAAGATAATATGATTTTATATAATTTTCTAGATATTTCTTTTATTTTTTCAATTTGCTCGGAATAAATATTTCTAAGGAATAAAATATATAAATTTATATATTTAATCATTTTTTGTTGATAATTTGAATTATCTAAATTATTAGATATTATTATTTTAAAAATAAAGATAAAATTCTCAATTAGGACTTTCAACATATCATTTGAATAACTTTTTAATTCATTAATATATATTGAATGAACAATCCAACAAAATAATTTAAAATTTTGACAAAATTCTTTAATTTTTTCTTTTTCATAAAAGTTAATTAATAACTGGAGAAATTTGAAAGAATTCTTTTCATTAGAATAAGAACAAATCTTTATTATAAAATCTAATAAATTTACATTAATATTTGTGTTATTGTTATTATTTTTGGTTAATGATGTATTAAACCATTCAAATAATTTATTGAACATTTCATTTTTTTGTTGTTCATAAATTGATTGATTAAAATATTTACTCAATTTAATATAATTGAAATCTTTATAATTGTTTCCCTGATTTTGATTATTAAAATCATTTTCAATATTATTACCAATGTTTTTATTTTTAAAAAAAAGGTTTAATTGTTTAATTATTATATTTGATTTCTTTTCATTCTTTTTAATATCTTTTTCTTCTTTTTTAAAAAATATATTTTCAGGTAATAAATTTATATAAATTAATTGTATAAAAAGTTTATTTAATTTCTTTTCTTTTAAATAAAAATCAAACTCTTTTTGATAATCTGTTTGAAATATTTGTAATAAATCAATTATTTTATTTTTAACATCAAGTAATCCAATAGTAAAAACATATAACAATATTTCAATTATATTATTTTTTAAATAAAATTCAAAATTTTTTTTCTTTATTTGTATATCAGTTTCATTATTTTGAGAAAATAAATTAATAAATAAATCAATAATAAGTATTTGAAGACAAGGAGAAATATCTAAAGTTAATAAATATAAAATCTTTAAATAATTATTCCAATCTTTTTCATTTTTTATAATCAATAAAAGAGTATTCAAAAATGGTTCTAAACAATATCTTAAAGAACTAGTATTTTTAAAATCAATTGAATTTTCATTTTCAAATAAATCAGAATGATATTTACAACAAAATTTATTATATCTAGATTCATCATAATATCTTAATAATAGACAATAAATATTACTTTGAAATATATTATTTTTATTCTCTAAAAGTTGATTTAAATTTAATACTTCTTTCCAATATTGTAAAATATATTCTTTTTTTAAAAATTTACTAATAATTTTTTCATTTAAAAATATTAAATTATAAAAATTATTTTTTGTTTTTATAAAATTTAAATCAACTAAATCATGATAATTAAAATAAGAAATTTCTGTAAATTTTAAAATGATTCTTTCACTAAATAATTCTTGAGGAATTTTTTCAATAAAAATACTCAAACAATTAAAAAAGTTACTATCAATTGCATCATTAAGATTATAAGAATTATCACATATAATAAAACTAATTATAGATATAAATTGATAAAAAACTTCTTCAGATAAAATATTTTTCTCAATATTTTTATAAATAATTTTATTAGAATTATATAAAGGATAAATCATTAATTCAATTAAAGGTAATAAATTATTAATTCCACCTAATGAATTAATTTTAATATTTTGATAAGTAGAAACACCATCCAAATCTCCATAAAATCCAATAAAATTACAACAAATATCATCTAAATAATTTTCTTTTTCATTATATAAAAATGGAGTAAATAAAAAAAAAATATTCTTTAAATCTGTGAATTTTTTTAGAATATTCAATGAACATCCCCATAATAAAATATTATTCTTTTCTTTATCATTATTTTTCTTTAAATCATTTTTTAAAAAAAATGGATTAAATGTATCATTTTGAGAAAGAAAATTAGAAAAAAATTCATTTGTTATTATATCTGAATAAAAACCATATTTTATATTTGAAAGATATTGAATAAATTCTTCTTCAATTGAATGATATAAAAAAAATATTGATGTCACTTGTCCAATTAAATTTTCAAAATATTTTATTTTTTGGATTTGATAGTTTTCATCATTTATTATTTTTTTAGAGCAATATATTAGTTTTTTATTTATATAAAGATATAAATTATCATTCTCTTTTATATTAATTGCAATAAAATTCCATTCTCCATAAATAAAATCATTATTTTTTAATTCAATTTCTGAATTTATTTTATCAAAAATTGATATTTTCATTATATTTTTTTTAAAAAATGATATTTTAATACTTTCTTCTTCAAAATCTAAAATTAATAAATTTATTTTAATATTTTTATTTATATTAAAATATTCATCAATAATATTTTCATTTAGTTTAATCCAAAAACATGTGAATAAGCCATATTGAAATAAAGGATTATCAGCATTCATTGTTGTTGAATCAATTTCATCTAATTTAATAAAACATCCACTATTTATACCATTAAAATAAATATAATTTTTATTTTCATAATCAATTTTTTTTTTTGAGTTTAAAAGTAGATTTAAAAGATTTAAATGCTTTAAAAAATATTTTTCATTTAATTTTATTTCTCCTTTGTTATAAAAATATTTCGATAAATTTTGATAGATCAAATCAATTGTATTTTTATCAATTAAAATATTTTCATAACATAATTTAATAAAATTAAAAATATCTTCCTGTTCATCAATATTTTGCAAATATAACTTTATGATAGAGCCCATAAAAGTTTCTTTACAATATTTACATTCTTTATTAAATAAATTTATTAAAGATGGATTTTCTTTATATAATGAATATAAATTTTTTATAAGTATAATTTTATCATCATATGATTTTTCATTATTTAAAATAAAAATAGGAATATTTCTTACATCACTTATCTTTTTCAAAATTGGAACAAATTTTTTATTATTTTTTGAAGAAACATGAAAAATTGATATTAAACAATTTGACAATTCATTTATATTTGACATAATTTTTTTTGTAAAATTTATTAAATAAAAATGAGAAATATTTTAAATATATTTATAATAATTATCCATATATCTATTATTTTTTCAAAAAAGAAATATGACAATTTAGATGAAGCATGTAAAGTAAATTCAATTATTTGTTCAATTAATCAAGCAATTAATAATGTTTTTTTCACTTATCAATATCAAGAAAAAAATATATTAAAAGATGATGATGATTTATCATTTAAAATAACATCATTAAAAATACATTTTATTGAACCAAAATGTGATAAAATTGAATATTTTATAAATAATAATAATAACAGTATTATAAAATATAATTGCTCTATTTTAATAATTTCAGATTTATATATAGGAATAATGTATAATAATGAAATAGATATGAAAAATTACTTAATGGAATTTCTTGTAGATGAGTTTAAATTTATACATAAACAAAATAGTCATCAAATTCAATTTGAAGTTAAATTTAATAAAAATATAATTAATTATAATAAAAATGAACCTCTTTTTCAAATTCCTTCAATAAAGGAAAAAATAGAAAATGAATTTAAGCTCCTTTCTGAAAATTTAAAACATTTATACATTAATGATATTACAAATAAATTTTCAATTAGTGATGTTAATACAAATTTTGAAATAGTTTTTAATTTTTTATATAATAATGGACCATTTTATTTTATTGATTATAATAAAAGTGAAGAAAATAAACAAAAAATAACTTTTCTTTCATATGATTCTTTTAATTATAATAATTATATTATTGCTTTAGATACTATATTTATTAGTAATTTTTCAATTACTTTTGAATATGCAATTAATTATGATATTGATTATAATGAAGGATTTTTTATTTTGAGTGATTTTGCATATACTAAAAATCAAAATTTCTCAAATTCATCTAGATTTTTTGAATTTAATACTCTGAATCACATAAATTTATATAATCAAAAATTTATTGTAGAAAAATTTTTTCTAAATTTAAATATCGCAATTGAAAATTATACAAAAATAAATAAAAATTCATAAAATAAAATATTAAATTAATTATAAATAATAGATATTAATTAAATTATTATATCTCGATCGAAAAAAAAATATAATAATATTTTCAAAAATAATTTTCAATTAAATAAAATAAAAAGAACAACAATATTTCTTATTATTAATTATATAATTAATAACCTACATAAATTAAATTAAAAAATTATAAAATAAAATACTTATTTTAGATTTTATTTAATATATTTGTAAAAAATAAATGAATATTTTTTCTCATACTTATTATTCATCATTTTCTGCAGAAAAGACTGATATTTCAAGTCAATTAGACAATACTCAAAAAATGATTAAAGATTTAAAATATTTAAAAAAAAAGGTTAATTTTTATCAAAAGAATCAAAATAATAATAAATATCGAGCATTTCATAAAAATTCAATTCGTTCTTTAATACATAACAACTTAGAATATAAGAAAATTTTAACAAAAGAAGAAGAAGAAAAAAAAAATGAAAAAACAAAATTTTATATACCAGATTCAAGCAAAAAAAATTTAACTTTAGCAAAAATAAATAATACAATAACATATAATATGCCTTTATATAATAGTGTATTATCAAATAATTCACTTTTATCAACTTCGAGAAGAACACATAGAAGAAATAAAAGGAAATATTCAAATAATTTTGAACATTTTTTAACAACTCAAAGTAGTAAACCTGAAATATTAACAAAATTTAATTTAACATTATCAAATATAAATCAATATAAATATAGTAGAGCTGAATCACTTCATCAATTTTCAATAAAAAATAAAGAAATGATTTATTCAAATTATATAAAAAAATTACAAGAAAATGAAGTTAAAAAATATAATGAAGGGATACAAACTCAAATTGAATTATGTAATCTTGAAATTTATACTTTAATTCAAAGATTAAAATTAATTAAAGCATTTATTAGAGATGAAGGAAAATACTTTGATCATTTAAAAAAAACTTTAAAAAAAGAAACTGAATTTAATGAACTTTTATTAAAGAAAAAAGATGAATGTTTTACTGAAAAATATTTATTGAATCATAGATTAGCAAAAATTGAAAGAAATTATAAGAAAAATATGAATAATAAATTCTTTTTATTATGTGTTAAGAATGGAACAAATCAATTAGAAAAATTTTCAATAGAAGATCAAAATGATTATTATTTAGATTTAGAAACTTTAAATCATTTATCAAATTATTTTATTTTTGAAAGAAAAATTAATGAATATGAAAATACAAATTTATCAATGAGAGAAGTTGAAAAAATTGTTTTTGGGAGAAAATTAATAAGAGAACCTAGAATAATATTTAATAGTCCTAAAGAATTTAAATCAAAGTTAAATAAAATTGAAAGTAATATTCAAATATGTTTAATTGAGTTTAACCAAACTCAAAATGAATTAATTAAAATGAGAGATATTTATAAAGAAAAAGTAGAATTAATTACCAAAGATTTTGAAATAGATATGTTTTATAAAAATGAATTAAATAAATACTATGAAAAATTAAATGAAGTGAAAATAAGAAATGATTATTTGAAAAATTATATTCAAAATATTAAATTTGAAAAAAATAAAAATAAAAAAGTTGATTTAGATTTAGTAGATGATAAAATTTTTGAAATGTATATTAAAATAAATGAAAAATTTCCTATTTCAAGTAAAAGAAATTTTAATGAAACAATGAATTCTATTTCATATCTCCAAGATATTGAAAGATTAATAAATCAATTAATAAAATATAAAAGAGAACAAATGATATATAATAATGAAGCTTATTTAGAAATTAAAAAAAATATTGAAAAAGAAAATAGAATTAAAAAGATTAAAGAACTTAAAGAAAAAGCTAAAAAAGACTTTAATAAAAAAATTGAAAGAGTATTAGCAAAGAGTAATAAAATAACTATTAAACATAAAAAAAAAGTAGATAGATTTTATATTAATACTTCAAAAAAAAATAAAAATATTAAAAAAAATAATGATGATAGTGATGATTATGAATTATATTAAACAACAATTACCAATTTATTTGTTCTTTTTTAAAAAATAATATTTTATTTTTTTAATGATTTAGATTATATATATAAAGTAAAAATGTAATTGATTTTTAATGATATTAAAAAAATTGAAATAATATATATATTTAATGTTTGTTTATTAATTAAAAAGTTTTGGGGAT
>Ga0256407_10010655_pt1 | contig 12871 bp, 12 predicted proteins | sample RumenRJG_04DNA_FD_193489 | JGI IMG/M metagenome (GOLD analysis project Ga0256407, IMG submission 193489) | Bovine rumen microbial communities from Lethbridge, Alberta, Canada - RJG_04 | ecosystem: Host-associated > Mammals > Digestive system > Stomach > Rumen | place: Canada: Alberta... | reverse complement strand
CTTTTCCAAAAGCCCTGCATGATACATTGCACTGTCACATAATGCCTGCGGTGTAGGCTTGCCGTATTTTGCCAAAATATGCTTTTCCAGCGAGCCTGAATTTACTCCTATTCTTATCGGTATATTCCTCTTTCTGCACTCGTCCGCAACCTGCTTTACACGGCTTTCATCTCCGATATTCCCGGGATTGATTCTTATTTTGTCAACGCCTGCCGCTGCCGATTCCAACGCTATTTTATAATCAAAATGTATATCCGCAACTATCGGCACACCTACTTCTTTCTTGATGGCAGGTATCAACTTTACAGCCGCCAAGTCAGGTACGGCTATTCTGATTATTTCACAGCCTGCTTTTTCCAGTTCCGCAGCCTGCTTTACACTGCCCTCTATGTCCGTTGACGGCACGTTTAACATGGACTGTACCGTTATTTTTGAATCTCCCCCTATGAAAGTATTTCCTACGGCTATTTTTTTTGTATCTCGTCTTTCCATAACGTCCTCCTATGAAAACAGCTTGATTATGTCATTTATCGAAATTATTACCATGAATATAAGCAGTGCCGCCATTCCTATGGCGTGTACAAGTCCCTCATGTTCGGGCTTTACAGGCTTTCTTCTTATCGCCTCCACCAGCAAAAATACAAATCTTCCTCCGTCAAGTGCAGGCAGCGGCAATAAATTCACTACTCCCAAATTGACCGTTATTATCGTCATAATATATATCAAATTCATCAAAGCGTCAACAAAGCCTGTCTTTAAGCCTTCTGAAGTCACTTGAGATATGGCGGAGGTCATTCCGATAGGTCCCGCTACTTCGTTAAATCCAAACTGTCCCGTTACCAGTCCAAGCAAGCTTGCCCACACCATTCTTACTGTCGATACCGTTGACAAAAACGACTGTGAAATAAGCACTCCAAAATTACTCTCTATTGCGGCAACTTTGAAATCAAGCTGTATAATTTCCTTACCGTCTTTTTCAACAGTGCCAAATTTCACTTTATCAATATGCAGATACTCTCCGTCACGCTTTATATCAAATGTCATTTCATTTGACTTTGCGGCTGCAAGGGCAAAATTCATATCCATTGATGTAGATATGTGATAACCGTTGATTGCCTGTATCTCATCATTTAATTGAAGCGTTTGTGATGACGGGGCATTATCCATAAAATACGCTATCTTATTTGACGCAAAATACTGCTCAGGCGACAGCGTTATTATCATCAGCAAAAATCCAAAAAGCAAATTCATTGTTGCTCCCGCAACTACTATTATCATTCTCTGCCATACAGGTCTTTTATTAAATGACCTTTCATCTGTGCTTTCAGCGTCCTCGCCCTCCATTGAACAAAATCCCCCTATGGGAAATAATCTCAATGAATACAGCGTTTCGCCTTTCTGAAATTTAATAAGTTTCGGTCCCATGCCGAGTGCAAATTCATTCACCTTTACACCGCATTTTTTTGCCGTGATAAAATGACCGAACTCATGCACGAACACGATCAGCTCAAATAACACTACTCCTATTATTATAAGCAATACACTTTCTATGTCAATCATCTCCCAGTTTAATTCTTGTTTCCCTGTCAGCCTGCAAAATGTCATCAAGTGTTATATCCTGTCTGTTATCCGTGAAATCCGCAAGGGCTTTTTCCACCATATCGCCTATGTCAAGGAATTTTATTTTCTCCTCCAAAAACATCTGTACGGCAACTTCATTTGAAGCATTTGCCACTGTCGGATATAATCCGCCTTTTCTTAAAGCCTCTCTGCAAAGTGCAAGGCACTTGAATGTTTCATAATCGGGCTTGGCAAAATGCAGTTGTGCTATCTTTGACCAGTCCAACTCACTTGCAGGTGAAGGCAGTCTTTCGGGATATGTCAACGCATACTGTATCGGTATTCTCATATCAGCCGTGCCAAGCTGAGCGATTACCGCATTATCCCTTAACTGTATCATCGAATGTATGATACTTTCCCTGTGAATTACAACATCAATGTCTTTATCCTCTACTCCAAACAGCCATGACGCTTCTATGACTTCCAATCCCTTATTCATCATTGTAGCAGAGTCTATGGTGATTTTTTTACCCATACTCCAATTAGGGTGCTTTAACGCACTCTCAACCGTGACATTTTTTAATTCCTCTCTCGTCTTTCCGAAAAACGAACCGCCCGAGGCTGTTAAAATCACCTTTTTAAGCGAATTTTCGGGACAGCCCTGCAAACACTGAAATATGGCGGAATGTTCGCTGTCAACGGGATATAATTTTACTCCCCTGTCTTTTATCTCTTTCATGACAATACTGCCGCCTGCAACAAGTGTTTCTTTATTCGCCAAGGCAAGGTTTTTGCCTGCCCTTACTGCCGAAAGCGTCGGCAAAAGTCCTGCTACTCCCACTATCGCATTGACAACAGTATCAGCCTTTTCATATTGTGCCGCTGCCAATATGCCCTCTTTTCCGCCAATTACTTTTATATTCGTGTCTGCAAGCGATATTTTCAGCATTTCAGCCGATTTTTCATCAAGCACGCCTACCATTTCGGGCATAAACTCCCTTGCCTGCTTTTCAAGCAGTTCCATGCTTTTATTTGCCGTCAACGCACATACTTTGATACCGTGCATTCTCGCCACATCAAGTGTCTGCACTCCTATCGAACCCGTTGAACCCAATACAGATATATTCATCTTTTCACACTCCCATTATAACAGGCATATACGCCATCATGATATACAAAAACGGTGATACTATCACAACGCTGTCAAATCTGTCCAACACTCCGCCATGTCCCGGAATTAAATTTCCGTAATCCTTTACTTCAAAAGTCCTCTTTATCACTGAGAAACTCAAATCCCCCAATATCGACAAAAGAGAACCTATCAAAGAAAGAATTGCCAAATTGATATAATTGACATGAATATTTTTATAAACAAACTCCGCAAATATCCAGCCTACTCCGCACGTTGCAAGAATACATACAACCGTTCCGCCTATTGCACCCTCTATTGTCTTTTTCGGGCTTATTTTCGGACATAATTTGTGCTTTCCCAGAAATACCCCCACAAAATATGCTCCCGCATCTGCAAGCCAAGGCAATGCCAAAGTTAATACAAAATAAAATGCAGGGTGGGCATTGTCCATATTCTTCATTTGAATGATAGTCGAAAGCGACAATGTAATGATTACTGTCATACTGTATATATATGCAAACTCTCTAAACGATATTTTTTCATGGAAAAATATCAGCATGGAAAACATGACAGCCGTATATACATAACCTACTATGAGCCACGCACCGTAATTCATCAGCATGGGATATATGACAGCAAATGCCATGCTTGGAAAGCTTATATGCCAATGCTTCAAAATTTCAGCCGCATTCGCAAACTCTCCGACGGCTATTGCACACACTGCCGCTACAAATACATCTATGATTACAGGAAAATTTCCGCTTAAAATGATTACAGCCACTATAAAAGATATTCCCACAACTCCCGATAATATCCTCTTAACCATTCATACACCACCATATCTTCTGTTTCTTCTGTTGAACTCCTCGACAGCTTTATCAAAATCTTTCGGCTTGAAGTCGGGCCACAATACGTCCATTGAGTAAAACTCCGAATATGCCGCCTGATAAAGCAGAAAATTACTTAATCTATGCTCTCCGCCCGTTCTTATTATCAAATCGGGGTCGGGCAGATTTGCCGTATAAAGATATTTTTCAATGTCCTTTTCGGATATGCTTTCAATATCCGTTTTGCCGTCTTTTACATCTCTGCATATATTCTTTACTGCCTTGACAATCTCATCTCTGCCCCCGTAATTCATCGCTATATTCAACAGCATTCCCTTTCTGTCTTTGGCGACTTCCTCAGATTCATTGATAAGCTCTATCAGCTCGGGGGAAAATGCCGACCTGTCGCCTATGAACACTACTTTTATATCGTCATCTCTGAAATCCGTCAGCGAATCCACCAAATACTGGTGAAATATTTTCATGATGGCATTGACTTCTTCCGCAGGTCTTTTCCAGTTCTCCGTTGAAAATGCATATAAAGTGAGAACTTTCACTCCCTGTTTGCTTATATAACGTGTTATATTTCTGAAAGTCTGTGCACCGTAAGTATGCCCTACCTGACGGGGCAACCCTCTTTTTTTAGCCCATCTGCCGTTTCCGTCCATAATTATTCCGACGTGTTCGGGTATATACAGCTCTCCCATTAAAAATCACCTCTGTTTTTGATTGAAAATAATCACGGCAAGAAATCCCCCTTCCTGCCGTGATACTTTTTATTTATCCTTGAAATTAAATTTCCATTATCTGTTTCTGCTTCTTCTCGGTAGCCTTATCTATATTCTTTATCTGTGCATCGGTTATATCCTGTATTTTCTTTTCGGCTGTTTTCTGGTCATCTTCCGTTATCTCGTTTTTCTTTTTGAGAGCCTTTATTTTCTCCATTGCCTCACGTCTGATTGCACGAACCGCTACTTTTGTATCTTCTCCCATGGTTGCTATGTCCTTTTTTATCTCTTTACGACGGTCTTCCGTAAGGGGCGGGAATACCATACGGATTATCGAGCCGTCATTCTGGGGATTGATACCTATATCCGATTTCTGAATAGCCTTTTCTATGACACGGAGAAGGGACTTATCCCACGGCTGTATAGTAAGAGTCCTTGCCTCCGAAACTGACACGGCTGCTACCTGATTAATCGGTGTGGGAGTGCCGTAATAGTCAATCCTCACTTTATCAAGTACAGCAGGATTGGCACGTCCCGCACGTATCTCCGAAAACTCCGTTTCAAGATGCTGTACCGATTTTTTCATCTTTTCCTCTGCATTTTTTATCACTTTATCCATTGTTTCCTAACCTCCAAATTTATATTATTGCTCAACCACTGTTCCCACGTTTTCTCCGCATACGGCAGATACGATATTTTCGGGATTATCAAGGCTGAACACAATTATCGGTATATTATTATCTTTGCATATAGCCGCTGCCGTGCTGTCCATTACTTTCAAGTCATATTTCAGCACATCTGCAAATGAGATTGTATCAAATTTCTTTGCGTCGGGATTTGTTTTCGGGTCGCTGTCATACACTCCGTCAACCATTGTTGCTTTCAGTATAATATCCGCATCTATCTCTGCCGCACGCAATGCCGCTGCTGTGTCCGTTGAAAAGAACGGATTGCCCGTACCGCACCCGAATACCAATATTCTGCCCTTTTCGAGATGTCTTATGGCACGGTTTCTTATATACGGCTCTGCCACCTGCTGCATGGATATGGCTGTCTGCACTCTTGCTTCCAGTCCGAGCTGTTCGAGAGCGTCACATACTCCCAATGCATTGATTACCGTTGCAAGCATTCCCATGTGGTCGGCTCTTGTTCTGTCCATTTTGCCGCTTGAACGTCCTCTCCAAAAGTTTCCGCCGCCCACTACTATGGCAACTTCCACTCCCATATCATTCAATTTCTTTATAGGCTCGCAAAATTTAAGTACTGTATCAAAATCTATACCATGCTTTTCCTCACCTGCAAGAGATTCTCCGCTTAACTTCAAAAGCACTCTTTTATACTTAGGTTCCATTTCACAAATCACTCTCCTATATTTTTTCTATTAGTATTTTACTATATTTATCAACCAATGTAAAGCATAATTATAAAAAAATTTCGGAGTCACGGAAATCTTCCCGCAACCCCGAACAATTTTTTATCAATTATTTGCCTGCAACGGCTGCTGCAACCTCTGCTGCAAAGTCGTCTTCACGCTTCTCAAGACCTTCACCCTTTTCAAAACGCACAAAATCAACGATTTCAATTTTGCCGCCAAGTGCTTTTGCGGTCTGTGCTGTGTACTGGTCAACTTTCAACTTGTTGTCTTTTACAAATATCTGATTGACAAGGCAGTTTTCTTCATAGTACTTGCCAATCTTACCCATAACTATCTTCTGTGCAATAGCTTCGGGCTTGCCCTCGTTGATAACCTGTTCTGTCATAATCTTCTTTTCATGCTCGATAACTTCATCGGGCACCTGTGATTTATTCAGATAAGACGGATTAGCTGCTGCTACCTGCATAGCAATATCCTTTGCATAGGTCTTGAATTCATCTTTGTCTGCAAGGTCTGTGTCAAACTTAACCATAACAGAAATTTTACCGCCCATGTGAATATATGTTGCAACTGTGCCTTCATAACGTACAAAACGACGGATAATCATATTTTCACCGATTGTCTGGATTTTTTCCTGAAGAAGCTCTGCAACTGTCATTTCTGTGCCGACTGCTTTCTTTGTGAGAAGGTCTGCAACGTCAGCAGGATTTTCCGCAAGAACCGTATCTGCAATAGTTTTTACAAATGCCTGGAAATCTGCATTCTTTGCAACGAAGTCTGTTTCGGCATTAACTTCAAGTGCAACGCCTGCTTTATCGTCCGAATATGCAACTGCAACACCCTCTGCGGCAATTCTTGATGCCTTTTTAGCTGCCTTTGCAAGTCCCTGTTCTCTCAAAAAGTCGATTGCCTTATCCATATCACCGTCTGCTTCTGTGAGAGCCTTTTTGCAGTCCATCATTCCGCAGCCTGTCTTTTGTCTTAATGTCATTACGTCTTTTGCTGTAAAAGCCATTTTAAAAACCTCCAAATATATATTTCTTCAAAAAATACCCGCAAAACACCTTGCGGGTATTCTGTTTATTTATTATTCTTCAACTGCCTCGTCATCTTCTTTTTCTTCAATAGCAGCTGCACCCATTTTACCCTCATTGCCCTCAATGATAGCATTTGCCATTGCAGATGCAATAAGCTTTACTGCACGGATTGCGTCATCATTGCCGGGGATTACATAGTCTATCTCATCGGGATCGCAGTTTGTATCTACTATTGCAACAATCGGAATACCGAGTTTCTTAGCTTCTGCAACTGCAATTCTTTCTTTGCGGGGGTCAACTATGAACAATGCTCCGGGGAGTTCTTTCATCTCTTTGATACCGCCCAAGAACTTCTCAAGCTTTTCAATTTCAAGGTTCAGTTTGATAACTTCTTTCTTCGGGAGAAGGTCAAATGTTCCGTCAGACTCCATTGTACGAAGCTGATTTAATCTCTGAATTCTTCTTCTGATAGTTGTGAAGTTGGTGAGCATTCCACCAAGCCATCTTGCATTTACATAATATGCACCTGCACGGAGTGCTTCCTCTTTTACAGAGTCCTGTGCCTGCTTCTTTGTGCCTACGAAAAGTACTGACTTGCCGTCTGTTGAAAGCTCACGTACAAAGTTATAAGCTTCCTCAAGTTTTTTTACAGTTTTCTGAAGGTCTATGATATAAATACCATTTCTCTCTGTGAAGATATAGGGAGCCATTTTAGGATTCCATCTTCTTGTCTGGTGTCCAAAGTGAACGCCTGCCTCCAAAAGCTGTTTCATTGATACTACTGATGCCATTATTAAAAATCCTCCTTAGGTTTTTTCCTCCGCCGGTCTGCAATTCCAACGCTTTACACGCACCTAACGAATTTGACCGACGTGCGATTTGCCTAACTATCATAACACATCTTTTTCAAAATTGCAAGTCTTTTTTTAATTAAAAAACGGAAAATTCCATTTTCTCCTCTCTCTTTTTATCTGACAGTAATCCACAAGTATTGTATCTTCTCCTATCAGGCATATATTTTCCCATTTTATCACTATATTTTCCTCTTTCCCCAATAGTCCGAAACATCTCCACCTGCCGAATATCACGATTGACACTAATTTTGCCGTCACCGTGTCAACTTCAACGTCATCTACGAAGCCTATCCGACACCCCGTTTTATTATTTATCACTTCCTTTCGCCTTAAATCCGTTATCCGACAGCAACCCATGATTGATCCCTCCATTTTTGAGAGTGAAGTGTGGAGAGTGGAGAGTGAAGTTATTATTTTCTCCGCTTTATCTCCAAAAACAAATTATGCTTATATATGTCAAAATATGATTTTAAAAAAGAGAGTGGGTTTTTTCAACTCCACTCTCCACTCTTAACTCTCCACTCTCAATTATGAATTCTTCGGGCGGAAACTCTTTCCCTTGAATCTCCTGTTGACACGCCTTGCCCAACGTTTCATTGGTCTTGTCAAAAGATTGAATATCACAAGTGATACACACGTCATGCCTACTACAAGCAACAGCATTTTCCAATTCATAACCGCGAAATTGAAAAAATTGATTCCGTAAAAATCCCTGAAACACGTTATTCCGACTGCCATTCCGCCTACCATCAATACAAATAATATTTTTCTGATAGTATTGAATGGTACGGAAACCTGAAACAGTATCATAAATGCCGCTGCTGATGTCATGCATACACACAATGTCGAATACTGCCATACATCAAGTCCGAATACCTGCATGACTATTATGCACATGATGATATTGATAACCGTCGTCAATCCTGCGGGTATCGAATTTTTCAGTATATTCACTATAAATATGCCTTTTATCCTGTCTTTGTTAGGTTCGAGGGCAAGTATAAATGACGGTATGCCTATCGTGAATGCATTCACAAGCGTCAACTGTATCGGCTGAAACGGATACGGCACCGCTATAAACAAAAATAGGAATGCCAATATAATTGAAAATATCGTTTTTACGATAAAAAGAGTTGCGGAACGCTGTATATTATTGATAGAACGCCTGCCCTCTGCAACCACTTTCGGCATTGAAGCAAAATTGGAATCCAATAAAACAAGCTGTGCAACACTTCTTGCAGCGTCACTTCCTGCCGCCATTGCAATACTGCAATCTGCCTCTTTCAATGCCAATACGTCATTTACTCCGTCACCCGTCATTGCAACTGTATGTCCCTTTTCTTTTAAAGCAACGACAAATTGTTTTTTCTGTGCAGGTGTTACCCTGCCGAATACCGTGTATTTCTCAATCGCCTTTTTAATATCTTCCTCTGTCTTTAATGTCGTTGCATCTATATATTTATCATAATTCTTTACTTCCGCACGCCTTGCAACGTCTGATACGGTTATAGGATTATCGCCCGATATTATCTTGACATTGACTTTCTGGTCCGCAAAATATCTTAAAGTCTGAGGTGCTTCTGCCCTTATCTTGTCATTTAGGAGAATTATTCCCAAAACCTGTATGTCTTTCGGCAGGTCATTTCCGTTGAAATTATTATCGGAATGGGCAAGTATGATTGACCTGTAATTTCTTGAATAGCCGTCAAGAATTTTTCGCAAATCATCAGGCACTTTGTCAAGTATAAATTCCGCTGCACCCATGATATACGAACCACGACTTTTGAAGTATGCACCCGACCACTTTTTCTCTGACGCAAACGGTACAATTTTTTCCGCTTTCATGTGTGACGGCTCTTTAAATCTCTCTTTGAGTGCCATAAAAGTTGCATTCGTATCATCAAGATTGTGCGTCAATCCGCACATTATATCCTCTATTATTTCTTTTTCTGTTGCATCGTCATATACAACAAAGTCTGCCACTTCCATACAGCCCTCTGTAATAGTTCCCGTCTTGTCCAGACACAATACATCTACTCTTGCAAGCGTTTCGATACAATACAACTCCTGCACAAGCACTTTACTCCTTGACAATCTTATGACACTTACCGCCAAAACCGTACTCGTCAAAAGTATCAATCCTTCGGGAATAATTCCGATAACTGCCGCAACCGTGTTCACAACCGCCTTTTGTATATGTGCGTCAACTCCACCGAATAAATTCGGCACAATATTTCCCGAAAGTTCACTCGGTATGCTGTACTGCCGCCACATCATTATTAACGCCAAAGGCAATATTATCGCTGTCAATGCCTTTATTATCCAATTCAGCGTGTACATTATCTCCGAATTGACTTTTTTTGCATACTTCGCCTCAGCGGAAATTTTTGCCGCATAGCTTTCATTTCCGACTTTTTCTACCTGTGCATGACACTTTCCGCTTATCACAAAACTGCCCGATAACATCATATCTCCTGCACATTTATGCACAGCGTCAGACTCTCCCGTCAAAAGCGATTCATTGACATCACATTCGCCCGAAATCACTTTACAGTCAACGGGTATCTGATTTCCCTGTGAAAACTCTATCACGTCATCAAGTACCAATTCATCTATTGCCACTTGACACTTTTTCCCGTTTCTTATTGCATTTGCCTTTGTTGCCGACACTATCGATAATTTATCAATCGTTTTCTTTGCCCTTATCTCCTGAAAAATTCCGATAGCCGTGTTAAAAAACATAACTCCCAAAAACAGCATATTTTTATATGAGCCTACATAAAATACTGCCAATCCCAAGATAATATTCAATATATTGAATATTGTCACGATATTGTCAAAAAATATCCTGCCGATACTCTTTGTAGGCATATTTGTATTACCGTTGCAAAGTCCCTGTTTTTTTCGTTCATTTACCTGACTGTCACTCAATCCGTAATCGGTTTTTGGCGAAAATCGTTCAACTGTTTCGGATTTATTTTTCTGTTCCATTTTGTTCTCCTTTTCTCAAATTTGTTTTCTTTTTGAATATCCACTTGTTATTGTTGTAAAGAAACATTAAAAATGCCATTGCACATATCAGAAAATATCCGATAAAACTGTATATATCAGGCACTTCTCCCAGAAATATAAATCCCAAAAGTGTCACAAATATTATCTGAGAATAATCATATATTGAAATTTCCCTTGCGGGTGCATGACAATATGCCGCTGTTATTCCAAACTGTCCGCCCGTTGCACCAAGTCCCGCACCTATCAACAAAAGCACCTGCCACCATTCCAGCGGCTGAAATCCGATAAAAAATGATGGAAATGTCACGATACACGAAAATGCCGAAAAGAAAAATACTATCAACGAACCGTTTTCTCCCCTGTTTCCGAGAATCCTCACCATCGTATAGGCAAATCCTGCACCCATTCCGCCTAAAAGGGCTATCAGTGACGGCATTAAATCTATGTTTTCAAATGACGGCTTTATGACAAAAAGCGTTCCTATAAATGCCACAAATACCGCTGTTCCCTGCAAAAGCGTCAGCTTCTCTTTTAAAATGATGATAGAAAATATAATCACAAAAAATGGTGACATCTTATTTAATATGGAAGCATTTGCCAAAGGTATCTTTCCGAGTGCATAGAAATTGCATACAAGTCCTATCAGCCCCGTCAGCGACCTCAAAAACAAATACTTGAAGTTGCCCTTTTTCCACTTGAAACTCTGTTTGTTTTTTATCAGAATAACCGTTGCAAAAACAAGTGCTACGGCATTTCTGAAAAAGCTTTTCTCGAATGCAGGAATATCCCCTGCCATTCTCACGAACATATTCATAAACGAAAAACTCAGTGCCGATAAAATGATATATATTATCGCTTTGTACTTCTTATTCAATCAACATCACGCTCTCTTAATGCATAATTCATAATGCATAATGCATAATCATATATTATTATAGCATTGTATTTTTATGATGTCAATTTTTGTTCTGACGTTTTTTCATTCTCTGCCAGTTAATAAAACCGTATATGTCATTGATAAAAAACATTCCGAAACATACCGTCATCGGCATATATGAAATATTATCCATTGTCGCATACGTCCACAACCCTATCAATACCAAATCATTTATCGCATATCCCACTCCATAATATGCACTTCTCATAAATGTCATGTATGCTGCCGCAAAACTCGTTGCTATTGAAAACGTGCTTAAAAGCAGATTTGCATTTCCGAGTGCCTTTAATATAAAATAAAATATCCCTGTCACGCCTGCCGTCAATATCATCATCATTACAATTTGCTTTTTTGTCATACGATTGACTTCAACTTCTTCCGACTTTTCAAAAGGGTGCTTTATCCACGATATGACACTCATCAACGCTATCGGTCCGCTCATGCACAAATATGTTATCATCTCCCCGTAGTATGCAAAAAAATATGACACTATTCCGTAAAATACCGCAAATACCACACATAAATATCTGTCCGAAAACCATTCCTTTAGATATAAATATCAATGCCGTTACCCCTATCAGCGAGGCTGTCAATGTAAGATAGTCCGTTGAATACAAAACAAACGATACCGTCACCACTACAACAGAGCTTATCCATAAACCCCATTCAAATTTTGTCAGCGACTTAAACGGATTTTTCATTTTCGTTCTCCTTTCAAACAAAAAACATTCGCCTGCACATCTTCAAAGACCTAACGATGTGTAAACGAATGTTTATTTCAACATTCTCTGCCCGGTGGCAGAATTTATTCTTCATTTACGATTCCCAACTGCTCAAATTTCTTTTTCCAGAATCTTTCGGCTGAAATCTTGTATTTTTTAGCTTTCTCCATATTCTCGTATGCTTTGTTTTGGGCTTCTTCATATTCTTCAACGTCTGCCTGCTTTAATGCGATTTTTTCCTCTATTTCAGATATTTTTTCTTTTGCCGCTTTGAGTTCTTCATTGAGTTCGTCCAATTCGTGATATATATTCTCTAAATCTTCATCACACTGTTCCAATTTACCGGCATACGCATTTACCAAATCCTCTACCTGCTCGGGTGTTTTCTTTGGCGGCATGAGTGCCTTTTCCGTTGCCAGAACTGCCGCTATGCTCACATCATCTCCGCTTCCGCCCTCGCTTATCTTCGGCAAAAGGTCATTGATACTCTCTAATGCCATATTCCTGCCCTTTTCAAGCCACACATCTATTGAATACAAACAATTATACAATCCCGACCGGTCAAAACTTTCCTCAACCCCGTCTGAAAATACAAATACCCCTTTCGGCACTACATCACTGTAATAATGCATGAAATCCATCTCTGCATTCTCTCCGCACAGTGACGTTGAATAATTTGCCACACAG
>Ga0256407_10010652_pt1 | contig 12872 bp, 7 predicted proteins | sample RumenRJG_04DNA_FD_193489 | JGI IMG/M metagenome (GOLD analysis project Ga0256407, IMG submission 193489) | Bovine rumen microbial communities from Lethbridge, Alberta, Canada - RJG_04 | ecosystem: Host-associated > Mammals > Digestive system > Stomach > Rumen | place: Canada: Alberta | collected... | reverse complement strand
TTTGTGTGTTTTTTTTTTTTTTTTTTTTTTTTTTTTTTTTTTTTTTTTTTTTTTAATTTTGTTTTTTTTTTTTTTTTTTTTTTTTTGAAACAATTAATTGTTTTTATTATTTTTATCGATTATAAAAAAAGGATATTTTTCATTTTATTAATGGAAATAAAAAATAAAATTTTTTATAAATCAAAAGCAAATAATTTTTATAAAAAATTTTTTATTAAAAATTAAGTTAAGCTTTTTTTAATTCTTCAATCTTTTTTAAATATGTATCTTTATTTTGTTCAGTATTTTTTTTAACCCATTTATAAGTTTCATCAGCTTTTTTTTTTTGTTTTTCATTCCCTTTATTTTTCAATTCAAGACATAAATCTTGTAATTGAGCTCTCGTTTTAGTAGTTAGAATAATTTCCAAATCATCTTGTTCCATAGTTTTTGCTTTCTTTTCTAATTCCTCAATAATATCATCTCCCATTTCACTATCCATTTTAATAGTCAAATCACTTGTTTTTCCTCCACTTTTTTCCTTTGCAGTAACTGATAAAGTACCATTAATATCTAATGCAAAAGTAACTTCTACAACAACTTGTCCTTTAGGTTTTGGTGGTATATTTGTAATATCACATTTTCCTAAAAATTTATTTTCTTTTGCTAATAATCTTTCACCTTGATAAACTTTAACTGAAATTTTATTTTGATTATCTTTTGTTGTTTTATATTTTTGAGTATTTTCACATGGAATTGTTGAATTTTTTTTTATTAGAACATCCATTTTTCCACTACTTAATTCTAATCCTAATGATAATGGAGTTACATCTAATAATACTAATTTTTCTAATCCAGGCTCATCTATATTATTTGATATTGCTGCTTGAATTGCTGCTCCTATTGCAACTGCTTCATCTGGATGAACTTGCTTAGATGGTTCCTTATTAAAGAATTCTTTTACCATTTGTTGTATTTTTGGTATACGTGTTGAACCACCTACTAAAACTATTTCATCTATTTGATTTTTTTTCAAATTTGCATCTTTTAAAGCAGTCTCAACAATTGGAATAGTTTTATCAAAAAGTGATTTACACATATCTTGAAATTCTGGTCTAGCAATAGTAATTTGAAGATCTTCCCCTTCAGCTAAAGCATCTATATCAAAAGTAACTTCATCTTGTGTAGATAAATTCTTCTTAATTTTCTCACATTCAGATTTCAATCTACGAATAGCTTTCTGATTCTTAGAAATATCATGTCCCGTATTTTCTTTAAATTCATTAATACAATGTTGAACTAAAATATTATCAAAATCTTCTCCTCCTAAATGCATATCACCACAAGTAGATTTAACATCAAAAATAGTCCCATCAATATAAAGAATAGTAACATCAAAAGTTCCTCCTCCTAAATCAAAAATAAGTATAAATTTCTTAGATTTATTCTCTTCATTGTTTCCATAACCATAAGCAATAGCAGCTGCTGTAGGTTCATTAATAATTCTAAGAACATTCAATCCAGCAATCTTACCTGCCATTTGTGTAGCTTTTCTTTGTAAATCATTAAAGTATGCTGGACATGTTATAATAGCATCAGTTACTTCTTTACCAATATAATCTTTAGCTATTTGTTTCATTTTTGTTAAAACAAAAGCTGAAATTTCTTCTGGAAAAAAAGTTTCAGTTTTTCCTTTATATTTAACTTCAATTTTTGGTTTTTTTGTTTCTGGATCATTTATAACTTTAAAAGGCCAAAGTTTAATATCTTTTTGTATTTCAGGATCATCAAAACTTCTTCCTATTAATCTTTTAGCATCATATATTGTATTTTGGTAATTTCTAACTGCTTGAGTTTTTGCTCCGTCTCCGATAATTCTTTCTGTTTTTGTGAAAGATACTATTGAGGGTGTTATACGTGCACCAGTTTCGTTTGGTATTACGTCCACTTTACCATTCCACCAATATGCTACGCATGAGTATGTTGTTCCTAAATCTATTCCTAAGGACAGCTCATATTCTGGTGATGACATTTTTTTTATTTTTTAAACCTTTTAATATATTATTTTTTTTATATATTTTTATGAACATCTGGATTTTTTATTCTATTGGAATTAAAATTTCTTTGTTTTAAAATATATTATTTATTTTTTTAAATTAAAGGAAAATGAAATTTAATTTTTGAAAATTTAAAAATAAGAAAATTATTAATTTCTATTTATAAATATGAACAAATTATTTAATAGATAATTTGGAATATTTATAAATATTTAATAATATAACTATTATTTGAATATTTTTCTAAATATATCAATAATGCTCAACAAAAGAAATAATAATATAAAAATATTTTTAAATAAAAAAGTAAGAAAAAAAAATTTTTTAATTATTTATAAATTCAAAAGTCCTATTCATATAATTGTAAAATAATTAAAATATGTTAAATATATATGGGAAATGGAATTTGTTGTAGTAATCAAAATGCAATTTTAAATACAATAAGTTCAATAAATAATCAAAATAAACCAATAATAAGTAATGCAAGTGAAAATAGTAAAGTAAGTAACAAGTCACTGAATCTTATAATACCATATAATGCATTTAATAATATATTTTTTATTGTAGAAAATATAATAAAAATTCAAAGTTTTTATAGAGGTTGTAAATTAAGAGAAGTTTTTAAAACAAAATTAACAGAAAATAAAAATATTGTAATACAAATACCATTAAATTGTAATTTAACAAAAATATCTACAACAGAAAATAATGAAAATAGTAATAATGAACATTTATTACATAATGAAAGAGAAAATACCAATAATTATCTAAAAAAAAATATATCAAATAGTGATAATATTTCAAATAAAAGTTCATTAAATATTGATAAACATTCAAATAAAATATTAAACTTTAATAAGAATTCAAAAAGCAATAATTTAAATGTTGAAAATTATTCAATAAAAAATAATTTAAATGTTGATAAATACTCAAAAAAAAATATTTTAAATACTGATATCTACTCAATAAAAGATTCTCTAAATGTTGATGATATCTTAAAAAAAGATTCTCTAAGTATTGATTATATTTTAAAAAAACATTCAGACTTAAGTGAAAAACATTCAAAAAAAAGTTCAGAAAAAAATAAAGAAATAATATCAAATAAATTTTCAAAAACCAAAATAAAGAATAACAAAGAAATCAATTTTCACCGTTTTTCAAAATCGATAAAAGAAATTTACGAAGAAGATGATATTTTAAGTGAAATATCAAATAGTTCAATCTCAAGTTTAAGTAAACCAAATTCATTATCACCTAAAACAACAAAAACTATTTATTCACTTAATTCATTTTCTTCATTAATGCAATCAAATACTCCATTATTTATATCTTCTAATAGAAGAAAAGGATTTATATTAAACAACAGAAGTTTATTTAATCAATTTGATGACAATAATTTAATAGAAGAAATAAATGGATATTTCTTATTAAAAAATCAAAAAATAAACTTATCAAAAATAAAAGACGGTTTTAACATAATAAAATTAAAAGATGGAAGTTATATAAAATCAACATTTAAAAACAAAGAAATAAATGGAATAGCAAAATTTTATGATAAAGAAAGAGAAATAACCTATAATGGATATTACAAAAAAAATATACCCTTTGGATATGCATTACTTCAATATGATAAAGGAAAATTTGAAGGTTATTTCAAAAAAAATTATATAATTGATTCAGGAATAGAAATTTGGTCTGATCAAACATATTATCAAGGTCAATATTTAAATAATAAAAAAAATGGTATTGGATTTTATAGATGGCCTGATGGAACTACATATGAAGGTGAATGGGAAAATAATAAAATGAATGGATATGGTATTTTTACTTATTTTGATGATAGAGCTTATTCAGGAAAAATTATTAATGGGTTTATGAATGGTATTGGAATTTTTAAATGGAAAAATGGTAATTTTTATTTTGGAGAATATGAAAATGATGTTAAAAATGGTTTTGGTATTTATGTTTGGAAAAAAAAACCTTTAAATGCTTTTTGTGGTTTTTTTGTTAAAGGTGTTAGAGATGGTTTTGGTATGAGAATTATTGGAAATGATGTTAGATATGGAATGTGGAAAGATGGGTATATTGATGAATGGATCAATGGAATTTGGGAATTGAAGAAATATATGAAAAAAGATTATTTTAGGTTTAGAAAGTATTTTAAAAAAGATTTTTTTTGTAATTATGTTAAAAATTTTAATATTGATGAATGTTTTTATACTATTGTTAAAGTTAAGATGTAATTTGAATTTTTGGTTTTTATATTTTTTTATATGTTTTTTTCTTTTTGGTATATTATTTGTTTAGTTATTGTTGGATTTTTTTTCAATTTTGCATTTCATTTTAATTTGAATAATTAATTAAATATATTTTTAAATTATTAAAACTTTAATATATATAAAAACTTATTTATAATCATTAAATTCATTTTTTTTATCAATGAATTTAATTATTTATCAAACAATTAATCTATCTATTATTTTTATTTGATTTTTTTTTTGATATATCAATATTTAATATTTATTTTATATTTTAAGTTTAAATTATTCATCAACTTTTTAATAATTTTTTAAATTTTATTTTTGATTTTTATAAAATATCCATTTTCTATTTTATATATAAATCTTTTGTTTAAAATGGATTCTCTTCTGATTTTTTCAAAAAAAAATAACTATATTTTGAGAATATTCAAAATATTTAAATTAATATAACATTCAAAACTTACAAATAGTTTATATTAAAAAATAATTATTAAATAAACTAAATTAAGCAATCAATATATAAATTAAATTTTTTTATATTAAATTAATATGAAATTAAATTATAAAGAATTAGTAAGTGAAGAGGAAAGAAAAAAGGAATCAAAATCGATAAAAGAAATGGATAAAATTCCAATTGTTGTAGAATATTTTCCAAACTATAATTGTGAAATGGGAACAATAGAAAAAACAGCTTGTAATAAAGATGAAAATATATTATCATTTTTTAAATTCCCAAAACATATTAATATTCAATATTTTTTACAAAATAAAGAAGGAATATTTTTATTACAAAAAACAAATGTAAAACTAATTGAAATATATGAAAAATTTAAAGACCCAGAAGATGAATTATTATATATTGAAGCTATAGTAGAAAATAATTTTGAATTTAATTTCAAAAAAACAACAAGTGAATTAGAAAGAAAGGAAACTTATGAAAAAATAATGGCAACTTATCAAAATCATATCCCAATTATTCTAGAAAAAAATCCGGATTGTATTTTTTCAAAGGAAATACAAAATAAATATATTATTAATAATACGTTGACTCTTGAAAATTTTGTAAAAATAATAAAAAAGAAAATAAATTTTTTCTATGATATTAAAATTTATATCCAAGGAATCATTTTAATTGAAGATTATAATGTTTTATTATCTGATATTTATGAAGAATTTAAAGATGAGAGAGATGGATTATTATATATAACATATGAAATAGAATTAAATAAAATTCCAATTATTATTCAAAATAAACCAGAATATGAGTTGTTTAAAATAAATAAAATTTTGCTCAATAAAAATATAACATTTTCAGATTTTAAAAGTGTTTTAAAAAAAAGAAATAATTTAAATGAAGATATAAAATTGGAATTTTCAATTAATTCAAATCAAATTAAAAACGATGATATAATACTATTTGATTTATATGAACAATATAAAGATCCAGATGAAATGCTTAAAATTGATTATTCAATTATTAATTAAAATAAATATTATAATATATAATTTTTATTATAATATACATTTTTATTATAATATTCATTAATTTTTTTTATCTTTTTCATTTTTTATCATCAAAATATATTAATTTTTATATTAATTATTTTATACAATTTTTATTATTTATTATTTTTTGTAAAATGTCAAAAAAAATATTAGGAATAGATTTCGGAACAACAAATTGTTGTTTTGCAATATATGATAATAAGGATGTAAAAATAATAACAAATGATAATTCCCAACAAATAACACCATCAGTAATTTCTTTTTATAATGAGGAAATTATTATTGGTAATATTGCAAAAGAATATTCATCAGATAATTTCAAAAATACAATATATGGAATAAAAAGATTAATAGGAAGAAATTTTGATGACCCAGAAATTAATAAAGATATAAAAAATTGGCCATTTAAAGTAATAAAAGATTTTAATACTGGAAAACCAAAAATTGAAATAGAATATAATAATAAAATTGAAATATTTACTCCAGAAGAAATAATATCTATGATATTAAGAAAAATAAAAGAATTTTGTAAAAATTTTTTAGGAAAAGAAATAAAAAATACAATAATAACAGTTCCAGCATATTTTAATGATTTACAAAGAAAATCAATGAAAATGGCATTTGAAATGGCAGATTTTAATGTAATTAACATATTAAATGAACCAATTGCTGCTGCAATTTCATATAGATTAAATATAAATGTATCATATAATAGAAATGTTTTAATTTTTGATTTAGGAGGAGGGACTTTTGATATTTCAATATTAACAATTAAAGATAATAAATTTGATATTAAATGTACAGGAGGTGATCCTCATTTAGGTGGTGATGACTTTGATTATTTATTAATGGATTATTTTATTAAAGAATTTAAAAAAAATTCAGAAATTAATATTAGGGAAAATAAAAAAATAATGCATAAATTAAAAATAAAATGTGAAGAATGTAAAATTAGATTATCTTATACAGAAAATACTGAAATTATACTTAATGATTTACCAAATGGTGAAGATTATTCTTTGAAAATATCTCGTAATGAATTTGAAGATATATGTAAGGAGTTATTTGATAAAATAGTACAAATAACAAAAAAAACAATAAATGATTCCCCTATTCCAGTTGAAGATATATTAGATTATGTATTAGTCGGAGGTTCATCAAACATACCAAAAATAGAAAATATATTATATGATATTTTTAAATTTGAACCACATAAAACAAGTAATAATGAACTAGCAGTTGCAAGTGGTGCTGCAATATATGGTGCTTTTAGAGGAAAATTTATTGATAGTAATTATTCAAATATTAAAATAAATAATATTACATCTTTATCATATGGATTAGAATTAGATAATGGAGAAATGGATATTATTATACCAAAAAATTCAAAAATTCCATTTGAAAAAACTGAAAAATATAAAACTGCAGATGATAATCAAACAAAAGCTAAAATTATTATTTATCAAGGAGAAAATTTTTATACTGAAGATAATACTTTTATAGATGAATATACTATTCCAAATCTTATACCCAAACCTAAAGGTGAAATTGTTTTTGATGTAACTTTTAAAATTAATGAAAATGGAATATTAACAGTTAAATCTGTTGAATCTGGTGAAGGTCAAATTAATAAATTGAAATTTAACACTAATAATGGATTAAATGAAGAAATTTTTAAAGAAAATATAAATAGAGATTCAGTAAATTATAAAAATGAAAATATAGAATATTATAGGAATGATTTATATAAATTTGCAAATGACTTACAACAAAATCATGAAAGTTATATAATTAGACAAAAGGCTTTTGATTGTATTAAATGGTTAAATAATAATGAAAATTTAAATAAAAATGATATTATTAGTAAAAAAAATAGTTTGAAATCTTCTATAAATTATTTTAAGTGAATATTTATTAAGGGGATTTTGATTTCTTCATTAACATAATTATAATTAAAACAAATTCTTAATATATGAAATTAATATTAAAAAAAATAAATTTTATTTGAAAATATTTATTTATAATAATTAAAAAAAATATTTGATTTTTATTTTTTTATATTCATTAAATGAAAGAGAATAATAATTCTTTTTTCAATGAATCAAGTTCAGGAGACAATACAGTTTTAAATGCATCATTATTATCAAAAAATAAATTATTTGTAAAAGCAAATTTAAAAGAAAAAAAAACAATTGTAAAAGGAATAAAAAAAACAAATAAAGGAAAAAGATATACACTTGGTTTCATTTTTTTTACATTTTACATTTTATTAAATGTAATAGAATTAATAATAAGTATCAAATATGAATATAATTATGAATTAGAACCTTTATCAGAAATATATTTAAGATTATCATCATTATTAATTTTAATTTTTTTATCAATATATTCTCCAAAATTATCAACAAAATCTAATTCTTTAAAATTAATTAATATAATGAGAAATTATATTCCAGATTGGAAAAAACAAAATGATGCTAGAACAAAATCATCCTTATTTTATGTATATGAAGGAACAGAAGAAAAATTTAATAAAATGGTTCATAAAATATCATTTTTTTTAATGTGGATGATTTTTTTTGCTTTATTTTTTGATTTTTGCTCATTTAAAAATACAATTTTATTAAAAGAACATTTATATATGCCAAATACATCATTTCCTCTTTTTTCTTTTTTAATAATTTTAATACTTAGAAAATATTTTTTACACACAGCAAAATTTACTTTATTAGCAAAATGTTCTGCAATAATGATAATACTTGGAATAATTTGTATTTTTATTTATCAATTTAATATTTATGATCATTTAATTTCTAAACCTTATATTTATGGCGCATTAGGTGGGATTTTTTTTGGTTTTTTTTCTACTATTTTAAAATATCAATCTAATCTCTATGCTGAAAATTTTCAAATTTCTGCAATTTTAGGTTATATTGGAATTTTTACTTTAATTAGTATTCCTTTTCTTATATGTCTTTATTGTATATTCTTTTTTAATGATGATTCAAAAGTTATATTATTTACTTTTGGAAATAATACTACTGTTTATTTTATTATTTTTATAATTAATTTTATTAAATTTATTTGCTCTATCCATTGTATTATAGGATTATCACCTTTAGTTTTTTCAATGGGACTTTTTATTAATATTTTAGTTAATCTTGCTGTTGAAATTAATTATTCATCTCTCGAATGTGATTATCTTTATATTCTTTCTTTATTGTTTGTTTTAATTGGATTTTTAATAGGATTTATTGATAAATATTTAAAAACAAAATTTACAAGAGAATTAATTGATAGTCATTCAAATAAATAAATGTTTATTATATAATCTATTATATTATAAATATTTATTTTCACTATTTTTTAATTTTTTTAATTATTAAAAAATACATTGAAATTCTTTTTCAATTAAATTAAATATCCTTAATTTAATTAAAGTAAAAAATAAAAAATACCAAAATTTATTTTAAATAAAATTAAATAACAAATAAATAAACGAAACAAACAAATAAATAAATAAATAATTATTCCAACAAAGCCTCAGCCTCTAATTTATTAATATTTTCAATAAACTCCCTATCTTCTTGTTCTTTTTCTTTAGCAATCTTAACTAATTTTTCAATTTCCTTTTCATCAAAATCATTTTCAATATTAAAAGTAAAATTATTAACTTGATTTAACCCACTAATTTTAACTTTAATATTCATAACATCTTTATTTTCTAGCATAAAAGTGACATCAACTTTAACTTCTCCTTTTGGCTTAGCTGGAATATTAGAAATAATAAACCTTCCTAAAAATTTATTTTCTTGAGCTACAATTCTTTCTCCTTGATAAACTCTTAAAACAATTTTACTTTGATTATCAATTCCAGTTTTAAAAGTATAAGTTTTTTCATATGGTAATTTTGTATTTCTTTTTATTAAAAAGTCCATTTCTCCATTTCTTAATTCTAATCCTAATGATAATGGAATTACATTATCTAAATCATCAAAATTAATTTTAACTAAATTTTTTAATTTTCTTAATTCTTCTTCATATGTTTCAATTGATTCATTTGGATGTTCTTTTAACCATTTTAACATTTTTACTGCTATTAATTTTTCTTCTTCTGTTCCAATTTTTTCTATTTCTAATAAGTATCTTTCTATTTTATTTTTTAATTTATTTTTTTGATATTCTTTTTCATCATCTTCTTCTAAATCTTTTTCTTTTTCTATTAATTCATCAATTAATTCTTCATTCATAACATTATTATCAATATCAACTTTTAAAATATTAATATTATGAATTTTATTATTTTTATCTTTTTCAATTGTCCTAGCAGTAACATTTAAAAAATTATTTAAATCAACTTCATAATCAACATCAATTATAATTTCTCCTTTTGGTTTTTGAGGAATATTTGATATTATCCAATTACCTAAAAATTTATTATCTTTTGCAATTTTATTTTCTCCTTGATAAATTTTTAAAACTAAAGTATCTTGATTATCTTTTGTAGTTCTATATTTTTCTGTTTTTTTACATGGGATTATTGAATCTTTTGGAATTAAAAATTTCATTTCTCCTTTTCTAACAACTCCAATTGAACCAGAACAAATATCAAATAATGTTAATTTTTTTAAATTTTCATTTTCAATATTATTAATTATTGCTCCTTGTATTGCTGCACCAATTGATATTGATTCTTTTGGATTTATTATATTATCATTTATTTCTTTTTTAAAATAATCTTTTATTATTTCTTTTATTTTTGGAATTTTTGATGAACCACCTAATAAAATTATATCTGATATTTTTTCTTTTGTTAATTTTGCATTTTTTAATACTTTTTCAATTATTGGAATACATTTATTAAATAAATCTTTACAAATTTCTTCAAAATCATTTCTAGTTAAATTAATATTAAAATCATGATCATCTTTTAAATTATCAACTTCAATAGTAACTTTATTACAATTAGATAACTCTATTTTTTTTTTAACACATTCTTTCTTCAATCTCGCAATAGCTTTTTCATCATTATAAATATCAATATTATATTTTTTTTTAAATTTCTCAACGCAAAAATCAACTAATTTATTATCAAAATCAATTCCTCCAAAATGAGAATCTCCATCAATACTTTTAACACCAATTAAATTATTTTCAAATAAAATAATTGAAACTTCATAATTTCCTCCTCCTAAATGGAAAAAAAGAACATTTTTATCATCTTTATTATCATTTAAATTCCTATAAGTTAAAGCAGCTGATGTTGTTTTATTTAAAATTCTTATTATATTTAATCCTGCTATTTTTGCTGATGTTTGAATATCTTTTCTTTTTATTATATTAAAATGAGCTGGACATGTTATTATTGCATCATTTATTTCTGTTTTTAAATATTCTTTTGATATTTGTTTCATTTTTTCATATAAACATGCTAAAATTTCTTCTGGATAAAATTCTTCTATTTTGTCTTTAAATGTTAAATGGATTTTTATTTTATTTGATGTTATTTCTTTTACTATTTTAAAAGGATAATATTTTTTATCTTTTTCAATTTCTTCATATTCTTTTCCTATGAATCTTTTTATATCATATATTGTATTTGGGTAATTTATTATTAATTGGGATATTGCATTTTCACCTATTATTCTTTCATTTTTTGTAAATGAAACTATTGATGGTGTTATATTATTATTTTCTTCATTTGGTATTATTTCAGGTTTTCCATTATTCCATATTGATACTGATGAATTTACTGTTCCTATATCTATTCCTAGTATTCTTTTATTTTCTTTCATTTTTTTTTATTATTTTTGTTTTGTTGTTTGAAAAAAATTTTTAATACAATTAATATTATTTTTATATTATAATTATTTTATAAATAATTAATTACTATTAATATATAAAAATATAATATAATAATAATTTTTCTTTATTTTTTAAATGTTGTATTTTAATAAATTGAACAACAACATTCTTTTTTTTTCTTTATATCGTTTTGTTTAATTTTATAAATTTTTTTTGCTAAAATTTCAAAAGCTTCTTTACAATTAAAACCATTAATAGCAGAAGTTTCAATATATTCACACCCCCATTTATTACTTAAATTCTTAGCATCAGAATAATTAATCTTCCTATCTAAATCATTTTTATTTCCAACTAATAAAATAGGACAATTTTTTCCATTTTTAATTTCTATAATTCTATTTCTTTTCTCATTTAAACATTTAAAACTTTCTTCATCATTAATAGAAAAAACTAAAATAAATCCATCACCAAAATTAATCCAAGTATCCATTTGATTTTGAAAATTTTCATTTCCTCCTGTATCTAATATTTCAATATAATAAGTTAATTTATCTATTTTTGCTACTGATTTATATCTATCTTCAATTGTAGGATCATGTTGTTTTGGTATATTATAATTTATAAAACGATATGTTAAACTACTTTTTCCTACATTTGAATTTCCTATTAATGATATTCTTATTGGAGTTTCTGATAATTCGAGCTATAAATTTTTTTTTATTATTATATTTTTCTTACTAAATCAAATTCTTTGTTTGTCATTTTTATTTTTTTTTTAATTTTTTTTTTTAGGTGATTATTTATTTTTTTCAATTTTAATTTATTTTATTTTTTATTATTAATTTAATTGTTTTTAAAACTGTTTTTTATTAAATTAAAAATATATAAAATGTCAAATGATTCATTTCAAAAAAAATTTAAAGATCAAATTCAAATAATGGGAAAAGGAGGAATAACATCAATTCAATCAACTCAACCAATACAACCATATCCAAATAATATGAATAATTATTATATGCCTCAAAATCAACAAAATATGATAAATATGAATTATCAAAATATGAATTATGGAAATCAAAATTTTAATCCTCAACAACAATTTATGAATTATAATTTTAATAATAATATGATGAATAATAATTTTAATAATAATATGATGAATAATAATTTTAATAATAATATGATGAATAATAATTTTAATAATAATATGATGAATAAAAATATTAATAATAATATAAAAAATAATAAAAAAAAAAATAATGAT
>Ga0256407_10010650_pt1 | contig 12873 bp, 13 predicted proteins | sample RumenRJG_04DNA_FD_193489 | JGI IMG/M metagenome (GOLD analysis project Ga0256407, IMG submission 193489) | Bovine rumen microbial communities from Lethbridge, Alberta, Canada - RJG_04 | ecosystem: Host-associated > Mammals > Digestive system > Stomach > Rumen | place: Canada: Alberta... | reverse complement strand
TACGAGAAATAGCAATTTTGCAATTGACGCGATTACGGAATAAGCTTTCGAAAAATGGTATTAACATCACTATTGAAGATTCTGCCATCAATTATATAGTTGAAACAGGGTTTGAGCCAGAAATGGGGGCAAGACCCATTAAAAGAACAATAGACAAATATATTGTTGACCCTCTTGCCCAGAATCTTCTTTCTTCTGTGATAAGTAAGGATAGTCAAATCACTATATCATATTCCAGTAACAGTCTTAGATTTCGCAACTAATTTATATTCAGATGTATTTAGTATATAATGAACAAACGGGTGACTTTGAGGAGAAACTATACAAAGATCCTCCTGAGTTGTCTTTTAATATGGCCAATGGAGGAAACTCTGTCTTTAAAGGAGACAAAGTTCATCTAACATGGTCTGCAAAGGATGCAGAGAAAGTAACCTTAGACGGAGAAGAGATACCTGACCAGATATTCTCGCAAGATATATTATGTGAGAATGCAGGATTGCGTGATTTCGTGTTGGTTGCATCAAATCCATGTGGTGAAACGAGAAGGGTGTTATCTGTATCCGTCATTGATAAGCCCTCTTTCGACATTTCATGTTCTAAGCCCAAACTGAGGCGTAGTAAGAATGAGACCTGTGAGTTGAGATGGAACATTCGCTTTGCTCATTCTGTTACCCTTACAACGCCAGAAGGGAAAGCCAATGTAGATTCGAGTGGAATGAGAATACTATCTCCTACCGAAAGTGAGGTTTTGAAATTTGAAGCGTTAGCCATAGACAATTCCACAACATTTTCGGAAGAAATTAAGATTGGCGTTTATGATGAAAGTATTGTACAATTTGAGGCAGATAAGGATTATTCATATCCCCAACTCCCTGTTGTTCTTTCGTGGAAAGTAGAACATGCACAATCAATAGAACTCGATGGTTATGGAGAACAACCTGCAGAAGGAACGTTAATTGTCGAGCCAACAAGAACGACAACATACAAGTTGTTGGTTAAGGATGAGTTTGGAGAAAAGACCTACGAGAAGTCAGTACAGATGCTGCCACTACCATTTATTAATTCAATAATGGCACCGATGCCCAATTTCGTAAGTAATCTGTCTGTGACAATTGAGCAACCACGCTTCAACGTAGATGTGAAATTCCCAACGATTGATATAAAATGGATAAAGACTGAGATCCCTAAAGTCCCTTCCCTCACAGAATTGGGGCTATTTAGGAAATTGTCTTCTCCATTACCATCAGCAGGGTTTAGTTTACGGAGAGCAATAAAAAGAGTGTATAATCATTTAATAAAGAAATAACAATGGAAGAGAATAACAGACAATTTATAGAGGACGAAAGAGAAGCAGGCTGGTATAACAATTTCTTATGGTGGTGTGCTGGAGTAAATAGGGACGTGTTGAAACAATGTCCAACAGAATGGGCCAAATATGCAGGAATGGGAGGTACCATCTTCTCAACAGCATGTATGGCTGCTTTGTCTGGTGGATACGCAATATCTACGGTATTTGACGATACAATAGTGTCGGTTCTTTTCGGATTATTCTGGGGATTTGTCATAATTTTCAATCTTGACAGATTGATTGTGAATACTATGTATTCAGATGGTGAAGTAACTATCAGTTGGCAAGAATTCAAGTCAGGTCTTCCTCGTATTTTACTGGCTATTTTCTTGGGTATAGTTATTTCTACTCCACTTGAAATGAAAATATTCGAAGACAGAATTAACTCCCAATTAGTTAAGGATAATATTGAAAGGACTAATGAAACTAGACTTATTGCGCAAGAAGGCAATAGGTCATTGGTAGAAAGAAGAAACCTGCTTGAAAGAGAATATAAGGACATTATAGACCGATTGGCAGCAGCTGCCAGAGATTTGAAAGAAGAGGAGGAAGGCTCTTCTTTAAGTGGGAAAATGGGAAAAGGACCAATTTATGAAGCTAAGAAAAAATTAAAAGAAGATATTGAAAAAGAGCAAAATGATTGGAAAGATGCTCATGAACTTGAACTCAAAGACATCCGAGAACAAATAACTGCTAATACGAAAAAAACGGGAGATGATATTAAAAAGGGTAACGAAGAAGAAGGTTTTTGTGTGCGATATGAAGCTTTATCAAATCTTACTTCAATTAAATGGTCATTTAAACCATTTACTCTTGAGATACCGAAGTTGTTTTGGGTTTCACTATTTATCACGCTTCTATTTGTCAGTATTGAATGTGCTCCAACTTTCATGAGGATGATGGTTGCTGATGGCTCATATGAGAAGATTCTGGAGGCAGAGAAACATAAAATTAGAGTTATGTCAGATAAACGTATTTCTGATTTGAATGACAATATAAATACTGAGATTCAAATTTCCACAGAGAAGAATCGCCAAAGACTTGAGGCAGAAGTCCTTGCTAATAAGGAGTTAATGGAGAAGATAGCCAAGACCCAAGCAGAACTGTTGAATACCGCAATAGAGAAATGGCGAGAGGAAGAACTTGCTAAGATTAATGAGAATCCATCAGCATATATTCAAACGACAAATAGGACATGAAGAAGAAATCAACACCAATTCCTGGCTTGAGCTTTTCTTGGAAGAGAGCTTTAGGTCTTACTCAAGTGCAACAGAGTATCTCAAGAAAAACAGGAATACCCATGTCTAAAGGCGGTCTGGAAAGAAAGATAGGGAACTTTATACTAAGTTCTTTATTTAAAAAACGTTGAGAAATATTGTGTAATGATTGAGGATATAATTAGACAAGCCAGTGTAGAGGACAAGAAAGTATTGATCCAATACCAAAAAGACAACGGAGAAGTATCTGACCGTGTTATTGGAAGTATTGTTCCATCGGAAAAATACGGAGATGGGTATATCGAAGCCTTTTGCTACAAGCGGAATGACCAACGAACGTTCAGGATAGATCGTATCATGGATGCCAAAATTATAGACGAAAGTGACTTCGTTCCAAGAAGGATGGTACCAGCTCCTCTTGTAAGCGTTACTCCTCAACCTCATTCAAACAACGTCATGGAGATTCCCGCTATAGAACAAACTGTCGTTACAAGTTATAATGATGCCGACCCTAAGCTCAGACAGTTATGCCAATACTATTTGAATTGCATTGCTCTTGAAAATGCAAATAGCATCAGTACACCAAAACTTGTTAACGAAGACGAACCTCAATTCGTAGAAATTAACACGCCTTTCATTAATGGTATTATCGATGAGCAGTTAGTGGGATTTATTACAAAAAACACCCGACAAAGAAAAACTGCCATGGTTGGTTATCCCGTGATGGTCTCAGACAATAAGATTATCCCATTACTACTGTTTCAGGTAACTGCTGATTACGGTGTCGTAGACATGTCGATTACTCCCTTTGTGAACAAAGCGATTGTTGATTTGTTTATCAGCAACTCTGAAGAACAAATGCAGGAATTGCTTTTCATAGAAGAGCAACTTGGACTAAATAATGATAATGTCATTGTAGATATTAAATCAGTAGCCAATTCACTAAAGGACTTACGCCCTAATTGGCAATGGAAAGAAGATCCCAATCCAGACACCATAGAGCCTAATGAGTCTATTTCACTCATTGACGAGGACGGCATTTATAACCGATGTGTCCTTATGCAAGCTGATTTAAACAATTATACAATGGGGCTTGAGATGGAGCTGAATGCATTGTCAAAAATCAGCAAAGAAAGCTATAAGGATACGGCTCTGTACCAATGGATGTATGCTGAGGTCGGTGAAGCAGATATACAGACAATTCAAAAAGAAGAATTGTTAGAAATACTACCACTAAACACAGAGCAGGATGATGCTATCAAGCATGCTCTTCACGCTCCATTGACGATAGTAACAGGTCCCCCAGGAACAGGAAAATCTCAAGTTGTTGCAAATCTAATAGTCAACCTTGCGCATAAGGAGAAGAATGCTATCTTTTCAAGTAAGAACAATAAAGCGGTAGATGTCGTAGATCAGCGCACCAATGCTTTAGGAGATAGGCCTATTATGATTCGACTGGGTGGTAATCGTGATTTTAGCTATATTGCTGATTATCTGAGAAGACTATTACATGCTCCACAACCCACTCTTGCACAACAGCAAGAATTCAATTCTGCAAAACAACGATATGAAAGGCTGTTGTCTGATAAAGCACGAATCATCAAACAGCAAGAGCAGGTTATACAATCTAGCAATCAACTAACGAGGATGAATTTAGAGATTGCTAGTATAAAAGAAAAGTGGAATGGTTGGCAAAATATATGTAATCCCAAGACGGAGAAAAGATTTATCAGTCAATTGAAAGAACTTTCTCAAAGTTGGGATGCAAGCCGAAAGGAGAAACAATCCTTTTGGACAAAACTTATATGGATATTTATAAAAAAGGATAGGCAACGAATTTTTAAAAGCAGTCTAGTTTCATACAATTCATTGCAAAAAGAGATCAGGCGTCAGGAAATAGATGCAGAACAATTTGATGATTGCTTATTTACAAAACAAGAAGGAATATTAAAAGAATATCGTCAGCTATGTGATTACAAAACAAAACTTGAGCAATATAATGAAGGAACAACTTTCGAACAATTAGATGTTCAATTAGCAGAGATCAAAAAGAAACTTTCTTCTGCGGCAAAGACTTTGTGGAATAAGTGGCTTGTAACTTGTTCGCCACAGATTCCAGATAACTATCGACAGCAAATATCTTCATTTCTAGCGAACTTACAACTAAATGACGGTAATATTGATAGTATTCAATTAGCTTATGAATATAGGACAATTGAGCGAATATTGACCCAATTGATGCCAATTTGTGCTGTTACGTCTTTGTCTGCACGTGGACGTTTACCTTTTGTTGCCGGATGCTATGACTTGGTTATTATAGACGAGGCTAGTCAATGTGACATAGCGTCTATGATACCTCTATTGTATAGAGCAAAGCGTGCTGTTATCATTGGAGACCCCAATCAGTTGAAGCACATAACGACTATGACACACCAGCAAGACAGGGAGTTGGTAGCGAAGCATAAAGTTGATGCCTGCTTCTCATATTGTGTTCATTCTTTATTTGATTTAGCAATATCTGTTGGTCATGGAAATGATCTGGTTCATCTGCGAGATCATCATCGCAGCCATGCTGATATAATTGATTTTTCCAACAAAGAGTTTTATAACGGTTTGTTGAGAGTTGCTACAGATTATTCCAGGCTTAAATTTCCGTATGGTCCTGACAAGAGTGTTATGTGGAAGAACATCGTAGGTGAAACGGTAAGACCCCAGGCAGGTAGTGCATACAACCAAGAAGAGATTGATGCTGTGATAGAGCAATTAAGCTATCTTGTTAATGACAACTACATAGGAAGTATTGGTGTTGTAACTCCATTTAAGCGACAGGCAGACTTGATAACATCTTATTTGAAAGAAAAGGACAAAAAGCTTTATGACGAGTTGGTCAAAAATCATGATTTCGTCGCTGCTACTGCCCATAAGTTCCAAGGTGACGAAAGAGATGTGATTATATTCTCTCCAGTCATATCGAATAATGCATCTCAAAGTACATTAAATTTCTTAGGGAGTACGCCAAACTTATTTAATGTTGCAATCACACGAGCACGAGCAAGTCTGATTGTCATTGGCGACAAGGCTTTTTGTCAGAACTCGAACATCCATTATTTAGCTCATTTCGCAGATTATGTTGATTCGCTATATGCAAATACTGGTGTTACTAATAATGTGATGTCTCAGTTGGGACGAGAGTATCCTGATATTGATACAACGGAATTTGTTTCTGATTGTGAGAAAGAATTGTACTCGGCTCTTTATGACAAAGGGATTAAGACATGTCCTCAATATGTAGTCGACAAATATCGCATAGATTTGGCATTGATGGAAAATGACAAGAAACTTGCGATAGATGTCTATGATGACCAAGAATATAATAGCGAACAAAGCTATGCTATTCACTTAAAAAACTCTCGATTAATAGAAATAGGCTGGGACGTTATCCGTTTTATGCCCTATCAGCTGAAAGACGATATGGAGTGGTGTTTGAAACAAATCATTAACAAAGTAGATAGGAAACAAATATAAAATATTTAGTGGATTTATAATTATGAAAAGAGTTTTATTCGCATTATTTGGTCTAATTCTTGCAATTTCAAAAGTTGCAATACCTCTTCTTTTAGGAATATTATTAGCTTGTCTCTTATGCAACATTCATGATGGGGAAGCATATTCTTGGGTATCTGGTATATGGCATGGAATGTTCTTTGTCCCCAATTTTATGCGGAACATAGTGGATTCGGAGGTTTTATACAAGGCAACAAATTACACAACAGCATACAATGTTTTTTGGTGGTTTGTATCCATAATAGAACTCATATTTACTCTACCCCTTATCATATTTGTACTTGTTACACCGCTTGTCGCACTCACGACTCCAAAAGAAGATTTAGAATAAACCTTTATTAGGAGAAGCTTATTGTTACTTAGAATGAAAACAAGTTGCATCTAGTTTTTGCAGCAATGAATATGAAATAATATCATACTATTTTACATAACATGGCATATCGAAATAACTCGGACAATAGCGGATGTGGTTGCTTGATACTCATCATCATCGCAATTGCATTTATAGTAAACAAATGTAATGATTCTGACTCATCATCGTCATCATCAAAAACAACAGCAAAAACTGAGTCAAACAGCTATTCATACCAAAGTAGTAGCAATTCTCAAGATTATTCGGTAGCAGATGAACTTTCAGAAGAGGATAAACAATACGAGAACAATTCACTATCAACAGGAACGGCTCCATATACGGCATATTATGGGAAGAACTACAAATGCCCATACGAACAATGCTCGGGCATAAAGGTGACAGCACCTGGGGAAAGTGACATTGTGGTTATCATCAAGAGGAATAATGCTAATGGTAAAGTAATATCCCATGGATACATCAAATCTGGGGCAACTTTATTCTTCCCTATTCCTGATGGAACATACCAGACATTCTTCTATTATGGAACAGGATGGAATCCCAATAAGGTGATGAAAGAGGGGTTGAAGGGAGGATTCGTTAAGGATGAAATATTCTCAAAAGACAGTCCACAGGAGATCTATAGTGGGGTGCTTTCCTATGTGCTGCAACTGCAAAGAAACGGCAACTTCCAAACTAAGGGTAGTAGCAAATCTGAATGTTTCTAAAATTATTTATTTATGGAAAAAGTCAAGCAATCATATTTATCCAACCTAATTGGAGAGAAGAACTATGAAGAGTATTCCAGTATAGCAATAAAGATTGTAGGTATTGGTGCTTCCGTCCTGATAATCCTGTTTACACTTTCTTATTTCTTCCATTCAGGCATTATAAACTATATGCTGAATTTTACAACAGGCACATCATTACTATTTATCGCATATATTGCTGCATGTATCTTATTGCTGGATATACGAGTCGAAGTAGATGAGCCAGAACAGGATTTGTGGGGAAAGAAAAAAGAAAGTTCCAAGTCCATAAAATACAAACTTACTATTGTGTGGATTCTTGTTTTGTTAATGTTGGGTATTGCGGCTATCTATTTCAGTAACAAGTATAGGAACCAATACAATTTTGAATGTACTACATTTTTAGTAGATCATAAAGCTCACGTTTACCATCTGGATTGGAATGACGACTGTGAAGATGCTGAAAAAGCAGAGGAACTTGAAGAGATGTATGGATATGAGATTGACGATACATATAACTTCTGTGAAGGCTGTAAGGAATGTGAGGAAGATGTAGAATCTGAAGCCACAATTACCCATATAAGGAGATGAGAAACATTTGGTTATTATTAGCCCTAACGCTATTCTTCATTTCGTGCAGAGCACAGAAAGAAGAACAGTTAGAAGTGCCAGCTTTGCTGGATAAAGGGAAAGAAATAATTCTTCATCGAAAGAGTTATGTAGTGTCGTATAATCAAGGATTGAAAATTCCTAATTGGGTGGCGTGGCATTTAACAGCAGAACATGCTGATGGCGATATAAAACGTTTCGCTAGTTATTTAGAGGATGAGGAGGTTCCAAAACCAAGAGCCACAAATGAGGACTACAAAGGGAGCGGTTGGTCACACGGACACATGTGCCCAGCAGGTGACAACAAATGGGATGCAGAAGCCATGAAAGAATCGAATCTGCTAACGAATATGTGCCCTCAGGACAGGAGTCTGAATAGTGGATTGTGGAACAGAATAGAGATGGATTGCCGCAAATGGGCGAAAAAGTATGGTAGTGTTTATATCGTATGTGGTCCTTTGCTTTACAACAAAGAGCATGAAACGATTGGAGCGAACAAGGTGGTTGTACCAGAAGCATTCTTTAAGGTTATCCTCTGCATGCAAGGTAGACCTAAAGCCATTGGTTTTGTTGTCAAGAATAATGCTGGGACAAAGAAGAAAGACCAATACATTAATACAGTGGACGAAGTAGAGCGCCTAACTGGTTATGATTTCTTTCCAGCTCTTCCTGATAACATAGAGAATGATGTAGAATCACATGCTAATATTGATGATTGGAAGTGATAACCGTTTAATGGTCGTTATGAAACTGAACAAGAGTCATATTAAAGGGGGAATTGTTGGGGCTATCTTTGGCGCTTGCTCGGTTATGGGAATCAATGCGCTGTCTGACCGTAGTAGCAACACGATTTCTTCTTTCTTTGAAAATTTATCGCATAGGGGCAAGGCATCGATGTATGATAAAGTGGAGGCTGATGTGGATGGTGATGTGTTCATAACGACAACGGGAAAGAAATATCACAGAGAGGGGTGCTATGTTCTCAGACAATCGGATGAGACAAAGCGAGCATCACGTTCAAATGTGATCAATGCTGGTTACAAGGCGTGCAAAAAATGTAGGCCGTGACATATAATAGTTGAAACTTGAAGATGAAACAGGTATATCTCATTCTCGCAGCATTGATGCTGCTGTGTCTGGCACCGATGCCATACGGATACTTCCAACTGGTAAGGTTTGTGGCTATGGTGGTGTTTGGCATCATGGCTTATCGCTATTATAAGATTAACAAGGTGATAGCATCTTGTGTCTTTGGTGTGCTTGCTTTGCTGTTCCAACCAATCTATAAGATTGTACTGGGGCGTGGGATTTGGAATGTGATAGACATAATTGTAGCTTTATTGCTTATTGCCTTATTCTTTATGGAGAAGCGCATGGAGTCTAAGGCAACTGTTCACTATCAGCCGTTGCCTCCTAATGACAAAACAGGATTAGAGGATAATGAAATGGGGTTTAAGCTAAATGGAAGGTTGGGACCGAAGGAATTGCTATATGTGGCAACGGAGGAGGACAAACAGTTGACAGAACTGTTTGAGAAGCGGCCTGAAGTGCTTGATGGGTGGGGACAGATGATTGGGTTCCAGATTGTCTATCTGCCATTGCTCATGAAGAAGTTGAGGGATAAACGAGTGCTTCAATACAGGGCACCTTATCTTGGAGAAAAAGAATTGTCTGATACCATCATAGGCAATGATTTCTTACTTCAATATCTGGAGAATCCTTCTGACAGGAAGAAAATAAAGCAAGGATTCATCCGTACTGAGAATGTGCATCGAGGTGATGATGGTAAGGATAAGGCTATAAATCGTTTCTATCCGTTGTCTTCTAAGAACGGAGAGCCTTTGGCTGATCAACTTCATAGGATAGGCAAACAGATATCAGTCGAGAAAGCAAGATACGACCGATATCTGGAAAGCAAGGACCAAAGCTATGATGACTGGGGAGATGCAGAAAGTCCATCAGCCAGTTTTGCTGACAACAATTTTAGCCCGGAGGAGCAAGAAGAAACCATTAACGTACTGATGGAGGAAGTGCGAGAGCGAATAAACAAGTTACGCCAGCGTGGTATTGCAGAATATATCCTGGAGCAATTGATTCATCCGGACAACAGACTGAGCAGGATGGTAATTACTAAAGAGTTCCGGATTATATTGCCTGATTATAACGATATGGAGATAAAAATGGAACCTTTGGTGAAGGCTGTATATTTGCTGTTCTTGAAGCATCCAGAAGGAATTCTTTTTAAACATTTGCCGGAATACAGGAATGAACTGACTCTGATCTACGAAAAGCTGCGTCCTTTAGGTTTAACGGAAAGGGCGATGCAGAGTATAGAGGATGTAACAAACCCGATGCTGAACTCCATCAATGAGAAGTGTGCACGAATACGTGCTGCTTTCATATGCCAATTTGATGAATATATGGCTAAAAGCTACTACATAGATGGACCCAGAGGCGAGGCGAAGAAGATTGCCCTTCCTCGCGACTTGGTGGTGTGGGAGAAGTAAAGAGGGATGATGGATGATGTAAGAGGGATGAGGGGGTGATCTTTAAGTTTCACAAGGTTTGTGAGGGGGATTTGTTTGGTGGTGGAGATTTATTTTAGTATCTTTGCCTTCAAATTATTTATGGACTGATTTTGAGATGATGAGTGACAATAGCTATACCAACATGCGGGAGATGTTGAGGGGATATTTATCCGACTTACAGGTAAGGTCTGAGAATTCTGGTGTGATAGGAGTCTCTTCAGGTTTTCAGGTATTAGATTACTTGATGGGTGGTTTTGAGAAAGGGAAAGTGTACGTGATTGGTGGAAGGCCTTGCATGGGGAAAGAGGAGTTGATGCTTTCGATGATAGATTATATATTGTTTGAGAGTAAAAGTCCTGTATTGTTATTTTCAACCAATCATTTGAAGTCTGACTATATACAAAGACTTCTTGCCATCCACTGCGACATCCCCACATGGCACTTGCAGCAAGGAGCACTGAAGCCGGATGAGTGGGAAAGGCTGGACAAGGGGGTTGGTGACTTGGCTGACGCACCACTGTTTCTGCACGACAGTTTGGAGCTATCCACCAATGAGCTGATAGAAACTGCACGGAATTGCATCAGGGAAAAGGGGATAAGAATCGTCTTCGTCGATTGCCTGCAAATGATAGACTTTGACAAAAAATGGGGGAATGCTTCCGAGAGAATTGAAAAAGTGATGTTCTCGCTGAAACAGCTGGCAAACCTGTCCAATGTGCCTGTTGTGGTGGGGTCGATGTTGGGCAGGGGAATGGAATATCGAGAGGGGATTGATGGTAAACGTCCTCGGTTGATGGATTTGATGAACTCCAGTTTTATTGAGGGAATGGCTGATGTCATCATGATGGTGCATCGTCCGGAGTATTATCACATCTATCAGGATTATGACGGGCGGAAACTGCATGGACGGATAGAAATCATAGTGCAGAAGAATAGTCTAAAGCCTTTGGGCAGTTTTTTCCTGGACTATCATGAGAAAACGGGTGTTGTATGCCCAGATAAGAGCTGTTCAAACCGTGTAAGCCTGGAAGATTTGTGTTCAGACAATGAAGCGGCGATAAAGCTAATTGACAATTTTGACCTTGAAGAGGTGTTTCCGTTTTAGTAGAAATGAGCATTGAGGAGTTTATAGACAGGGCTATTATGTCTCAACTGACTATAGAGATTGAGTACTGCACACGAAGTGGACATGTTTTTGCCTGTGAAATTACCGACATAGGATATTCTCAATACTATGGTGGCGGGTATATCGTGGCTTTTCGAACGGATCTTGGTGAAGATAGAACGTTTAAGGTGAGTAGGATACTGAGTGTGAACGGACATTCGTTCTCACGAATTTACTGGAACCAGATTGGTAGTGATTTTAAAAGGATATATTAACAAGTATCAATATGGAATGGCATTTAATAGGAATATTGGCAATTGTGGTGATATACAATGGTCACGCGGTGCCAGGCACGCTGTTACGCGCCACGCCAAGACAGTTTTTCCATGTCTGGAAGTGACAGGTATCTGGTACGTGTCATACATAGGTATGGCACACAGAGGTGAGAGAGTAGTTATCTCATCTAAATCAGGGTATGCCGAACTAGGAATGCCACGGGGACAGGAGTGACATAAGATATCTGATGGCTGAAGGTTGAAGGGTGGGATTTGCCCAAATGTTTCCCGATATTCAAATTGTGTCACCACTGGTGTCAAAATTAGGGTGACAGGGGGGATGTCACCCTCGTCACATGAAGACATGATGCGATGTTTCCATCTTGGCAGCATGGCCTCTGCTCGCAACAAAGCCATGCGGCTGCAACGGGATCACCTCATAGAAAAGATAGAAGAATTCGTAGAAGACGGGAAAATGAAATCAAAATTCCGTAAAACGGGTACTTTGATTCTTTGATGGCGTGGCGTGGCAAGCGTGGCATTTGGAAAATCAATGCGGCAAAGCCGCGGTTCAAGGTTCTCTGACCTAAAGGTGCAGAGCGACCCAAAGGTCGATGACAAGGTTCTCTGACCAAGGTCAGAGCGACCCAAGGGTCGATGACAAGGTAATTAAAGTTTAAAGTTATGAAGAAGGAGACATGGAAGACGCTGATTCAGATTCTGATTTCGATTTTGACGGCAATCGGTACTACGCTGGGCGTAACGTCATGTATGGGACACGGACCGATAGCACTGCTGTAGGTCAGACGGACACAAAAGCACACAAAGGGAGAGTCCTTTCTGTGTAAAAAGAAAAGAGAGGCCCCCCCGAAAAGGTGGGATGCCTCTCTCGTGCGCTATTGAGTCGCAGTTACGATGCAGCAGTCATTCGACAAGACATGAAGAATCGTTTCTCGCCAGAGAAGATAGCAAAGCAGTATTGTTGCTTATATGGCGAGCTTAGTAAGCGGATGGAATTAGGATAGGCAATTTTTTGGTAGTTTCAGAATTTCTTCGTACCTTCGCAGGCGAAATGGACGAAATGAACAATAACATACAGGATTCGGAACGCCTGGTGCTGCGCACTGAG
>Ga0256407_10010648_pt1 | contig 12875 bp, 8 predicted proteins | sample RumenRJG_04DNA_FD_193489 | JGI IMG/M metagenome (GOLD analysis project Ga0256407, IMG submission 193489) | Bovine rumen microbial communities from Lethbridge, Alberta, Canada - RJG_04 | ecosystem: Host-associated > Mammals > Digestive system > Stomach > Rumen | place: Canada: Alberta | collected... | reverse complement strand
GCTTGACATAGATATCCTCTACCCCACGCTCCATCTCCTCTACCGTAGGCAGGTCGCTCCACGGACGGAAGGGGTTGACATCGACTCCCACAGGATGGATGATGTCGTTGATGCCATGCTGGATGATGACGTCCGTGGCACCGGCTACATTCATTTCGATGGGGAAACGTGTGGCTCCTTTCAGACCGTATGCCTGATAGGTGATGCAATCGTATTGCCGCAAGATGCGGGTGCCGCTGACGGCACGGCGGATGATGGCGGTATTGGTTCCAAAGGCATATTGCGCCATATAGTCGGGCCATGCCTGTGCGGTGATGGAGTCACCATAGCACACGACGGCCCGATTGTCTGACGAGGTCAGCACATCAATGGTGTTCAGGAAATAGAACCAGTTGGTATGACGGGTCAGGTCGAGGGGCAATTCATCGGACTCGGCATAGTCGCCATAGGCATAGTAGCCCTTGGAGAGCGGCCCCGTGACCAGCGTACCGCTGTTCATCTGGGTGTAGCCCGCCAGATAGAAGCTCACATCGATGGTATCACCACGGTGTACGGCATAAGCGATATCATCGCTCTCTGTCTCCGCACCGGGCTGGAGGGTCACACGCTGCTCACCCCCAAACGTAACGGGCGTACGACCGACAAAGACCTTGGCGAGCGTCACAGGCTCGGTGCCCGTGAGGTTGGAGAACCGGAACCGCAGCATGGTGCCGCTGAAACACATCCGGACGGGATAACGCAGCGTGAGGTCCTTGGCATAGACGGCCTCACGACGGTCGGTAATGGACGTGGCGTTGCCCCAGCAGGCCACCCACTTCTTGTCTGTATTCATCATCAATTCTGAACTCATATAAACAATTCTGATTCTGCCCGCAAATATAATCATAAATCCGCTATTTCAGCCCATTCCCCCAACGGATTTAATACAATTTAGGATTACCCGACCGCTTCCGACCGCGTCGGAAGCCCGCCGGAGGGGGTCATTCTGCTTTCCGCGGGGCGCGGAAGCCTGCCGGAGGGGTCCATCCACTTTTCCGCGGGGCGAACAGAAAAGCCCCGAGGTTTCACCTCGGAGCTTTGAACCTGTTATTCCTGCGGAGAGAACAGGATTCGCTTTTGCCTCAAAAGCTTTGAATCCTTTTCTCTTGCTTTGCGGAGAGAACAGGATTCGCTTTTGCCTCAAAAGCTTTGAATCCTTTTCTTTTGCTTTGCGGAGAGAACAGGATTCGAACCTGCGAACCGGTTTTGCCGGTTACACGCTTTCCAGGCGTGCCTCTTCAACCACTCGAGCACCTCTCCTTTTTCCGTAAGCGGATGCAAAGGTAACATTTTTAATGAAGAATGAAGAATATAGAATGAAGAATTTGCTACTGCCTTATTATTTTTTAACGCTTACACTTCCAAATATACGCTCTACATTGGCGTTTGTCTGTCGGCAGATTTCTTCTTCGCTCACGCCATACGCTTCGGCCAGCCGGGTGATGACGTGACGGATGAAAGCAGACTCGTTGCGCTGTCCCCGCATGGGAACGGGAGCCATATAGGGGGCGTCAGTCTCCAGCACAATGCGGTCTAAGGGGACAACAGCGGGCAGGGTCTCTGGCAGATGGGACTTCTTGAATGTCAGCACGCCACCGATGCCCAGCACGAAACGGGGAAACTCCAACAGTTGGAGAGCCTCTTGGCCGTTACCCGTAAAGCAATGGAACACACCGCCCGGAAGCAGGTCGGCATACCGTTTCAGGATGGCCACCATCTCGTTCTGTGCCTTGCGGCAGTGTATCATCAGCGGCAGACGCGTCTCCACTGACCACTGTACCTGTTCCTCAAAAGCCGACAACTGCTCCTGTTCGAACTCGCGACTCCAATAGAAGTCGAGGCCGACCTCGCCGATAGCAAGGACTGACGGCTGATGGCTGTTGGCAGATGTAAGAAGTTCCTTGATAGCAGCCAGCTGTTGGCGCCAGTCGCCACGGACCTCTTCGGGATGCAGGCCCAGCATGGAACGGCAGAAGTCGGGATAGCGGGCACAGGTGTCGAGCACGGTCTGACACGACCTCAGGTCAATGGCAGGCAGGAACACCAGACTACAGCCAGCCTCACGAGCCCGCTGTACGACGGCATCGCGGTCTACAGCAAACTCCTCGCCGTCAAGATGGCAGTGGGTGTCGATGTAGTTCATAGTTGACAGTTGATAGTTGATACTTGACAGTTATTTGTTGCGGTGGAGCATTTCGTCCATGTACTGATAGAGGGCCTGCTTGCACTCATCGGGGACATTGACTTCAGCGAGGGTCTGGTGAGCCTGCTCAAAGTAATAGTTAATCTTCTCTTCGCACAGCTGACGGATGCCAATCTCGTCATAGAGACGCGTCACCTCAGCAACCTTCACTTCGCGGTTAAAGGTCTTGGCATTAATCCAACGCGACAACTCGGCACGCTGCTTGTCGTTGGCACGATTAAAAGCGTTAATCAGCATATACGTCTTCTTGTTGCTGGTGATGTCGCCGCCAATAGCCTTGCCGAACACTTTGGGGTCGCCATAGACATCGAGCAGGTCGTCCTGCAACTGGAAGGCCAGCCCCATCTGTTCACCCACCCGATAGAGCCGGTCAGCATCCTCGTCAGGAGCACCAGCCAGAATGGCACCCATCTTCAGGGCGCAAGCCAGCAGCACGGAGGTCTTCAGGCGAATCATCTCGATATACTCGTCTTCCGTCACATCGTTGCGCGTCTCGAAAGTCATATCGTACTCCTGACCTTCGCCAATCTCGAGTGCCGTTACGGTAAAGAGGTCGAGCACCTGCTGCAACTTGTCGGCAGGCACCTGTGCCACCCGCTGATAGGCCAGCACCAGCATGGAGTCGCCGGAAAGGATGGCCTTGTTGGCATTCCAACGACGGTGTACAGTCTCATGACCACGACGCATGTCGGCATTGTCCATCAGGTCGTCGTGCAACAGGGTATAGTTATGATAGGTCTCCAACCCGATGGCAGGCATGAGGACGTCCTCGGGATTTTCGCGCCACAGCTGGTAGCCCAGCAGCATCAGCACAGGCCGGATGCGCTTTCCACCCAGGGAAAGAACATACTGCACGGGCTCGTAGAGTGAAGCAGGACGACGATTGTAAGGCAGACTGGCAAGGCAGTCGTTGACACGCTGGAGAATCTGGTCAGAAGATAACTGTTTCATATTTATATCAGAGTTTAAAGACAATAGGAATACAAACCTTGGTGCGACAGGGCTGATCGTTCTGAATGCCCGGCTTCCAGTCGGGCATCATGCGGAGCACACGCAACGCCTCGCGGTCGCAGTCGGCTGACAGGGACTTGGTCACCTTGATGCCGGTCACCTTGCCGTCCTTCTCGATGTAGAACACGGCCACCACCTGCCCCTGGATGTTCTGCCGACGGGCACGGGAGGGGTAATGGAGGTTCTTGGTGAGCCACTTCATGAACTCGACGGCACCGCCTGGGAACTGCGGCAAGTCCTCGACAACATGGAAGTTGAGGGGATTGTTAGGGCCTACACCCATGGATGCCAGCGCTTTGTCGTCATCCATCTGCTCTTCCAGTTCCTTGAGCAGCGACTCGTCATCCTCGCCGTCTTGTCCTTCCTGCTGAAGCTCCGGCTGCTGCAGCTCGACGTCATCGTCGACAATGCGCAACTGCTCCGAGGGCTGCGACTGCTGTTTCTCCTGCAGCTCGGTGACGGTCTGCTCGTTGGACATGGGAACAAGTTCGCTCTCGTGCACCAGTTCGTCAATATCAATGGGGTTGAAGGCCGTATCGTCAGAAGTAGAATTCCACTCCAACGACACGTAGAGCAAAGCCAACACCAGTGCCAGTCCCAGGAGAAATCCCGTAGTGCGCCGCTGTTCTATATCAGCCCTTGGTGTCTTTTTTTGCTCTATCACGGCTGCAAAGTTACAAATAAAATAACAATTAACTGCCGGCAGTCACAATATTTTTTGTACCTTTGCCGTTGATTTATAAATAAATTAAGGTAAAAAAGTTAAAAGGTCAAGAATGGGAGCTATCATCAACAAGCCGTCGAAGTGGGTGAAGGTATTGCCTTCATGCCTGCTGCCCGTTTTCCTTTTGGCCGTTTTACCACATCGTCTACAGGCTCAGGAGAGTCAGGAGGTGTATAGCTTCCTGCGGCTACCCGTCAGCGCCCATGTGGCAGCCCTGGGCGGCGATAACATCACGCTAAGCGACGACGACCCTACTCTCATCTTCCACAATCCGGCACTGATCAACGGCGTATCAGACAAGAGCATCAACCTGAACTTCATGACTTACATGGAGGGGGCTAAGACGGCGTCGGCCTCGTTCATCAAGGCCTATAAGGAACGTGCCACGTGGGGTGCTTCTGCCCATTACATGGACTATGGCTCCATGAAGGAGACTACCATTGCAAACATACAGACCGGCGAATTCTCTGCACGTGACATTGCGCTGGCCGGCTCGTTTGCCTATATGCTGACCAACAGTCTCAGCGGTGGCATCACAGCCCGTTTCATTTCGTCCCACATTGCCAGTTATTCGTCGGCAGCAGTAGCCGTGGACTTAGGGCTCAACTACATGGACGAAGAGCGGGGATGGTCGCTGTCTGCCGTTGCCAAGAATCTGGGTGGACAAATCAAAGCCTACGACGAAGACTTTGAGCGTATTCCCTTCGACCTGCAACTGGGCGTGACGAAACGCCTCATCGGTTCACCCCTACGGCTGTCAGCAACCCTGTCGCGGCTGAACAACTGGGATCAGGGATTCATCAAGCATCTGGCCATTGGTGCCGACCTGCTGTTAGGCGAGAACATCTTCGTAGCTGCCGGATACAACTTCCGGCGTTCCGACGAGATGAAGGTCAGCGACAAGGAGAGCGAGAGCAACCATGGAGCAGGGTTCTCCGTAGGTGGCGGACTACAGCTGGAGCGTTTCAAGCTACAGATTGCATACGCCAAATACCACGTTTCGGCCAATTCATTATTAATAAATGTCAGTTATTCATTATGAAGAAGATTACGATAGCTATTGACGGCCATTCGTCGTGCGGCAAGAGCACCATGGCCAAGGACCTGGCCCGCGAGGTGGGCTATGTATATGTTGATACGGGTGCCATGTACCGTAGTGTCACGCTCTATGCCCTGCGCAACGGGCTGTTCAATAGTGACGGCAGCATCAAGGAGGCCGAACTGGAAGCCCTGATGAAGGACATTCGCATCGACCAACGACTGGTAGATGGCAAGACGGTGACATTCCTGAACGGGGAAGACGTGGAGCGCGACATCCGTACCCTGGAGGTCTCGAATCACGTGAGCCCCATTGCCACACTGGCCTTTGTACGCAATGCCCTGGTGGCACAGCAACAGCGCATGGGACAGGAAGGAGGCATCGTGATGGACGGCCGCGACATCGGCACCGTCGTATTTCCCCATGCCGAACTGAAGATATTTGTCACGGCATCGGCTGAGGTGCGTGCACAGCGTCGCTACGATGAGCTGAAGCAGAAAGGAATGCCTGCTGACTACGCAGACATCCTGAAGAACGTTCAGGAGCGCGACTACATTGACTCACATCGTGAGGTGTCGCCCCTGCGCCAGGCTGACGACGCCATCTTGCTGGACAACTCGAATATGACCATTGCCGAACAGAAGCAATGGCTTCTTGACCGTTTCAACGAAGCCGTCGCACAATAAGTTTCACTTGTTCTGTATGGCGTCGCGGCACTGTTCCATGAGCCACTTCGGCGTCGACGTAGCCCCACAGATGCCGACGGTCTGAATGCCGTCAAGCCAAGTGGGGGCTATCTCTTCCGGCCCCTCAATGAGATGGGTATTCGGATTCACTCGCTTGCACTCGTTGAAGAGCACTTTCCCGTTCGAGCTCTTACGCCCGCAGACAAAGAGTATCAGGTCATGACGGGTGGCAAACTGTGAGATGTTGGGCATACGGTTAGCTACGGAACGGCAGATGGTATCGAAGCTCTTGAAAGTGGCTCCTGCAGCCATGTGACCTTGGATATATTCGATGATACGATGAAACTCGTCCAGCGACTTAGTAGTCTGCGAATACAAATAGATATCGCGCGTAAAGTCAAGTTTCGTCACTTCATCAAAGTCCTCTATGACAATGGCTTTTGACTGGGTTTGTCCCACCAGTCCCAACACCTCGGCATGGCCCTTCTTGCCAAAGATGACTATTTGGCCGTCTCCAGCCTCAAACTGCTTCTTGATGCGCTTCTGCAGCTGAAGCACCACGGGACAGGTAGCATCAATGATTTCGATGTTGTTACGACGAGCCAGTTCATAGGTCTCAGGCGGCTCTCCATGAGCTCGCAACAGCACCTTGACATCATGGAGCTGTCGCATTTGGTCGTGGTCGATGGTCACCAAGCCCATACTCCGCAACCGTTCGCACTCCATACCGTTGTGCACAATGTCACCCAGGCAGTAGAGTGTCTCACCCTTAGCCAGTTCTTCTTCGGCTTTTTGGATAGCAGTGGTCACCCCGAAGCAGAAGCCGCTGCCATTGTCTATTTCGATTTGGAGCATAGTTGGTCAAAATAAGTGTCCAGCAACTGCTGAGCGGCCATGAAACTGGTTTGGTCACCCTCAAGTACCGAGCGCTCTGCCTGTTGCAGTCGTTGCTGTATCAGGGCATCATTATAGAAACTGAGCCGCAACTGTTCATTGATGGTTTCATACATCCAGTACTTGGCCTGTTCGTTGCGGCGATAGTTGAAATAGCCATTCTGCTTGACAAAGTCAATGTACTGATAGATCATGTCCCACACCTCCTTGATTCCCAGTCCGAAGAAGCCACTGTAGCACAGCACTTTGGGCAGCCATCCACTCTCGGGCATAGGGAAGAAGTGAAGCGCGTTGCGGAAATTAGTGGCTGCCATCTGGCACTTGTCCACATTCTCACCGTCGCACTTGTTGATGACGATACCGTCGGAAATCTCCATGATTCCACGCTTGATACCCTGCAGTTCATCACCGGTTCCAGCCAGTTGGATGAGTAGGAAGAAGTCGACCATGGAGTGGCAGGCCGTCTCGCTCTGCCCCACCCCGACCGTCTCGACGAATATCTTGTCAAAGCCCGCCGCCTCGCAGAGGATAATGGTCTCACGCGTCTTACGGGCCACACCGCCCAAAGAACCTGCCGTAGGACTGGGACGGATGAAGGAATCGGGGTGTACGGAGAGTTTCTCCATGCGCGTCTTATCGCCCAGTATACTACCTTTGGAACGTTCCGATGACGGGTCTATAGCCAATACGGCCAACTTACCGCCTTTCTCGTTCAACACATGTATGCCAAAGGCATCAATACTGGTAGACTTACCCGCGCCAGGGACGCCGCTGATGCCCACGCGGATGCTGTTACCACTGTAGGGCAGGCACTTGTTGATGACTTCCTGAGCTTTGGCCTGGTGGTCTGGATTAACACTCTCGACCAGCGTCACGGCTTGCGACAGGACGGTGACATCGCCTTTGACTATGCCCTCCACCATCTCTACAGCGCTGAGTTCACGCCGCCGGAAGCGGCTACGCTTCATATAAGGATTGATGATAGCAGGTTGTTCTACACCGCTGTTGACCTGCAAGCCTGCATATTCTGAGCTATTCTCTGGATGTTCCATAATATATAAATAGGTTATTGAGCGTTTATTTCGATGGTCACTTTTGCCTTTTCAGGGTCGTTAGTAATCATGAGGATACGCGGACGGGTACGTACCCGTTTCAGCTCGCCACGTATGGCAGTCACTTTCAGTTTCGTAGACTCACCCGGCTGCAAGCGGCTCTTACCTAACGACACTTTCAGCCCGCGGGTAAACATCTGCATCGAAGTAATCTGCAACTCGGAACTGCCCGCATTGGCTATGTCTATGACTTCTGTCTTCTTGGATTTCCCTTCAAAGTACATGTTCACCTTTTCCTTGGACAGTTGGATGACGGGGGGATTCTGTATTTTTCCGGTAAAAGGAGGCAGCAATACCACCGAGAGACCTATCTCACGGTCCTGCTGTACCTTGTCGCCAGGATTACTGCCCAGATAAACCGAGCTTTGGGTGAGGCCATAGTCATGCAGTTTTGCAGAGTTCAGCTGGACAACAATTTTGCCTGTCTGCCCTGGTCGCAACTCCTCAGGGGTCACCATAGCGCTGAGATATGACGGCAGGTGCATCAGGTTCGGATGATAGGTCTTCGTTCCGTTGTTATATATCTTCAGTTCCTGCATCAACTGGTCACCTTTGTTGGCATCAGCAAATTCCAGATAGTTCTTGTCAATACGCAGCCCTCCCATCTCTACAGGATAGTCAGCAGAGAGGTCAATATAATCCTCTAACACCTGTCCTTTCATGCGGATGTAGAAAGGTTTCGACGAGACATTGGTGACGATGGCCGCCTGCTTGTCAAAGTGGCCCAATTGTTTGGAATCGTAGGTCATCCGTATCTGGAACTTGCCGGTAAGAGTCCCTTTCGGATAGTCTACGACGGTACAGTTGCAGTCAGGGCGGACAGTCTCGATGGAGACCTTACCCTTGGCCTTCACTTCAAATACCGCTGTGACAGGCTGTTTCCAACCGGTACGGCCTACGTCGACGGTCGACTTGGCGATGGTCAGTTTCTGGGCACTGGCACTTAACGGTAAAAAGGCTAAAAGGTAAAAGAATAAATTTCTGTTTGCCATATCTCTTTCTTTTATTTATTTACAAGGATAGTTACCGACGGTGCCATGGCACGAAACTCTGGTGCGTAGGCACAGCCCACGGTACAAGTACCGCTCTCGTACTGTCCGGCACGGTCTATATAGTATTCTGTCTCTATCACATGCTTACCCTTGGACAGCCCGGAGTAGAAGTAGTAGGTGGCATAGTCTTTGGGCGACACATAGGCTCCCTGCTGGTAACCCGACAACTGGCGGACGGGTTCCATACATGCCGCCCGACGGTCAACCACCTGCACGAAGTCCAGGTCGCGGGTCGACTCAATGGTGATACGCACCTTCACACGATCACCGACACTTAGCGGGCACTGGGACAAGACCTCACGCTTAATGGTAATGCCGCTCTGCGAGGCAGATACCTCAGAGGTTTTCTGCAGGAACTGTGCATAGACAGCTCCCCAGGATGTTCCTTCATTGGTCTTCGTAGCGGTAAAGGTATGTCCCTGCGGATGACTGATAGCTGTCTTGACATACCCCAGGCCTGCCGTGGCCTGAGGCAGTTCCAAAGGTTGCTGGTCGATGGCCAGCACTGACTGATGAGCCTGATTGTCCAAAGGAATCAGATTGCTCTTACCATGAAGGAACGACCAGATGGCATTCACGCTGTTGATAGGTGTGTCCCATGCCTGGGTGCGCTTCTCCTGAAGCAGCCAGCGGCGCATCTCGTCAACGGTCTGTAGGTCTTGGGGCATCACCGTCTGAATGGCCTCTATGGCTGCTACCTCAGTAGGTATCTTATAGTCGTACCACGAATAGGAGGCGCGTGGCGTGTCGTAATAACGTCCCATCTCCTCGGTATAGATGGTGTATTCCTTCAAGCTCTGCACATACCCAGCAGCAAGTTTCTGCTCTCCGTGCTTAGCCAGCACGACAGCTGTCAGGGCTTTCTCGTACATGGTCTGCCGCTTGATATCCTTCTTCAGCAGACGGATCAGATAGTCGTTAGCCGACTTGACATCAGCAGAGAGCTGACGGCCATCCAGTGCAGCAAGATAGAGCCACCGCAGAGCTGTAAACGAGGGGAATATGGGTTTATGGCCTTTCTTCTCCTGCTTTTTCAACTCACTCACGACGCCTACCATCTCACGGCCTATGTAGCTGAAGGCTTTGTCGTGCAATGCCTTCATATCCTGCTGTTGTCCTGCCATCTGATTCAGGCGTACCAGCATCTCCTCAATGGCTACGGTGATATAGGTACTGCCTTCCATGCCGGGATACCAAGAGAAAGAGCCGTCCGGATTCTGCAATTTCTGCAGTTTCTCCACAGCTGTGGCAAGCCGGTTGCTGATGGTATTCTCGTCGAAGAAGTCGGCAAGACGCTGTTTCTGTTCTGACTCACGGTCTGCAGCAGCGACCCAGGGGGTCTCGTTGAGCACCAGGTCTTTCAGCTCTTGATTCTGTGTGAGGTGAGAGGTGAGAGATGAGCGTTGAGCGTCCTCGCGTTTCCACTGCTCGAAGACTGCCTTCACCTGCGGGCTTTGTGACAATAGCGTCTTAGCCAACAGATTAGAATAGTAGGATGCCGCTTGGTCTATGGCACTATCCTCATGGGGGTGTCCGATGACAGGCAATGCCTGCACCATTAGCCAAGCAGGATTATTGGTGTACTCTACCGTCAGTTTCTGCTGTGTTGTTCCTAGAGGGAAGAGGGTGGTCATGTCTACTGTCTTCACTCCGGGTTCATGCTGGGTGAATGGAACAGTCTTGGTGACATATTCGCTGTTAGAGAGTACGGGCAGATAGTGCTGTTCTCCGTCCGAGAATCCGTCGCCAATAGCCATCACCTTGCAAATCAACAGAGAGGGTTTTAGAACCGTAACGGGAATCTTGAAGTTGGCAGCAGTTGTCTTACCAGCCTCCGCACTAAAGGGATGGGACTGCTCGTAGACGATGCTGTTGTCATCAGGATTCAGCAATTGCAGCAGGACGTTGCCACTGGTGACATGGTCTGATGTATTGATGATGCGAGCCGCAAACTGAGCCTCGTCGCCTTCACGAATGAATCGGGGCATATTGGGTTGTACCATCACATCTTTCTTGGCCACGGCTTCAGCCCCCATATAGCCATACAGCATATCAGCAGTGTTGGCTACACCCATGAATCGCCATGTAGTCAGGCTCTCAGGCAGCGTAAACTTCAGCGCCACCCCACCTTCTCGGTCTGTTTCCAACTGAGGATAATAGAAAGCAGTCTCGTTCAGGTTTTCACGCAACTGCACCTGCTCTTTCTGCCGGGATTCTTCGGAGGTTGGGGCACCAGAGCTTAAGCTCGACTGTTCAACATCAGCCATCGCCACCTCATCATTCCCTATCACGTCGGACGAACCGATAACAGCGTTGCTTACCATCCTTGCCGATGCTTTGGCAGCCTTGGCATACATCATCTTTGCACCACGCACACGGATGGAATAGTGGTAATAGGGATAAACGCTACTGTCAAAATGACTATAGTCGAAAGCGGGAACGTCCTGCAACTTGAAAGGCTTGTAGCTGCTGAGCCCCAGACTGCCCCACAAACGCCACTGCCAATTAGTAGAGGGCATAGGCAGATAAGTGGATGGTGTAAAATTCCATTGGTGCTCGCGAATCTGGTCGAGACTCTTGTCATAGAGCACTGCCAGAAGCGAGGCCTGGGCGAGTTTGCCATCAGGTGTCTGTATCTTCAGCCGCCACTCTTCGTGCTGTCCCGGTGTCAAACGATCACGGAAGGTCTCCCAAGTCATTGTCAACCTCTTGTCGGGCATGGGACGCATGATGGTCTGCTGGTGACGGTAGCACTGACCGTCCTTGACCCAGGCATAGGTCAGCAACAGGCCATTGCCGTATTCTTCTTTGTAAGTGAACTGACGGTTCAGCAGACTGGCACTGCGCTCCACCGAGCCACTCTCCAGAACCTTGTCCCCAGCATAGATGCCATAGACAATGTGCAGGTCGGGATCTGACGATCCTACCTGCAAGGTTACGGGACTGCCGTCGCCGGGGAACTGCGTGTGTGACACATAGAACCAGTCGTGGGTCTGGGTCGCAGGCACCTTGTCGTCCAAGCCGAAAACCACAAACTTTAAATCCACGGTATCTCTCTCGCATACAGCCTCCAAGCGATGCTCGCCACTTGAGAGGCAAGAGGGCAGAGAATGCAACGCCACACTCTGACCATCGGTCAGAGAAAGTTGGGCATTGGCTGCGCACTCCTTCCACTTACCACCGTCCAAGCGGTATCTTACCATACCGGCAATTTCCTTGCCGGCAGCATTGCGACGGGTGAAGGTCACCTCCGGCAATTGATCCTTGCGCACCTGACCAGACAGGTCACACGTCAAGGCTGTGGACTTGGTGCCCAAGGGCAGCGTCATCGCGCCACTGTGGGTCTCGCCTGCCATATCGGTCACAACGGCCTCGACCACAAAGTGATAGAACATAGACTGGCTACCCAGGTCATCGGGCAACAGCATGGGCATCTCAACGGTAAATGTTCCGTCATCAGCCGTTGTGGTCTCTGCTTCGTTCATAACTTCTTCCTGCAGGCCACGGCCCATGTAACCTCCCTGCCAGTAGCGGGAGTATGACATCCACCAGAAGGCCACGCGGCGCTTGACAGTATAATGCACCTTGGCACCCTGTACGGGTACACCAGCATAACTCAAGGCCTTGGCCTGTGCACGTACCGTGTCGCCATTCTGGTACGACTGGTTGTATTCAGGGAACTCCACTTGGAACGTGGGGCGCTTATATTCCTCTACGCTGAAACTGGTACTGGCACCACTGGCACGAATGGTAAAAAGACCGTTCAACAGACCTGTGGGCAGCGTAAACGCTGTAGCGCACTTGCCGTATGCGTCAGTTGTTACCTGTTTCTCGGCCAACAGTTTGTAGTTGGCATCGCGCAGTTCCAGTTTGACGGGTTTGTTGCCGACTGCCACGTTGTCGACGGGCGACTGTTCTTTCCAGACAATAGCCGCCACGTGGACGGTCTGGCCGGGACGGTATATGCTGCGGTCGGTAAACAGATTGGTATGCTCCGTATTGTTCTGACGGTCGTAATAGGTATAGCGTCCATAGCTATCCATTGACGGGCAATAGTTGTCTGTCGGCGTATAGGCAAATACGGCTGACGGACGTGTCTTTCCCTCTTTCAGAAT
>Ga0256407_10010647_pt1 | contig 12875 bp, 10 predicted proteins | sample RumenRJG_04DNA_FD_193489 | JGI IMG/M metagenome (GOLD analysis project Ga0256407, IMG submission 193489) | Bovine rumen microbial communities from Lethbridge, Alberta, Canada - RJG_04 | ecosystem: Host-associated > Mammals > Digestive system > Stomach > Rumen | place: Canada: Alberta... | reverse complement strand
CACCATTCGATTTTGGAATTCAACGGCAAGTGGTACTTGTTCTACCACGACTGCGAGCGCTCAAACGGCGTAAACCAAAAGCGCAACGTAAAGTTCCGCGAGCTTACATTCAAGGCCGACGGAAAAATCCAGACAATGGACGGCTTTGATCGCTAGATAAATAAAAACAAGGGAGCTGGAAAAATCCGGCTGAGAGTAGGCTGCCTGCCTTGACCTTTGAACTTGATTTGGGTAATTCCAACGTAAGGAGAAAAATATGTTCAAAACTTGTTTGGACAACGTCCGCGCGCGTTGTCCTCTAATCCACAACATCACAAACTATGTAACGGTAAACGACGTGGCAAATGTTTTGTTGGCCATTGGCGCTAGTCCCATCATGGCCGACGAGCCCAGCGACGCCGCGGAGATTACAAAAATCTGCGGCGGCCTTAACGTCAACATCGGAACGCTGAACAAGCGGACAATCAAGGCGATGTTCGCAAGCGCCAAAGTCGCGCAAGAGTTGGGCCACAAGCTTTTGCTTGACCCGGTCGGAGCGGGAGCCAGCGCGCTTAGAACGAATACCGCCGTAAAGCTTTTGAGTAAATTCCGCTTTGACGTTGTTCGCGGAAACATCAGCGAAGTAAAAACTTTGGCGCTTGGAAGCGGAACGACAAAGGGCGTTGACGCGGACATCGCCGACGCGGTGACGGAAAGCAATTTGGAAAAGTCCGTCGCCTTTGCAAAGAATTTTGCCGCGAAAAAAAATTGCGTCGTCGCGATTACTGGCGCGATTGACTTGGTTTCCGCCGCTGACCGCTGCTACGTTATCCGAAACGGCCGCGCCGAAATGAGCCGCATTACAGGAACCGGCTGCCAGCTTAGCGCGGTGACCGCGGCCTACGCCGTCGTAAATCCCGACAATATTTTGGAGTCTACAGCAGCGGCTGTTTGCTCAATGGGCTTGGCCGGCGAGCTTGCTTGGGAACGAATGCAGGCCGGCGACGGCAATTCCACTTACAGGAACCGCATCATCGACGCGCTGTTCAACATGACGGGCGACGACCTGGAAAAAGGCGCCAAGTATGAAATTAGATAGCGCGAGTGATAGTAAGGCCAAAACGGGGACGGCCAGCGCCGCAAACGGTTGCAAGCCTAAGATTCGGGCCGAGACCATAAACGGTTGTAAGCCTAAGATGCGCGCGGCCCTGCGTCTGTACGCCGTCACCGACCGCCACTGGCTTAACGGCAGGACGCTTGCAGAATGCGTCGCGCAAGCGATTGACGGCGGCGCGACGTTTGTACAGTTGCGCGAAAAAGATTTGGACGAGGAAGAATTTTTGAACGAAGCCCGCGCGCTAAAAAAACTTTGCGCCGAACGTGGCGTTCCCTTTGTGGTAAACGACAACGTAATGATTGCAAAAGAAGTTTGCGCGGACGGAGTTCACGTCGGCCAATCCGACATGGCTTGCCTAGAGGCGCGCCGCATTTTGGGGCCTGACAGCATTATCGGGGTAAGCGCGCAGACCGTTGAGCAAGCGCTTTTGGCGGAAAAACAAGGCGCCGACTATCTTGGCGTGGGAGCGGTCTTTGCCACAGGAAGCAAGGCCGACGCGGAAAGCGTTCCGATCGAAACGCTAAAAGAAATTTGCGCGGCGGTGAAAATTCCTGTCGTTGCCATCGGCGGAATCAACGCGGGCAATGTCCATCAGCTTAAGGGGAGCGGGATCGCGGGCGTCAGCGTCATCAGCGCGATTTTCGCAAATGACGACATTCGCGCCGCCACAAAATTATTAGCGGAGAAAGCCGCGGATCTTTGAAAGACCAAAACGCGGCAGCAAAAATAAAATGCCTTGGGGGCACCACTTGGCATAAAGCAGAATCCTAGGAGGACAAAAATGAAAACTGCTTTAACGATCGCTGGAAGCGATTCCAGCGGAGGCGCCGGCATTCAAGCGGATATCAAGACGATGACGGCAAACGGCGTTTACGCGATGAGCGCCGTCACGGCCTTGACCGCCCAGAACACGACCGGCGTCACAGACATTATGGAAGTTTCGCCGGAATTTTTAAAGGCGCAAATAACCGCCGTCGCCACGGACATTTTTCCCGACGCGGTGAAGGTTGGAATGGTTTCTTCTTCCGCGCTGATTCAAACAATCGCGGATTCAATCAAGGAATATAATTTTAGGAACGTCGTCGTCGACCCGGTAATGGTGGCCACTAGCGGCGCCAAGTTGATTAGTGACGACGCGATTGGCGCTTTAAAGGAGCGCTTGCTGCCGCTTGCGACAGTGATAACGCCAAACATTCCCGAAGCGGAAGTTCTTTGCGGAAAACAAATCCATAGCCCTGCCGACATGGAAGCCGCAGCCCAAGACATTTTTAACCAGTTTGGCGTAGCGGTCTTGCTTAAAGGCGGCCACAACCTCAACGACGCCAACGATTATCTTTTCAGCAACATTGGCGGCGGCGAGCGCATGGGACGATGGATTAACGGAAAGCGAATCAACAACCCCAACACGCACGGAACTGGCTGCACCCTTTCCAGCGCGATCGCAAGCAATTTGGCAAAGGGCAAAAGTTTAGTCGAGTCCGTCCAATCGGCCAAAAACTACTTGACCGGCGCGCTCGCCGCCATGCTGGATTTGGGAAAGGGTTCCGGCCCGATGAACCACGCGTTTGCGGTTGGCGGCGAATACTGCTTGCAAGCCTAAGACTGCGGCCGCCTCATTCGTTTTAAGTTTTTCTATAATTTGGAGTTAATATGACAGTTTTTTCTAGTTCGTTGATTTGGTTTGGAGCCGGGGTTTCAATCGCGGAGATTATTACCGGAACGTATTTTGCGCCGCTGGGCTTTGCAAAAGGATTGGCGGCTATTGTAATCGGGCACGTTCTTGGCTGCGCGCTTTTGTTTTTGACCGGCGTTATTGGAGCCAAAAAAAAGACGGCCGCCATGCAGACGACCGCTTTGAGTTTTGGAAAATTTGGCGCCAAGTTTTTTGGCCTTTTGAACGCGGCGCAGCTTTTGGGCTGGACTGGAATTATGATTTACGACGGCTCCCTCTGCGCAAACACAATCATTAACGGCGCTAAAGATTATTCCAAGTTCGCCGCGCTTGCGATCGGCGTCTTGATTGTAGTTTGGATTTTGGCTGGCGTGCGAAATCTGGACAAGCTTAACTTTGCCGCGGCGATCGCTCTTTTTTGCCTTACGATTTTGTTGTGCGTGAAAATTTTCGGCGGCCTTTTTGGCGCGGGTGGCGCGGTTGGCGTTGAAGGCGCGGCTGACCAGGCGCTTTCGTTTGGCGCGGCGATAGAGCTTTCTGTCGCGATGCCGCTTTCGTGGCTTCCTGTAATCAGCGACTACACAAAGGACGCAAAACGCCCTGTCGCAGTTTCGCTGGCCGCGGCTGTCGTTTATTTTTTTGTCAGCGTTTGGATGTACGCAATCGGCATGGGAGCGGCTCTTGTGGCTGGCGAAAGTTCTATCGACATCGTCATGCTAAAGACTGGCTTGGGAATCGCCGCGCTTGTGATTGTCGTTCTTTCTACAGTTACCACAACTTACCTTGACGCGTATTCCGCGGGCGTTTCTGGCCAAAGCGTTCACCCAAAAATCAACATAAAGGTCACGGCTATTATAGTCGCTGTCTTGGGAACGGCCGGCGCGCTTTTGTTTAACATGGACAACATCACGGACTTTTTGTATTTGATTGGAAGCGTGTTCGCTCCGATGACGGCGATCCTGCTCGCGGACTTTTTTGTTCTCAAAAACGATTCCTCCAAAAAACAGATTGACACAAAGCGCGCCGCCCTTTGGCTTTTGGGCTTTATAATCTACAGGCTTTTCACGCGCCTTGACTTTGCCTTTGGCTGCACTCTTCCCGCGATGGCGGCGACATTCGTCTTGGCGATTTTCTTGTCCGACTTTACGTTTTTGACAAAAAAGAATTCTTGACCCAAAAAGGGCGCGTCGTTATAATCTAAGAATGGTAGAAGTAGAGAACAAAGCGTTAGCCGATTGCCAGTTTATAGATTTGTTTGCGGGCTTGGGCGGCTTTCGCTTGGCTCTTGAATCCTTGGGAGCCTCTTGCGTCTATTCAAGCGAATGGGACAAGCAGGCGCAAAAAGTTTACCAAGAAAATTTTGGCGAAAAGCCCCAAGGCGACATAACTCAAGTAGACGAAAAATCAATTCCTGCCCATGACATTTGTTGCGCCGGTTTTCCATGCCAGGCTTTTTCGATTAGCGGAAAAATGCGCGGCTTTGAAGACAGCCGCGGAACTTTGTTCTTTGACGTGGCGCGCATCGTAAAAGAAAAAAAGCCAAAGGTTGTCTTTATGGAAAACGTGCGTAACTTCGCGCGTCACGACGGCGGCCGCACGCTTCAAGTCGTTCAAAAAACAATGGAAGATTTGGGTTACGATTTTTATTGGAAAGTTTTGAGCGCGCGGGATTACGGCGTTCCGCAAAAACGCGAGCGCGTTTACATGGTTTGCTTTAGAAAGAATTTGGGCAACGTTAATTTTGAATTCCCAAAACCGTTTTCGTTGACGCGCCACGTGGAAGATTTTTTGCTCCCCGAATCCGACGAGACCCGCGCCCTTTATGACGAACGCTATCCGATGATTTTAAATCCAAAGAAAAAAGAAAAGTACAGCTCAAAGGCCATTAAACTTGCGATTGTAAACAAGGGCGGCCAGGGCGAGCGCGTTTATTCAACAAAAGGAATCGCGGTAACCTTAAGCGCTTACGGCGGAGGAGTCTTTGCAAAGACCGGCGGCTACTTGGTCAACGGAAAGCCGCGCCGTTTGCATCCGCGCGAGTGCGCTCGTTTGATGGGCTACCCTGATTCCTACAAAATTTCAAAAAGGCCCAACCAAGCCTACAAGCAATTCGGCAACTCGGTCGTGGTTGACGTGCTTCAGTTGATCGCCGTTCAAATCGCAAAGGCGCTAAAGAGCGCAAACTAAAATGGACACGTTGACAAAAGAGCAACGGCATTTTGTAATGTCCCAAATTAAAAGCAGCGACACCAAGCCGGAGCTTTTGGTCCGTTCCTACTTGCACAGACTGGGCTTTAGGTTCAGGAAAAACGACAAGCGCTTGACTGGAAAGCCCGACCTTTATTTTCCGCGCTACTACGCGGTGATTTTTGTCAACGGCTGTTTTTGGCACGGCCACCGTTCCTGCAAAAAAGTAAGAATTCCAAAGAGCAACACGGAATATTGGACGCAAAAAATCGAGCGCAACAGAGAGCGCGACAAAGAAGAAGTCAAAAGTCTTTTGGAGCAAGGCTACAGGGTCGGCGTTGTTTGGGAATGTTCGATTACAGGAAAGAACCGCGCGCAAAAAATTCAAGCCCTCTCCGAAAGCGTGGCGCTTTGGCTGGAAGAGGGCTTTGACCAAAACTACAAGGAATTTTAACTAGTCTCTTTGGGCTCCGCCTCTTAACGCGGGCTTGTTTCTTTGAATGCCCTTGGCCCAAGCGTAGGTGCTAAGGTAGGGGTCGGGCTTTATCGCGCTGGGACTTTCCCAGATAGTGTCGATCATTCCTTCTGAATTTATGCGGCCGATGCGAACCTTTTTTTGCAAGTGCTGGTTTTCGCCGTCGATTTTTACAAGGCCTTCGGGCGCGTCAAAGGTCAGGCCTTTGGCCGCTATGCGAACCGCCTCCGTGTCAAAGCTTCCGGCCTTTTCGCAAGCCAACGCCCACAAGTAAACCGCGGTGTACGCGGCCTCCATAGGGTCGCCTACAAGCTTGTCTTGTCCGTACATGTTTTTGTAGTTTTTTACAAAAGTTTTGTTTTGGAACGAGGCCATGCTCTGAAAGTAGCTCCAAGTCACAAGTTGGCCCTCGCAGAATTCCGGGCCGATAAAGCGCGCTTCTTCTTCCGAAACTGAAAAACTCATTACCGGGATGTCTTTTGAAGTGATTCCCACTTGGCGCAATTGCGCGAAGAAAGATTTGTTTGAGTCGCCGTTGATTGTGTTGATTATGATGTCGGGCCGCTTTTGCGCGATGTCCCTAACGACGTCCGAAAAGTTTGTCGAATCCAGGGGCCTGTATTCTTCGCCGACAATCGTTCCGCCCAAGGCGTTTAACTGCGCGTGAATGATTTTGTTTGTCGTTCTTGGGAACACATAGTCCGAGCCGACCAAATACATTCGCCTTCCAAAATTTTCAAAGCAAAATGTAATCGCAGGAACTACTTGCTGGTTTGGGGCGGAGCCGATGTACATGATGTTGGGGCTGGCTTCCATTCCTTCGTACTGCAAGGGGTACCAAAGCAAGCCGTAAATGTCGGGCTGCTCCACTGCCTCGCGCGCGGCTTTTCTGGAAGCGGAAGTCCAGCAGCCAAAAATCGTCGCCACTTTGTCAACGACGTAAAGCTTTCTTGCCTTTGAGCCAAAAGTCTCGGCGTTGCTTTCTCCGTCCTCTTGAACGATTTTTATTTTCTTTCCAAGAACTCCGCCACGGGAATTGATTTCTTCAATCGCCATTTTTTCGGCGTTGATGACTGAAAGTTCGCTTGCGGCCATCGCTCCCGTCATTGAATGCAGGATTCCGACTTTTACATAATTGTCGTTCTTTTTGCTTGAGCAGGAGGTTGCGATAAAGGCGGACAAAACAAGCGCCGCGCAAACTATTTTAGTTTTCATTTTTTTCTCCTATAACTACGTCGTAAGTTTCCATTACGCCTTTGCCTTTTACGTCGCATTCGATCGGGCCGGTAAATTTTATTTCGCTGCTTTCAAGCTTGTCGTACACGGCTTTGGAAAGTTTTATTGTTCCAGGAGTCGCGGCGCTTTCCATGCGGCTGGCGACGTTTACGGTGTTGCCCCAAACGTCGTAAATGAATTTTGTTTTTCCGATAACGCCGGCGTTGGCAGGACCTGAGTTAAGGCCGATTCTTATGTTGAACTTGATCATCGCCTTTTCGTTGTAAGCCTTAAGGTCTTCCATCATTCCAAGGGCAAAGCGAACCATAATCTCCGCGTGCCTTTCGTTTGGCGTCGGAAGTCCGCAGCCGGCCATGTAGGCGTCGCCGATTGTCTTGATTTTTTCCACGCCCATGTTTTTGGCGCGCTCGTCAAAGCGGCTGAACAAGTCGTTGAGCGCAAAGGCGATTTCTTCCGCCGTGTGCTCGCTTGAAGTTTTTGTAAAGTTCTGGATGTCCGAGAACAAAATCGTAACGTCTGAAAAGTTTTCACCGATTGAGTGAATGTTGTCCCTTAATTCGTTGGCTATCTTGTCAGGCAAAATCGCGCGCAGCAATTGGTCTGACTTTTCTTTCTCGATTTCCAACTGCTTTGTGCGCTTTTTGACCAAGTTTTCCAAGCGAAGGTTTTCCAACTTAATTCGGCGCTGCTTAAGGTAGAAGATTGTGATTACCGTTCCAAAGAAGCCGATTGTCGCCAAAATCCAGAACCATTTTGTTTGGTAAAAGTAAGGCTTTTGAACAAAGAGCATAGTCTCGGCTTTTGGCGAAACAAGGCCGTCTCCGTTGATCGCGTTTACCATAAAGGTGTGGTTGCCCGGCCTTAAGTTTGTGTAAGAAATAGTTCTTATCGGGCTGGCTTCGGAAAAGTCGTCTTCAAAGTCGGTAAGCCTGTGAGTGAATTTGATTCGCTCCGGAGCGTCAAAGCTAAGGCCCGTGTATTTTATTTCGACGCGCTTGGTTCCCGGCTTAAGCTCAATCACTTGGCTTGTGTTGGTGTAAATCTTTGAGTCAACCCTAATCGTTTCTATGCACACAAGCGGGAGGACTGGGTTGGGCTTGTAGTTCATCGGGTCGTAAATGGCGACGCCGTCAACCATCATAAACCACAAGCGGCCAAAGTGGTCGCAAAAACTTGTCGCGGTTGAAGTGGGGCCGTCGGAATCAAGTCCGTCGCTCTTGCTAAAGAATTTTATCTTTATGTCTCCCGTTTCTTGTTCCGCCGCGTCCAGCAATTTCTCAAAGGGAACGCAAGCTACGCCGTAGTTGCTGGTGGTCCACACTTGGTTGTTCTTGTCAAAAATCATTTGGAAGACTGAATCCGTTCCCAAGCCTTGTTCCGCGGTGATTGTTTGGAAAGAAGTCGGCAAGCGCCTTTGCGAACTGTCGTAAGAAGGGCATCGGGTGATTCCGCTTCCTGTGCAAATCCAATAAGAGCCTTGCTTGTCTTGGTTGATTTTAAAGATGATGTTTCCGGCAAGGCCGTGGTCCGAAGTTTGGTTTCCGAGAATTTCTTCGTCCTTCATGTAGAAGATTCCGCCGCCGTCCGTTCCAATCCAGACAAGGTCGTTCTTGTCTTTGTAGATGCACATTACGTATTCGTTGGCCAGTCCTTCGGCCTGTTTGAAATTCTTTATGCTTCCGTCCTTGTGGATTATGCTAAGGCCGGTTGTCGTTCCGACATACAATTCGCCGGGCTGGCTTTCTATCGCGACGCGGACGCGGTTTCCTGCAAGGCCGTTGTCGGTGTTCCACGCTCTTATTTGTTCTGTGCGAACGTTGTAGCGCAGCTGGCCTGGCTTTGAATAGCAGCTGACCAAAACGTCACCGTTTCCCGTTATTCCTATGTGGCGGATGCGGATGTCCTTTGTGTATTCGGTCAGGCGGTTGGAAACAAAGCGTTTGTCTTGAACGCACAAAACGCCCTTGTCGGTTCCAATCCAAACCCGGCCGTCCTTTCCTTCGGCCGCCGCGTTGGCGCTAAAGGCTGTCTTTTTCATTACAAAGCTGCTGCGCGAAAGTTTTCCGACGCCGTTGCGGTCTGTCGAAATCCAAATGTTTCCTTCGCGGTCGCGGATTATTTTGTTTACGCTTGCATCCTTGATGCCTTCAATATGACACTCGTAAAATTTTCCTCCGTTTAAAACGACAAGGCCGGCCTCGCTGCCAAACCAAACCGTTCCGTCCTCATCCGGATAAATCGTCGATGTGGGAACGGTATCCAAAATCGTTCCCGTGTAAACTTGCTTTGCGCGTCCGTTCTCGACTTTTACGATTCCCTTGGAGCCAAGGCCAATCCAAAAGTTTCCTTTGGCGTCTTGGCTAAAGGCCGAGACTGTGTAGTCGCCAAAAGAGCTTAAGACGCTCGCTTCGTGAAAAAGATCGTTTACGTAGGCAAAAAAGCCGCGGTCGTTTTCGGTGGTAAGCCAAACGTGGCCTGAATTGTCGCAGTAAAGGCCGGTGCAAATAACGCCCTTGGCGACTGTTCCCGGCTCAAACTGCGGATTGAACAAATGCTTTTCTTTTGTAAGGCGGACAACGCCGGCCGAAGTTCCGATCCAAATGTCGCCTTTTTTGTCCTCGACAATCGCGCGGATGGAATTGTTGGGCAAACCGTTTTGCGTCGTAAAGACCATGTTGCCTTCGGGCGAAATCATTTGGACGCCCTCGTCGTTGGAGCCGACCCAGAGGTTTCCGGAACTGTCTTGCAAAACGACGCGCGCCGAGGCAAACTTGTAGTCGTTGTCCTTGCCGCGCCTCCAAGTCTTAAACGAAATGCCGTCAAAGCGAACCAAGCCTTCGTATGTTCCGATGTTGATAAAACCGTCTTTTGTTTGAAGCACTCCCGTTGACGTGGCGCCGGTCAAGCCTCCAAAGGAGTTCCAGGACTGGTAAACGTAATTGTCAAAAAATGAATTTTGCGCGAAAAGGGCCGCGCATAGGCCGCCCGCGAGAATGAACGAAAACAATCTTTTCATACTATATACTGTAAACCTAAAAGGCGTTTTTTGCAAGAATTCCGCCTTGACGCGAACGGCAAAAGTGAGTATTTAAAGGCCTATGAAAAGCGTCAAGTTGCAAAATCCGCCGTCCTAATCCTTTTCGAGACGCAAGCGCTTTTGTTTGTAATGCTTAATAAGGCGGAGAGCGTTAGAAAGGCCGTCGCCAACCGCGCGTAGTTTTGGTCAGCCAATAAGTTCGGCGTAAATGTCAACGCCGCTTACGGCAATCGCGCGGACTTTTACGACCGCGCCAGGCTTTATTTTCGCCGCCGCTTTTTTGTCGTCCGCGTCGTATTCTATGACAATGTTTCCGTCGACTTCTGGGGCTTGGAACCAGGCGCGGCCAATCGCGTAAGACGCGCTGGAACTGTCGTCTGCGCCAAAAGCGGCGGCTTCTTGGCCTTGCGAGTCCTTGCGGGGATTGTCTACGATTTCCTCAACCAATACATCGTATGTCAAAGATTTATTGCCTTTGCGGACGCGCGCTTTTAGGCGGGCGCTTGTGATTTTTTCTTGAGAGTCTTGCAAGGCCTTGACCCGCGCGGCGGCGACTTTTTTTGTCACTTGCTTTTTCATCAAGGCCGCGGGCGTGTCGTCTTCGCGGCTGTAGGCAAAGGCTCCGCTCCAGTCCGGCTGAATCGCGTTCAAAAATTGCAAGGTGTTTTGCTCGGCCTCTTCCGTTTCGCCGGGAAAGCCCGCCAAAAATGTTGTGCGCAAGGCCGCGGCCGGAAATTGGGCGCGAATGTTCTTTACAAGGTCCTTGTAGCAGGCTGCGGAATTTTTTCTGTTCATCGTGCGGATTACGCCGTCGTCGCCGCTTTGGAATGGAATGTCAAAGTAGGGCAAAATGCGCGCGTCGTTTTTTAGTACTTCCAAAATGTCCGGGTTAAAGTGGTCGGGGTGGATGTAAAGCAAGCGGATCCAAAAGGCGCCTTTTATCGCGCTGATTTTTTTTAGCAAGGCCGCAAGCGGGGAGAGGCCGCGCTTTTTGGTCTTGTTTTCATTTTCTGTTTCGCCGCGCTTCTTGGTCTTGCTTTCGTTTGCCGTCGCGCCTTCCGTTCCGTAGGCCGCAAGGTCTTGGCCGATAAGGTTTATCTCAAAGACTCCGCGCTTTAAAAGCGCTTTTATCTCGGCAATGATGTCGGCGGCCGGGCGGCTTCTCAGTTCCCCGCGAATAAGGGGAATCGCGCAAAAGCTGCAATGGTTTGAGCAGCCTTCCGTTATTTTTACGTAGGCGGAATTTTTGTAGGACAAAAGCTTAAGCCGCTCTCCGCAAGAAACTCCGGCTTGCGGCGGCGTGTCCACTGAGCGTTTTCCTTTTACGATTTTTTTAGCGAAGGCCGCCACGCGGCTTAAGTCGCCGTTTCCAAAAATGCCGTCCGCCTCTGGAAGTTCGTCCTTAAAAATTTTGGCGTAGCGCTGGGCGAGGCAGCCGGCCAAAATTATTTTTTTGTCCGCGTATTTTTTTCTCGCTCCCAAAAGAGCGTCCAATGATTCTTTCTTTGCGCTTTCGATAAAGCCGCAGGAATTGATGATGATTAAGTCGGCCTCGTCGGCGGTCTCCGCCTGCTCCCAGCCTTCCTTGATTAGATTGGAGATGATTACTTCGCCGTCAACTTGGTTTTTGGCGCAGCCGCGCTGGTCAAGAAAAAATTTAGTCAAGGCCTTCAACTACCAAACGATAGCGGTTGTCGTCGGTGCGAATCCACTTGATGTCTTCTACAACGACTTCGCCCGCCTTTGCGATTTCCAAATCGTGGGCGCGGCCGCCTGCGATCACTTGGAACTTTACGGTGTTTCCGTTGCTAATCCAAACGCGAGTTTTGTTGTTGGCGGTCATCGTTACAGCGTCGCCGTTGGTGTAGTAGTTTTCTACAGAATCCTTTCTGTCAACTTCGTAGCGGAAAACGCAGGGGTTTCTAAAGCTGGCGTTAAGAGTAAAGGGATAAGCCCTGTTGTCTTCAAGAATGATTGTTTGGTTGGCCTGCTGCGACGCAAGCAAAGGAATTGAAGTTTCGTCAACGTTTTCGGTTACGGCGCTTCCGTCCTTGAGCATGATGTAAACTTCCGCTCCGCGAGAATTCTTGTTTGAAGAAACTTCCCAAACGTCAATCACAAGGTCAACAGCGCTGTCGCCGTCAATGTCAAGCTCGCGCGTTTCGCTAAGGTCAAAGTACTGGAGTCCAACCGGAGTTTGCAAGCCAAGGCGCGAGTCCGTGTCGCTTGCGACGGTAAGCATGATGTTTCCGTCGTGGCTGGGAACCAAGATTTGGTCGCCCACGTAAAGGCGTTCGTTCAAGGGCTTGGAGTCAAGCTCGTAAGTTTTTTGCTGAACCTTGTTGGAAACTGCGTACTCGTTTTGCTTTGCGATTTGCTTGGGCCTGTAAACGGCAAAGTAAAGGATTAACAAAATTACGGTTGTGGCGACGATGATGGAACTCGTCACGATGGCCGGAACAAAGTATGTCGGCTTTGGCTTTTCAAACAAGCCTTCGGGAACGGGCGACTCTTGCACCAAAGCGGCGTGGTAAAGCTTTGTCAAGCGCGCGGCGTCAACGTTCAAGTATTCAGAATAGTTTCGCAAAAAGCCTACGACATAAGCCTCGCCGTGAAAGACGGCTGTGTTTTCGCTTTCGAGGGCTTCGATATAATGTTGCGAGATTGAAGTTTCTTTTGCGGCTGTTTCAACCGATATCTTTTTTTGTTCGCGAGCTTGTCGCAGAATGGCGCCGTAACTGTCCATCAGATTTCCCTTTTAAAACATAAAATTGTCGTAACTGTTCGCCGCCGACGGAATGTCGTAACTAAAGCGCTGGGCGGTCAAACCTTGGTTGATCTCATAGTCCGAAAAATCAATCTTGTATGTTATGTCCGAAGGTGTGACCGCTTCGATGCGGCGAATCAATTTTGTTTTAGGAGTGATGGAAAGCTTGATGTAGCGGAACGCTTCGCTTGTAGTGCGGCGCCACAAAACTAGGCGCACGACTTTTTCGTCCGAGTTTTCGTCAAGCGGAACGGCTTCCTGGCTTGTCTCGTAGCTGACCGTGTAATAGCGGCGCATCAAAGAAAGGCCTTCGCTTGTGGCAAGGTTGGCCGCGTTTCCCTTTGCGTCGGAATCTTCGGCGTTGGCGTTTTGAGTCAAAACAGCCTGGTGGCCGGGCAAGTAAAT